>Ga0163154_10006433_pt1 | contig 14377 bp, 18 predicted proteins | sample OliLakLV19MP9P1_FD_148649 | JGI IMG/M metagenome (GOLD analysis project Ga0163154, IMG submission 148649) | Freshwater microbial mat bacterial communities from Lake Vanda, McMurdo Dry Valleys, Antarctica - Oligotrophic Lake LV.19.MP9.P1 | ecosystem: Environmental > Aquatic > Freshwater > Lake >... | reverse complement strand
ACTTTAATTAAGTGACCACCAAATAAAAGTAAGCCCCTGGCCTTTGGCCAGGGGCTTACTTTTATTATCAAAGCAGGTACGAAATGATTATAAATCTGAAAGCTTAAATTATGAGCTAAAACAGACTTTCAACCACCGCTTTAACATCGCCTCCGTCAGCTTGACCTTGAAGCTTCTTCATCACCGCCCCTACTAGTTGACCCATCTTGGCTTTGTCATTGGCTCCAAGCTCGGCTTTGACAGCTTCGGCAATTGGACGGATCTGTTCCTGACTCATGAGAGCTGGAAGATAAGCTTCCAAAACTGCTAGTTCTTCTTTTTCTGGTACTGCAAGCTCAGGTCTATTCGCCGCTTCATACTGAACAATTGACTCTTTACGCTGCTTGGCTAGCCGCTTGATTACAGCCAGTACTTCTTCATCTTTTAGTTCGTCTTGTGGGGTGCGCGCAGTGGCTACTAGCTCATTGGTGCAAGCAGTCATGATCCCGCGGACAGTTCGCAAACGAACCTCATCCTTGGCTTTCAGTGATTCTTTTAAAGTGACCCGTAAATCAGTGTGTATTGACATAATATTTCAAAAGTTATGCCTAGATTTTACCACAATTACTGAATTTTTTTCATGCTACACTTATGATAATGGAAACCATTTCAATCATACTTTTAGTGCTCCTTATCGCTATTTTAGGCCTTTTAATCTACGCTTTTTTCTTTAAACCAGCCGAAAGAAAAGAAAATAATAATCAAAGCCTTCTCCTCATGCAGCAGCAGATTCAAGAAATGTCTCGATCGATGCGTGAACAGATGAACGAGAGCAACAAACTGGCGCAAGAGGGGAGTCGCATGCAATTTCGTGAGAGCAAGGAACTGATGCGAGGAATCAACAAAGAAGTAAATGAACAGATTCGTGAGATTCAAGAAAGTATCAGTGAAAAACTTCTCGGCGTGCAAAAGCACGTGTCAGAGGTGAGTGAAAGTTCAAAGCAAGTTTTCACCATTGCTGAACAACTACAAAATCTTGAAAAAGTTCTCAAGCACCAAAAGCAAAGAGGGAACTTGGGTGAAGCTAGTTTGCAACTAGCACTGGAAAATATTTTGCCAGCTGGAGCCTACAAACTCCAGCACCAGTTTGAAGGTGGCGAGACTGTTGACGCAGTAGTCATTACCAAAGATGGAATGATTCCCGTGGACGCCAAGTTCTCGCTCGACAACTACCGTCGGCTTGTAGACGAAACTGACGACGTCCGTCGCGAAGCTTTAGAAAAAGATTTTACCAACGATCTTAAGAAGCGTATTGATGAAACCGCCAAATACATCCGCCCCAAGGATGGCACTTTGCCGTTTGCTTTTATGTATATTCCGGCTGAAGCTATTTACTATGATCTTTTGGTCAACGAAGTTGGTTCAGTTAAAGCAAATACCCGGTCGCTGATCGACTACGCCTATCGCGACAAAAACGTAATTATTGTGTCGCCAACTACTTTTGCGGCCTACCTTCAGTCAGTACTGTACGGCTTTAGAGCTTTTAAAGTTGAAGAGGGCGCCAAAGAGATTCAGAAGAACGTGGAAAAACTAACTCGTCACCTAGACGCCTATGCTCAATACTTCGAAAAAGTCGGGCTAAGCCTAGGCACCACCGTCAACCACTACAATACTGCCAGCAAGGAACTAGGGAAGATCGACAAGGACGTAGTGCGAATCACCGGAGAAGGCACTTCACATGAAGTGATGAGTTTGGAAAAGCCGGTAAAGGGCGAGGAGTAGTAAAACCAGTTTTCAACACTTTAGTTTCCAGGCTTTTTCAATACCATTGCAATTTTAAAGGTTTTCTAGTACTATAGCCGGCACTATGGCAACAAAAAAAGCTAACAAAGACGCCTTCGCAGTAATCGCTACTGGTGGCAAGCAATACATCGTTTCAGTCGGCGACACTCTTTTGGTGGAGCTTATGGGCGATCAGAAAGAAGGCGATAAAGTAGAGTTTGATTCTGTATTACTAACTGATGATGGCAAGACCACAAATGTTGGCACTCCAAACACTGGGACAAAAGTTCAGGCAACTTACCTAGGAGAGAAGAAAGGCCCAAAGCTAACAATCGTCCGCTACAAAGCTAAGAGTAACCGTGATCGAAGAATTGGTCACAGGCAACACTACGCTGAAGTAAAGATTGATTCTATCTAATAAATACAAAAGATCCGCGCCCTAGGGCGCGGATCTTTTTGTTTATGTAAATTCTCCAAGATAATCCTTTTTCATAATTCAGCCGGCATATCATGCATGATATGTTGCGTCGTATCATACATGATACGATTTATATTTAGCATATCATGCATGATATGTCGGCTGATATTTTATTTGTTTCACACGAGTGAAACTAATTGCGATTTTTTAGTGAACTCTTAATCGTCTCGGGGTCAGCATACTCTAGCTCGCTACCAGTGGAGAGACCACGGCCTAGGTGGGAAATAGTAAGCTTCTTTGTCCCTGGAATATCGTTGATCAAACCCTCCACGTAACGTCCGGTGTTTTCACCGTCTGGATTTATAGCAAAAGCTAAGATCACTTCACTCAGACCGTCACTAAGTCTTTTCTCCACCAAGGCTTTGAAAGATCCCGTTCTGATGCGTGTATTGTTTTCAGCAGCGTTCAGAAGCGACACCACACCACCTAAGACAAAGTAGAGGCCGTTATAGACGTCACTGCGTTCTATAGCCTGTATGTCACTATCACGCGACACGACGATGAGCTTGCTCTTATCCCTAGATTCACTAGAACAAATACTACAAATATTGGTGGCTACTTTTTGATTTGGAGAAAAGAAGCGTCGACATTCAAAACATTCAGTGACTGATTTGGGCAAAGTATTTATTAATTCTGAAATATCTTCTATTTGATCACGTTTTAGAGTAAGAATATGAAAAGCAAAGCGCTTGGCTTGTCGCGCCCCGACTCCGGGAAATTTTTCAAAATAAGCTATTAGTCTGTCTAGAGGGGTCATGATACATGGTTTATTATAATTCAAAAATTGGTTTTGGAGAGCGTGGTTACATCTTTAGAGTCGTGGTTCCAGGAATTTGCCCTAGGGCAGGACAAATTCGCAACAAAATTCGCCATAGTGGCTACTCTCGTTGGCTCATTTTTAGAAGTCATCATCATTACTATTGCTGGCGTTATGATTGGTATCAAGATTGAGGAAGCGGACATGCTTGCCATCAAAGTAAAGCTCACATGAGCCGACTGGACCATTTCTGTGCTTTTCGACCAAAATCTCAGCGATATTAGGCCGATCTGATTCTTTGTTGATCTTGTCTTCACGGTGAATGAACATCACCACGTCGGCATCCTGCTCAATAGAACCAGAGTCCCGAAGGTCAGAAAGTCTTGGCTTGCCACCACGTTGCTCTACAGCACGTGAAAGCTGGGAGAGAGCAATCACCGGCACCTCCAGGTCACGAGCCATAATCTTTAGTGAACGTGAAATTTCTGTTACTTGCTGCACCATTGAATCACTAGCTTTGGTAGCGGTAGGGGACATAAGCTGAAGATAGTCGACGATGAGTAAGTCTAGACCATGTTCGTTTTTTAGACGTCGCGCCGCGGACCGCATTTTTAGAATATTATTTCCCGCTTGATCATCAATATGGATTTGCGCGTCAGACAATTTGGCCATGGCTTTTTGGACCGCTTCAAACTCTTGGTCATTGGAAAGCTTTCCGGTACGGAGTTTCCATGAGTCTACGCCAGCTTCCGCCGCCAACATACGATCAACTAACTGCTGATCACTCATTTCGAGAGAAAAGATACCAACCGAAGCGCCGTACTTAAGAGCCGCATTTCGCGCAATATCTAGAGCAAAGGTAGTCTTTCCCATTGAAGGACGAGCAGCCAAGATAATTAAGTCAGACTTTTGGAAGCCCGCCAAAAGATTATCCAAAGCTCCGAAGCCTGAAGGAATACCACGACGTTCATTTTGGTTGGCGCTAAGAAACTCAAATCGTTCCCAAGCTTCACTCAATGAGTTACCGATCGTCTTAAACTTTTGCGCGGTTGGTGACTGCGTCGCGTGAAAGATTTTTTTCTCGGCCTGGTCTAGAGCTTCGTCCACACTGTCGGGGTCGGAGTAGCCAATCTCAGCAATATCGTCAGCGGCGTAAATCAGACTTCTAAGAGCTGCCTTTCCTTGAACTAACTCCGCATAGTAGTTGGCGTTTCCGGCTGCTGGTACGGTCTCTATGAGCTCGGTAACGTAAGCCGCACCGCCGACTCGGTCGTGATTGTTGTTGCTTTTTAATTTTGATACCAAAGAGACAATGTCGATCGGATCACCTTTAGAAAATATTGAAAGAATCGCCTCATAAATAAGTCGGTGCTTGTCGGCATAAAAACTTTCTGGATAAACCGATACCGAGACGTCATGCATCACGTCAGGCTTCAAAATGATGGCACCAAGAAGCGCTTTTTCAGCATCATAGCTGTGTGGGGGAGTACGAAGTGAGCGATTTTGAAGTCGATTATCTGCCATAGTTGGTAGATTGTATCACGAATAGAGAAGGGTCTCTGTTGACGAGTTTTGCACACCACTGTGGACTGTGTGTATAAAAACACGCCCGCCTCGTAAGAGGGGGCGATTGGCGTTTTTTGGGCGATATTACTCAACTTTTTTAGCAGAGTGAGTGTCCATGAAGGTGACACAGATATCGGGTTTAAGACTCAAGCGTCCGTCCACAAGATCGAACGGCTCGGTAATCTTAAGGGTAAAGTGGCAAGTTTTTTCTCCTTGCATCCTGAGGTTAAAAGTAACCTGTTCGGCTACCGACTCAGACTGAGTACCAATCAACGGCCTGAACTCGCTGCCCTGATACTGACTGCTCAAACAGGTACCTAAAGTAGCCATGATGATGGCTACAAGTAACTGGAACCACGATCTTTGCAGCATTTTGGTTCTCATAGTGCTCCTCCACTCTCCTAGTCAACGCAAACAATACAACGGTATCTACTTTTAGTCAAACTCCAAAGAAAAATTTTAAGTCCTTGGCATAATTTGTTTAGCAGCTAACTAACCCTTCCCAATCTTTGGTCCGTGGGGGGTGTCTTCTACGGTGTAGCCTTTGAGATTTATGGCTTCACGCATGATGTCAGCTTCGGGCCAGTTGCGAGCAATACGAGCGGCTTCGCGCCGATCTACCAAAGTCATTATTTCATCCGGGACCTCTTCACTAGAAAGAATGCCCAAAGTTTTCTTTCCCTCAGTCACATCATCACTAAGACCGATCTCCAGAACTGCGTCTATGTAATGAATCGTCGCACACTTGGTTTTATTATCGAGGGTGTCGTCTTTGGTCACTTCCCAGAGCAGAGCCAAAGCGGCTGGAGTATCTAAATCGTCGGCCAAACAAGTCCGAAACTTGGCAGCGTAAGTGGCGTCGCAAGAACCAGCGACTTGTTTGTAGTCTTCATAGACATAACGCTTGAGGCGATAGAGAGCTTGTTTGGCAGCAGTCAAAGCTTCAAAGGAAAAGTTTACCGGCGAACGATAGTGAGCCGTCAAAAGCCAGTAGCGATAGTCTTCACCAGAAAAACCACGATCGACTAAGTGTCTGGAAGTGATTGAATTACCTAAAGACTTGCCGATCTTCTGAGCATCAATGGTAATAAAAGCGTTATGCATCCAATAGTGAGCAAAAGTTTTTCCGGTAGCGCATTCGGACTGAGCTATCTCGGCGTTGTGGTGTACGGGAATATGATCGATACCACCAGTATGGATGTCGATCTCTTTACCTAAAGTAGCCATGGCCATAGCTGAACATTCCACATGCCAGCCAGGGAAGCCTTTGCCGTACTTACTATCCCATCCGAGCAAACCTTTTTTCCAGACGGCAAAATCGGCCGGATGTCTCTTTTCACTATTTACCTCCACTCGGGCACCACTTTTTAGCTGATCAATATCAATATTACCAAGTCTGCCGTACTTAGGGAATTTTTCTATATCAAAATAAACTCCATCACTGGTTTCGTAGGTAAAACCTTTTTCGTCTAGAGTTTCAATTAGTTTGATTTGTTCAGCCACATAATCACTAGCTCTAGACCAAGTAGTCGCCGGCATAATGCGCAACCAATCCATATCATCATAAAAGGCACTGATGAACCTATCAGAAAGTTCTCGCATAGCTCTCAGGGTCACTGGCAAGCCTTCACGCTTTAGACCTTTCATCATCTTATCTTCGCCGGCGTCAGCGTCGTCAGTTAGGTGACCAAAGTCAGTTAGGTTTATTGTGTGGCGTACATTATAACCGTGGAGCATGAGAGTCCGTTTTAAAATATCGGAAAAAACGTAGGCCCGGAGGTTACCAATATGTACGTAGTCATAGACAGTCGGTCCACAAGAATAAATCGTCACATATTTGTCCGAGATAGGTTTAAACACCTCAAGACTAGTAGACTCGGTATTATAAAATTTGATTTCTGGTTTTGGGACAGAAGCTTTCTTCTTAAATAAATCCATAAACATATTAGTAGTGTAGCAAAACAGGGACGAAACTTACAGTACCCACTGTTTTTTTGCCTTAGGCGCAGTCTATGTCATAATAGTACCTATGAATGAAGAATCAGTCACAAATGACAACGTAACAAAAGAAAGATCATCAGCACCAAAGAGCAGTTTCCTCGGAGTTTCCCTAGCTTTGCTTTTAGCAGCTGGAGCTTTTTTTTCGGGGATGCAAGTCAGTCAAGTAACCGCCGAAGCTCAGTCGGCTAGTTTGTTTTCATTTTTTAATAATTTCAACAAGACTACAGCTGCTAGCGAAGAGGCTGACCTAACCGAATTTTGGCATGTCTGGAAGCTTCTTGATGAGAAATATATTTCTGCCAGCTCTACCGAGATAATCACCAAAGAAGACCGCATCAACGGAGCTATCTCCGGTATGGTGTCTTCTTTTGGTGACCCCTACACCGCTTTCTTTCCCCCAGTAGAAAATGCCGCTTTTAGTGAAGATATTTCTGGAAACTTTAGTGGAGTAGGCATGGAGATCGGTATCAGAGACGACATCATTACTGTAATAGCACCCCTACCACAAACTCCAGCGGAAAAAGCCGGATTACTGTCTGGTGACAAAATAATCAGAATCAATGATATAAGTACCGACAAGATGGGGGTAGACGAAGCGGTACGCTTGATCCGCGGTGAAAAGGGGACCGAGGTTGTCATGTCTATATACCGCGAAGGGGACCTAGAGTTCAGGGAAGTAAAGATTGTACGCGACACTATTGATATTCCAACAATCGCCACTGAAAAGATTGATGACGTCTTCATTATCCGACTTTTTAGCTTCAACGCTTTGTCTGACAGCAAGATGCAAGAAGGTTTAGAAGAATTTCAAAAGAGTGGGGCCAACAAGCTGATCCTAGACCTTAGAGGTAATCCTGGAGGTTATCTGCAAAGTGCGGTATCTATTGCTGGTTTTTTCCTACCATCAGGCAAGGTGGTGGTACGGGAAAGCTTTAGTGAAAGTGAAAAAGAAAAACTGTTCCGAAGCCCAGGACGAATGATAAAAGAATTTACCCCACAAAACCTAGTAGTCCTAGTGGACGGCGGCTCAGCTTCAGCTTCAGAGATTCTAGCTGGTGCTTTGGGTGAACATGAAGTAGCCACTATTATTGGAGTAAATACCTTTGGTAAAGGTTCAGTTCAAGAGCTAGTCCAGCTACCGAACGATTCTTCTGTAAAAATCACGATCGCTAGATGGCTAACCCCAAATGGCACTTCTATCTCAAATGGTGGACTGGCTCCAAACTACACTATTAGTCGAACTCCAGAGAATCGGATCAACAACATTGATCCGCAGCAAGAAGCAGCTATCAAGTTCCTTGCTGGTGAGACTATAGTTTCTGAAATTTCTGAAGTATCTGAAGTTTCTGAATAAGTTGGTGTATCGACTAAACTTTTGCTAAAATAGCCCTGACTTAGAGTTAATTATACAGATCATATGAAAGTAATATTACTGCGCGACGTAGCCAAGATGGGCCGAAAACATCAAGTAGTTGAAGTAGCCGACGGACTGGCTTTAAACAAGCTGTTTCCTAAAGGTGACGCTGAGCCGGCGACTGCGGGAAATCTTAAAAAAATCCACGTACAGCAAGCCAAAATCTTTGGCGATGTGAAGAAGACTTTAGCTCATTTGCTAGAAATTTCTAAGAAATTTGCTGAAGCCCCATTGGTTATCAAAACTGACGCCAATGAGCAAGAGCATTTGTTCAAAGCGGTGAAGGCTGATGACGTAATCTTAGCTGCCAAGGCCGAATCAGTTATCATTCCCAAAGAATTTATTCAAATCAAGAACACGATAAAGTCTCTGGGTAAGCACGAAATAGAATTAAAGCATGGAGACAAATCATTTCCTTTATTAATTAATGTAGTGACCAAATAACATTCATGAACCAGAAAAATATTTTAGTAGTGTTTATTTATATTGCAGTCTGTGGACTATTAGTTGCCGGACTTAGTATGTTTCTTGGTCCCGAAAAAAAGGCTGCTACTAGCGAATTAAATTTAACCAACACCGAAGGAGAGGAATTCGTCGCTCCATTTAGTTTAGAAGAACGTAATGCCCACAACACAATTATGACAAGTGATAAAAATCCAATTGCTGAATTTGATACCAATCAAGGAAAGTTCCAACTAGAACTTTTTGAGGACACTATGCCAGTAACAGCCGGCAACTTTATAAAGTTGGCTGAAGAAGGCTTTTATGATCAAGTAAAGTTTCACCGTGTGATTCCAAACTTTATGATCCAAGGAGGTGATCCACTAACCAAAGCAGATAATACTTCAGCGTACGGTACCGGTGGCCCAGGCTATGCTATCCCAGACGAGCACGTAGTTGGAGACAATCTGACAAATGTAAAGGGAACTATCTCAATGGCCAACAGTGGGCCAAACACAGGTGGTAGTCAATTCTTTATCAACGTGGCCGACAATACTAACTTAGACTTCGACAAGCAGCCACTAGCTTCTAAGCACCCAGTGTTTGGAAAAGTGATCTCAGGTATGGAAATAGTTGATCAAATTGCGCTAGTAGAGAGAAACGAGCGAGACCTTCCGCTAGAACCAGTAGTGATCAATAGCGTGAAGATTGTCCGCCAATAGTCAGAGGGAAGAGGAAAGACAAGACAACAATAAAACAACGGCGCCTTTTGGCGCCGTTGTTTTTTAGAGTTGTGATTTAACTGTGGTCTTGATAACTTACGCCACCATTACGTCCACAGCCTTCTTCACTACCTTCTTACCGTTGAACAGAGTCTTGCGCATGTTGCGGAAAGAAACAGTTCCTTCAGTAGCTGCATAGAGAGTATGGTCTTTACCAATACGAACTCCTTTACCAGCTTCAATCTTGGTACCACGTTGACGCACAATAATGTTGCCAGTTTTGACAACTTGTCCATCGGTCTTTTTAATACCTAGATATTTAGGTTGCGAGTCTCGGAGATTTTTAGCTGTTCCGCCAGCTTTCTTGGTTGCCATAGTATATAATAAATAAACGAAATATAACCCGTGGAGTATACGACATATGATCAAAAAACTCAAGTCCTTAATACTTAATGATCAATTCTTCTTTAGTATTTTAGTGATCCTGGTCGGGGTCATATCTTTCACCTTAGGCTACTTAGCTCGAGGTGAAGTAAGTATGAAAAAGCCTAGTCCGATAGTCTTACCGGCGGCGGTTATAGAAGCCATTCCTACAGACACGGTTTCAGACAATGGTAAACCTGTTCCTATAAGTAACCAAGCAGGAAAGTATGTCGGGTCAAAATCTGGCAGTAAATATCACCTGACAACTTGTCCGGGAGCCAAGCAGATCAAAGACAGTAATAAAATTTACTTTGACAGTGTTGATGCTGCACTAGCAGCCGGGTATAAACCAGCAGCAAATTGTCCGGAACTACAATAGAATAGGGGAGTCAGTTGTTTAATTATGAGATTACTATATAGAGCGGCACAGTTATGGATAGATAGAGAAATGGTTTATTATGCCGCCGCTTTTTCCTATTACGCTCCACTGGCACTGATTCCTCTAGTATTAATATCGCTTACTATTGTTGGTAAGTTCTATGGTGCTAGTTATACTGCCGAAATCTTCTTTGGTTGGGGTACGGTCTTGGGCACAGACTTGGCCAAGATTATTGGCCTAGCAGTAGACAACCTCACCATAGAAGCTAACCAATTTCTTAATCCAACTGCTGGTGTCATTCTTTTCTCGAGTATTTGTATAGTGGCTCTAAATGTAATTAGCTCTGGCTTCCAAAGGCTCTGGGGTATTGAGGATCAAGGTATCATTAGTTGGTTTTATCGCAGCTTTCGATCAATAGTATTGATTTTTGTCTTACAAATATATTTAATTATTGTCATTGGTCTGGAAGTAATAATTAAAAGCTTCAACTTTGGCAGTGATTCTTTTCTGTCTTCTATCTTTTTGTTTTTAGCCACTACTGCATTTTTTACCTTTTTGTATCGCTTCCTCTACCGCACTAGTCCAAAAATTAAAAGTTGCTTCATTGGCGCTATTTTTGGCTCCATACTATTTATTGGAGCCAAGTATTTAGTGTATGCTTATGTTATTAGTACCCCGATTCTGGATCTCTATGGGGCGGCTGGTTTGATACTGGTGCTATTGATCTGGGTTTATGTCTTATCCGCCATTATTTTTTACGGAGCGGCTATCGCCGGTATCCATGACCAGATTTTAAAAGCTAAACTTACAATATGATTTTTTTAGATGTTGAAGCATCAGGATTAAGTTACGAGAAGAATTCAATCGTCGCTATTGGTGCCCTAGACCTGGGCAACCCAGAAAACAGATTTTATGGTGAATGTCGGGTATGGGACGGTGCCCATATTGCAGAAGAGGCCTTGGAGATCATTGGAATGACTGAGAAAGAACTGAAAGATCCCAATAAGCAAAGTGAGTCTGATCTTATTATCGCTTTTCTAGAATGGACACAACATTTTTCTAATCGCACTTTGGCGGGACAAAATGTGTCTTTTGACCGGGACATGACCAAGGCCGCCGCACATAGAGCCGGTGTTGCCTGGGACTTAGCTCATCGCACCATCGATACTCACTCTTTGTGCTGGATGCACATAATCACAAGAGGTTTACCACAGCCAGTTGATGCTCAACACCGAAGAAGTTCGCTTAATCTAGATGCTATTCTAAACTACTGCGGACTACCTGGTGAACCAGACCCTCACAATGCACTCACGGGAGCCCTCTGTCACGCTGAAATTGCTTCTAGACTTTTGTATGGGAAAAAACTTCTCCCCGAATTTAATGAATTTCCGATTCCGTGGCTAAACACAAATGATACAATATGATAAATATGGTTAATAAATTATTTGGGCAAAACAAAAAGGCTAAAACAACGCAAGCCCCACATTGCAGAGTAGTGAATGAATTATTGGATCCCCGTGGAAATGATGGAGCCATCCAGTCATGGAGAGTTTTTAGAATCATGTCTGAGTTTGTTCAAGGTTTTGAACTACTTAGAAGCTACGGCCTGGCCGCTACCTTTTGGGGCAGTGCCAGAACTAATCCTACCGAACCCTACTACAAGGCAGCAGAAGAACTAGCGGCCAAAATGGCCAAAAAAGGCTTTACCATCATCTCTGGTGGGGGACCAGGCATCATGGAAGCTTCCAACGTCGGCGCTTTTAAAGTCGGAGGTAACTCGGTTGGTCTCAATATTAAGCTACCTTTTGAACAAAAACTAAATCCTTATACGACCGAATCTCTGAACTTTGATTTCTTCTTTTCCCGAAAAGTAATGTTGACTTTCTCTTCTGAAGTTTACGTGTACTTCCCGGGTGGCTTTGGGACTCTAGATGAATTTTTTGAAATCATCACTCTGATCCAAACCAAGAAAATTGAAAAAATTCCCGTCGTACTTTATGGACGTGAATTCTGGGAACCACTAGTAAAGTTCTTTGAAAAAGAGTTACTCAAGAAGCACAAGACTATCAGTAAGGAAGACCTAGATTTATTCCAAATCGTTGACAGTGTCGACGAAGCCTTGAAGTACATCCTCAAAAACGTAAATTGCAACAATATCCGCCAAGTATAAAAATTTAAATTATGTTTATTTCTTATTTCGATGACCAGAGGGTGACCACTAAGATCTTAGAAACAAACACTAAGAAGCTCAAAACCTATCGTGAGTCTATAAATTTGATAGAAGCAAATAATGATGACACTAAACCCGAGTTTTCTTTGTTTTACGCCAAAGATTTCGAACTCCATCAAACTCTAGAGAGCCTCAAGAAGCAGTTTAAAAACATCAAGCATTTGGTGCTGGTAGGCATAGGTGGCTCTAGTCTTGGTACCGAAGCTATTCATAGTGTCCTAGACCAAGGTCAAGTAAAGCTGTCGGTACTCGATACTATCTCTAGCCATAAGATGGACCTACTACTGAGTGAGCTCTCAAAAACTAAAAAGGTGAGTGACCTAGCTATATGTGTAGTCAGTAAGTCGGGAAATACGACCGAGACCTTGGCCAATGCTTCTGTGCTAATCGAAGCGCTCAAGAAGAAATTTGGCGACAAGATTTTCAAACAAGTAATTTTGATCGGAAACGATAAAAACAACCTGACTGGTTTTGGTAAAAAGAAGGGTAGTACTTTCGTTTGTATGCCTGAAGTTATTGGCGGTCGCTACTCTGTGGCTACCGCTGTGGGCTTGGTGCCACTAGCTTTACTTGGTCACGACACTGACGACTTCATCGCCGGTTACTTAGACGCCTCAGATGATCATTTTGAGCCACTGGTGGCCGAAAGTGCCGCTAGACTAGCCGTATACTACAAACTTAAGTACTCGCACTACAACTTCTTCGCTTTTGAAACTAGGCTAGAGAAACTAGGTGCGTGGTATAGACAGCTCTTCGCTGAAAGTTTAGGTAAAGAAAAAACCGTTAGCGGAAAGGCGATAACCCATTCAATGGTCCCAACTATTTCTACACCTGTTGAACTACACTCAGTCGGACAAATGTACTTGAGTTCCGTCCCAGACACCGTGACTGACTTTGTGACTTTTGACGACAGTGTGGCCAACTTAAAAGTAGCCAAGAACAGCGTCCTAGCCAAAGCAGTAGGTGGATTATCGCTAGATGATATTGGCGCGGCCTTATATGGCGGAGTAATTGCAGCTTATCAAGAAAGACAACTACCTTATAGAGCGACTATCTTTGAGAACTCACTACCGTATTCCCTTGGTCTGTTTATGAGCATGAGACTAAGAGAAACTATGTATTTGGCTCATTTACTTGACCTAAATGCTTTTGACCAACCAAATGTCGAGCTTTACAAGCAAAAGACGGCCGCTATACTAAAATCATGAGTTACATCTTATTTGACATTGGCGGTACAAATACCAGAGTAGCAGTTTCACCTGACCTCAAGGTTTTGTCTGATATCAAGTCTTTCAAAACTGCTAAATCCTTTGATAAGGGGATTGAAGAAATGGTCAAACATATTAAAACCCTTGAGACAAAGACTAAAACAATAGCCATCGCTGGGGGCATGAGAGGTATGATGATGGAAGACAGGAGTGGTATCGAAAATGACGGAGTCCTAAGCGGCTGGGCCAAGAAATCAGTCGTGGGAGCTCTAAACAATCACTTTAAGGTACCGGTCTTCCTGGAAAATGACGCTGCTTTGGCGGGACTCGGTGAAGCTGTATTTGGGTCGGGAAAGGGGATGGACATTGTGGCCTATCACACAGTCAGTACCGGAGTCGGTGGAGTAAAAATCGAACACGGACGCATCGACGACTCCACCTTAGGCTTTGAACCCGGTCACCAAGTACTAGATATTGATCGTACTATTCTCGGCGACGATATTACCCCGACTCTGGAAAACTTAGTCTCTGGCGCTGGTCTAGAAGCTAGATTAGGCTTGAAGCCCTATGAAATCCCTCAAGAAGATATGGTCTGGGATGAGCTAGCAGAGTACTTGGCCCAAGGGTTGCGCAACACTATTTTATACTGGTCTCCAGAAGTAATTGTTTTGGGTGGATCAATGATTTTAGGCGACCCAAAAATCCCGCTAGAGGCAATTCGTAAGTATACTGTTGAGTCCCTAGACAACTTCGTAGAATGTCCGTTTATTACTACAGCCGCCTTTAGAGACGAGGGTGGAATGTACGGAGCCATGGCTTATTTAAAGGATAAATTAGACAAGAAGGCTTAGTCTAAGTTCAAGAAATAACCGCAACACTTTAGTAATATAGAGTGTATGAAAAAGAAGACTTTTAGTAGAATCACCTACCGCGAAAGAGTAATCATTGAGAATAGGTACTGTGTAGACGAAAAGAGCATGCACAGTATGGCTACTGA
>Ga0163154_10006431_pt1 | contig 14377 bp, 9 predicted proteins | sample OliLakLV19MP9P1_FD_148649 | JGI IMG/M metagenome (GOLD analysis project Ga0163154, IMG submission 148649) | Freshwater microbial mat bacterial communities from Lake Vanda, McMurdo Dry Valleys, Antarctica - Oligotrophic Lake LV.19.MP9.P1 | ecosystem: Environmental > Aquatic > Freshwater > Lake >... | reverse complement strand
TTCATCATCCAGCAGCGGCTTGGCCATGTCGTTGTGCCTCCATGCACTCGGGAACGGGCATCCATGCCCACCTCACAACATCGGCACTGCCGCGAACATTTGTTCAACTCATTCTGAAAGGCGCTCTAAAGTAGTACGAAGCAAAAGTGAGGCCTTGCATCGACGCATACGCATACGTCCACTGGATATGAAGTCTGGACGCGAGCACTTGATCAAACCCCTTCATCAATCGCAAGCCCCACACATGAACACGCAAGCACCACAGCAGGCCGACGATTGAACACAGCCAAGCCGCGATTGATGTGGGGAACATTCCGCTCAAATAAAGCGCGGCCACCCACAGGGCGAACCCGCACCATGCGAAGAAGACGAGAATCCTGACAGAAGGCTCCACACCCACAAAGTTGACGTATGTATTCCTTCCACCCTCCGCATCGTTGGTCAAATCCCGGAGGTCCTTTGCGATGACCTCCGCAATCCCGAAGAAAAGAATGACACCCATGATAAACACATAGCCTCGCATCGGTCGCCACAGCGTGTCGTGATACGTTAGGGCGAAGCCGCTGTTGATGTTCTCAAGCGAAATGACCATCAGGCAGTAGCAGATAGGGCACAAGAGTACCCAATACAGAATGCTGCCGTAGGGCCTTGCACACATTTTGAGCGGAGGCAGCGAATATGAGAGCGAACACACAATGATGACGATTGAAAAGATGGCCGCGGACATTCCGTACAGGAAAGATGTCGCTAAGGAGAGCGAGTAAAATATCGCCGCCAACACCGTGGCGGTTCGCAGGCTGATCGCGCCAGTTGCCAGTGGTCTTGTTTGCTTTGAAAGCTCGGGGCTTCGCTTGTCCACCTCAATATCACCAATGTCATTGACGATGATCGCAGCGATGTTTGCGAACACAATCGTCAGCACCAAGTACGCAAAAGTAAATGGTGGTGCCTCATCAAGAATGACGCTCGCAAAGCCGTAGCAGGTAGAAATGCAAAACCACAGGAGGGTATACGGCCTAATCAGCTTGATGAACGAGCGAGATTTTCCTAAGAACTTGCTTGCCATGATGCCCTCAAGAAATTGTTGACGGATGGTAGTTCATCGGGTACACTGGAGTCATGAAGTCTACAAAATTATTCATCAACCTTGGCAGGCTATTCGCCGTTCTCTCATTCGTCGCGTTTGTGCTCACCTGGGTGACAGCTTTCACGGACGGTGGCGTTCTTGGAAGGAACGAGGCGCACTTGTTCAATGATGCGATTGTCTTGGCTTTGTTGAGCGTCGTGTGCTTGTTAGACGGATTCTTGCACTCAAAGAATCTGTAGTGGATATCCGAGGACAAGCCATTAATCCAAAAAGTATAGTGAAGGCCGGCGAGTAGTGCAACGTTCGTTGTTCGCCGTTCCCATGATTCGGAACGGCGGCATGACCTGCTCCCCAACACCTGGATCAGGTCTTGGGGAGCAGGTCAATGCTAGAGGCTATCCCGAAACCCGTGGAACCGCGTGACGGATGGCGCGTATGGGTGTGGATGCTGACCCTCACGGACGAACAACTGGACTGGCTGTGCGCGCGGATTCCCGAGGCACCGGTGTCGCCCAAGGGCGGACGGCCGGCGACGGACAAGCGCGACGCGGTGCGCGGCATCTTCTGGATCCTCGACAACGGCGCGAAGTGGAAGGACCTGCCGCGCGAGTTCGGCAGCAAGAGCGCCGTGCATCGCTGGTTCACGGCCTGGGTGAACGCGGGCGTGTTCGAGGCGGGCGGCGGGTACCGGCTGTACGAATGCTTCATCGATGCCACGTTCAGCAAGGCCAAGGGCGGCGGTGACGGCATCGGCGTGACGAAGGCCGGAAAGGGCGTGAAAATCATGGTGCTCGTGGATGCCCGCGGACTGCCGGTCGCGGTCCACACCGCGTCGGCGACGCCGCACGAGTCGAAGCTGGTGCAGGGCCTCTTCGACTTCATGCTCACGAGCGTGACGCCCTACCGCGTGGTGGGCGACAAGGCGTACGACAGCGATGCGCTCGATGACCAGTTCGCCTGCGCGGGGATCGACTTGATCGCGTCGCACCGCGCCAACCGAACCCGACCCGCGACCCAGGATGGCCGCCGGCTGCGGCGATACCAGCGGCGCTGGACCGTGGAACGCACCATCGCGTGGTTCCTGAACTACCGGCGACTCTGCATCCGGTGGGAGAAGTCGGCCCGCATGTTCCAACGATTCCTTCACCTCAGCTGCTCACTCCTCCTGCTCAAAGAGGTTTTGGGATAGCCTCTAGTAATGAGCGAAAAATGAGTTCCTTAGCGGTCTGTTAGGCGACGGCATACATAGGCGGCGGATTGAGCGCGACGCTCATGTTGACCGAAGGATTGTCGCACATTCGTTATTCCATTTCTGACCATGAGAATCATACTGTCACGGATACATCCACAAATCGTGGATGCAACACAGCGTGCATGTGTTGCCGCTCGACGGCACTACATTTATCTTCATGATACCGGCCGCGTCAATGGCGTAGGCAAGTTGTACTTATATCATCGATGCTCGCCACACTCAGGACATCTCGCAAGGCCTACGAGCAAATATCGACATCGAACACACTGGCCGCGACGTCGCCGTATACTTACTTTGCACCACTTCATTAATCGTACTACTATCACGAACACAGCACCCCAAATCGCCGCATCAATCAAGAATGGAAGCCACATCATGCCAGTAGGTATGGTTATGAAAGTTGTACGAGTCACTGGTATTACGAATGCATCGTAAATGACTGGACTACCCCGAGGCGCTGCCGCAGAGTGTTGCACGCTGAATGCGACGGAGCGCAAGGGAACTCCAACGGCGCCGGCCGAGTAGGTAGTCCCATCGGCAATACTATTAGGCACACCCCATATGGGCAGCGTGTTTCCGTGCACAATCTCTACAGTTCCATTACTGGCAACGTCGCCATTGCTAACAATTCTAGCCTCAAGCCAATCCAGAATAATATGCTCTTGTAGATTCCAATGAATGTCATGGCCATTGACGGCGGTAACTCCAAACGTGTGCGGCGAATGCTGCAGATCTATCTTCGCAGAACAGGTTGCTGAAATGATCGCCATAGTGTAATTGATAGCGATGCCAACAAGTGCCGCTGTAGCAATGAATACCCAACGATGTGACGTAGTTATAGACAATTGCAATAACACCATTGCCGAGGGTCGCCAATAATATCACCGAATGGAACTTTGCCTGGCCCTGGAACACCAGTTGGTGACAGTCCATTGCCAAACATTTCATCGCAGCAAGCTTGACAATCAGCCATTGTCTTTCGCATCAAGTACTGCTCGCATGGCGAAAGGGACTTGTTGGGAGGAGTTATGATCGGAGTCGGAAGCGCAGGTCCCGGTGTTCCGAGCGGTACACACTTGCCACTACACTGGTCTTTGCCGTCCTGAATCCAATACGTCTTAAGTAGTTTGAGATCCATCACACATTTGAATTTGCGCGTGCAGTGTATGATGCCTGGCTGCCCACCTACAGTGCAGAATTTTGTGGTGGCAGAGTAGGTAACATCTTTCCAACGGCATAGGCCGAGCGGGTCCGAATAGTTTGTTGCGCCTGATCGAGTGTATTCATAAACATTCATGCCGTCTTTGTATTTTTGTCTTGGGTTCCAATCTGATATGGCCCAATTTAGTCCGTTGATTAGTATGTCGTAAGTCGCCATTGATGCCTGCACGGACATGACCATGCAGTCATCAAGGGGATCCCTCTCCACCCACCGCCCCAGCCCGACGTGGTAATGCCGGTGCCGCACGGTATACAGCCCGCCGTCGAAGTCGGCGAGCTCGGGGTTGAACACGTAGCCGTCCCAGCCAATCTGGTTGTCGGTCGTCGAAAGATGCCCGGAGGACAACCCAGCGCCCCAACCGTTGGTCACGGCGTTGAGGTCGTCGACGTTCACGGTGCCCGAGCGGTTGATGTCGCCCGCCGCCGGTACGCTGCCCCAGGTGTTGGTCACGGTCAACTGATCATCCACGTTCACGCCGCCTTCGCCCCCGGCGCAGTCGGCCGGCTTGTGATGCCGCGCCCGGCCGTAGGGGTCGTAGCTCACGCGCTCCTGCATGACCGCCGCATCGTTCAGGACCGCCACGGTTGAGAACATCGCGTCGGTGCAGTGGTAGTACGTCTGATCGCTGCCGCTGTCTGAGAAGTCGCCATCGGCATTCGCATCCAATCTGCGCAGCACGAGGTCATCGATGTACCGCGGCCCCCAGATGTACTGAAAGCGCCGGTTCACGCCCGCGCTGTTGACATAATCGTCATCCACGCGTTCCTCCAGCAGTTGCCACTCGGCGGAGTAGTACATCTTCCGCTCCTGATCGAGGGCGACATTCACCGTCGGGTTGGTGTCGGAACGCTTCATGATCCGCCAGTTGAGTGAGTTGTAGGCGTACTCGGCCCGCGTGGCCGCGCGTCCGCCGCTGGGCGTCGCCTCCACCTTCACCAGGCGGTTCCAGAGATCGTGCGTGTACGTCACTGTCGTGGGCGTCGACTCACTGCCGACCTTCTGCGTCCGCATGTTGCCGGCGACATCGAAGGTGTGGTCCAGCCCGAAGGTCGTGTCGTTGTTGGGGTCCTGCGCGGAGAGTTCGTTGGCCTGGTTGTGGTTGCGGGCCTCGGTGTTGTCGGGCGAAACGCCGTCGGCTCCGTCTGAGTCCTTGTCGAAGAGGAAGCTCTTCCAGTTGCCGAGCGCGTCAAGCGTCCAGCCTTGGCCGGGCAAATACTCGCTGCTCGATGGGTTGGCCACATGCGTGAAGCCTCCGCCGCCGGTCGGTGCCTTGCCGCGGTCGGCCTGCTTGAGGCGATCGAGGCCGTCGTAGGTGTACTTCCAGTCACGGTTTTCCCAGCCGCTCTGGGCGATGTTCTCGTTGTACGCGGTCAGCCGGTTCGACGCCTTGTCGTAGGTGTAGGCGAGATCGACGATCGGCGGCACGTTGGAGCCGGTGACGGGCGAACCGACCGAGGTGAAGCCGTTGTCCACCCAGAGGTGGCGCGCCACGCGGCCGAAGCGGTCGAAGCCGGGATACGTCATGGGGCTTGCAGTCTGCACGCCGAAGTGGCTGCGGTACCGGTCAAGCTGGATGTTCGGGGTCTCGGCATCGACGATGGCCACCATGCCCATGCCGATGTAGTCGTAGCCCACCGGATGGCCGGAAAGGTCGAGCTTGGTCAGTCGGCTGATCTTGTCATCGGAGCTGCCGCTCGCGCCATAGGTGTACGGGAGCGATTCGGTGCCGGGATAGGTCAGACTGGTGAGCCGGGAATGATTGCCCGATCCGACCGCCGCCGTGCTGTAGGCATAGGTGGTCTTGTAAGAATCAGGCGGCGTCCCGTCGTCATCGACGTTGCCGGTGTGCTCCTGCCAGACCTTCTCGGTCTGCCAGAGCGGCGTGTAGGTGAACTTCACGGCGTTGGTGACCGTGGTCATCGCCAGGTCAGAGTACGACCGGGCGAATTCGACGCGGCCGAAGAGGTCATAGGCCGTCCCCATCGCCTTGATCGTGTTGTCAAGCGTGCTGTTGCCGGTGTCGCGCGTCGCCTTGTCGGCCGTGACCCGGCCGAGGTTATCGCGGGTGTAGTCGTGCACCGTGAGGTTCTGATCCTTCATGTACACGAGTTCGCCCTGACGGTTGTAGGCGTAGGCGACGGTGTAATCGGCTGAGGTCGAGTGCTCGCCTGTCGATTCATCCGGGTAATGCGTCTTGAAGAGGAGATCGTTCGAGTACAGGCCGGAGTCGCCGGGGTTGGTGCCCTTGATGACGCCGTAGATGTACCGGGTGACCTGGACACTCTCTCCGGGGGAGCCGGACGCGGGAAGGTGGGCCACCTGCTGGACGACATTGCCCGCACCGTCATAGACGTAGCTGGTGACGCGATCCTGATCGAGGTTCGAGGTGCTGAGGCCCGAGGTCACGCCCCAGCGGTCGAGCGTGGGCGTGGTGTTCCAGCCGATCACCGCATTGTCATAGTTTTCGATCACCGCGATGCGGCGGTTCATGTCGTCGTATTCGAACTTTGTCTTCATCCCTTCGGGGTCGATGGTCTGTTCGACACGACCGCGGTTGTCGTACTTGGTCTCTGTGACGAGTTCATTGGGAGTGGGCACCGTGGTTTGACTGACGCTTGGAGCGCCGGTATTCGAGATGAAGCCGCTTGCGCTATTGGTACCGTAATCGATGGAATAACGCACACGATCCGCATCGTCGTACATCGTTCCCGTATAGGTTCGAATGGACTTGTGATCCATGCCGCTTGCGCTCAGAGGCCCGGTGTCGCTGTCACTGACCAGGGCGCCGGTGAGGTTGATGCCACGGTGTGAACGCTGGCGGTCGGTGACCCGATCCAGGAGTCCTTCGGCACTGATGTAGTTGTATTCGACTTCCTCAATGATGACATCATCGCTCACGACGGCCGCGTGACTGGCGAACACATCCGCATAGTTGCCGCTGGCGCCCGGGACATCGTCGCTTCGACGATCGGTGGTGTAGATGACCTTGGCCCGTCCCAAGCCGTCATACGTCGTCTTGGTGCCCGCGGCGTTGGGTGACCATTGACCCACCGTTCGGCCCGTCTCGTCAAACCACGAATGAGTTTCCAGGTAGGTGCGGCTCGCGGTAACGAGCGTCGGGTCGATCGCGACCGCCTGCTTGTACACCATCCCGCGCTGGCTGTAGAAGGTCTTGGTGTATTGACCACGGTCTGCATCGCTCCCGGTGAGATCGTCTGAGACGACCGGCAGATCCTTGAAGACCGCCTGTTCCACGACGCGATCAAGGTTGTCATAGATCATGAGCGTGTTGGGCTTGGCCGGCGCTTCGATGAGCAGCAGGCGATCGCGGAAGTCGTAGGTGTATTTCGTGTCGCGGTAGCCGCTGGTGTCGTCAAGGCGATTCCGGACGAGCGTCATGGTGCCGTTGCCCACGCCCTGGGTCGCGGTCTGCGGACTGTCGTAGTAGGTTTCGCTGACGGTGACCGGATTGGTGTCATCGGTGCCCACCAGCATCGTGATCATTCGATCCAGCTTGTCGTAGGTGTACTTGGTGACGGTGCCGTTGGGGGCGGTCACCTTCGAGGGCCGACCGACGACATCGTAGGTGTACGACGTGGTGTAAATGCCGCTGCCCTCGCCGATGCCCGCGATGCTGTGCCACACCTTCTGGTTTTCCACCAAACCGCTCAAGTGATGCTGTACCGTGGAGCGGGAGAGCGGGGTCGTGGACAAAATGAAGTCATAAGGGTCGCTGAAGCCGAAGGTGATGTCGCCATATTTCGATCCCGAGTCAGATGACATGGTGTGCGATGTGGATTCGAAGACCCGACCGGCCGCATTGTGGATCGACACTTGGGCTGCCCCGTCGAAGGAACTGGAGAACGTATGCGGCAACACCAGCGTGACCAGATACGGTTCCTCGCCGGCCTTGAAGCCGGCGCGTTCGTGGGGACGCCGTTCGCTGCGGGAAAGTTCATAGGCGTACCGGGTGATGACGCCGCTGGGGCTCTCGACGGCGCGGAGGCGGCCGAGCGGGTCATAGGTGTACTCGGTGATGAGCGAGCTGCCATCGCTGTTCCGCCCCGCCAAGCTGCAACTGCACGGCACGCTTTCGCTCGTGATCGGCGAGGCGGGGGCGGCGTTCTCCTCCACGGCGGTGGGTTTGCCATTGTCATTGGCCGAGCCAGCACCTCCATCGCCGAAGGTTCGCTTGGTGAGCGAGCCATCCTCAGCCCGGCTCCAGGTGTTGAAGCCGTTGGCGTCGAAGTATTCGTGCGAGTGATACTTGACGCTGCTGCCGGTCGGGCCATTTTCCGATTCGAGTTCGGCCTCCCGAGAAGTTTCCACCCACTCGATCACACTGCCGTTGCGGAAGGTGTACGCATATGCGGTGCTCTCGATCTCGCCTGGAGTGGGACTTCCATTCTCGGTACGGAACGCCTTCACCTCGGCCAGCAAGTGCGTGTGCGTGCCGTCGTAGGTCCATTCGTCGGTCTTCACCGCTGTTCCATTCGTTCCCTTCTTGACCGATTTGGTGAGGATCAGGCTGTCACCGCTGTATGTGAAGCGTTGAACCAAGCCCGCGCCGGTGCTTGACGTCACTGTGGCGGAGGCGCCAGCGTCCGTGCCGGGCGTATAGTCGGTATGCACCGAGGGGGTGCGGATCTCCTCCACATGCCGGGTGCTGTCGTAGACATACTGCGTCACCCATTCCTTCGTGCTCGATTCCTGAATCACGTCCAGGCCCAGGAGGTAGACATCCACGCTGGTTGAGTTCAGCGTCTTCGAGAACTTTTTGAGATCGTAGTACCGAGTGCGCCGTGCCACGGTGTAGGGGTTGGTGCCGCTGGTGCCGTCGTGGGTGGTTTCGACCACTTTCAGCGACCGGGCGTAGTCTCCGCTGGTGTGCGTGGCGAACGTGTACGCGAGCTTGATGCCCTGGGCCGCACCGCCGCCGCACCCGCACGCCGATTGAAGATACTGCTCCTCGACCTCAAGCGAGCCGGTCGTCTTGTACCGAGCCACGACGTTGGCGGCCAGCGCCATGAGTTTGATGGAGCCATATGCACTACCGCCGTCAGCCAATCCGCGAAGATGTGTGGCGTAGCCGGCAAGGGTCAGGCGCGTCGAATCGTTTTCTTGCGCGGCGTTGAATTGCTCGGCGGCATATTCAATCTGCTCCGGCGCGATGTAGGCCTTCAGCTGGTTGGGGCTGCCCTTCTCCAAAAAACCGTCGCTATCGGAGTCGCTGCCCTCGTTGATGGTGTTGTGGTAGCGGTACTGCTCGATTGTGTCGTACCACTGCCCATGGTCAACACGTACGGACTTGGAGACCTGGATGAGGTCACGCGTGCTTCCCAAGTGATCGTTGCTTCCGGTCTTGTAAAGGTATTCCGCTTTCTGGACATCGCGCCACGCCCAAGTCGATGATTCGAGCGTGTAGCGTTGCACCGTCACCTTCTCCAAGGCGCCTCTCAGTTCGGTGGTCGCATGGTCGGTCGAATGCCAGGCGAAGATGACCTTTGCACCGTCGTTGCTTCCGCCGCCCGAGGGCGTGCAGGTGATGGTTTCGAGCCGCATCGTGGTCGATGTGCCCGCAATGTCGGCGTACTTGTACGACTTCGTGTGGCCGTGCCAATCAGCGACCCGGAACACCGCCCCATCCTTCCATGAATTCTGCCCGATCAGGCCGCTGCCCGAGTCATATCGGCCGTAGTACGCCTTCCACTGGCCCGGCTCTACCAGCACGTAGACGTTGTAGGTCTGCGTGCCCCCGCCGATGTCGATCGAGAGGGTGTCGGTTTCGATGTACTGCGAATGCGGCCCGTTGGGCTTCCACACGCTTCCGCTTTTGGTGAACGTGGAGGCGCCAGTGGCGTACGACGAGACACGGAGCACGTTGTCGGACGTGCCGGTGTCATACACGCGATGCAGGTATGTGCCGACGTTGAGTTGCCAGTTCTTCGCAAACGACCCTTCATGAAGTCCTGAAGTGCTCATGTACGAGCGGCTCAACGCGAAGTCGCGGCCGGGAAGCTCGACGCGCAAGTCGGTCGCCGACATCTGTTTGTGGCCGTAGGCATAGTTCACGGGGTAGGTGGTCACCGTGCCGCCGCTCGGTCCGCCCACGCCGATCCACCAGCCTGTGCCGTCTCCGCCCGCGCAGGAGCCCGGCGGCTCGGTATCGGGAGCGACCACTCGCGAGTCATTGATCGGCACGCGGTTGGCGCAATCCGCGGACCCGCATTCTCCCGTGCTTGGATCGCATGGGACGAGTGAGCAGTCGCCAGCGCGGACAACCGTCCCAAAGAGCAGGACACAGACCGCCGCCATGAACGAAGCGATCAGCAATGGCGACAGGATGCGATGGAGGCTGGCGTGCATGGAGGGAACTCCTTCACGGGTGACGGGCAAGTGCGTTCGCCGCGTCGGGCAATCCGCGGATACGATATCCTGACTCGGTCGCCGTGACCATGCCAGCATTCCACATTTGCGTTAAGTATGGAATTCTGGCATGGGAGCGAGGTTTGTCTCAAACTACGTTCTGTTCAAGTCATCGTTCACCCGTACCGTTCGCCAACCACCAAGGAGCATCCCATGCGCGGGTTCATCCGTTGGCCGCTTATCGTCCTCTCCGCTTCCGGAATCATGGGCTTGAGCCTCTGGTCGCCTCTCCCCGTGAGCGTGCAGGCCGACTTGTCGCCGGAACAGTTCCGCATGGCGACAGCGGAGGTGGGTCTCTCTCCCGAAGCGATTATCGTCTCCGGCGCGCAACCGCTTGGGCAGGCGACGCTCAGCGCCATCGGATCCGCAGGTGATGAGTACAACGCCGTATCGCAACTGCGGCAGCAGGTGTCTGTCTCAACCGTGGCGCGGGAGAATCTGAGGCGCGGATTGTCCCTTGATCCTGAGAATGAGGAACTGCGCACGCAGTTCAATGCGAGCACGACGCAGGTCGCACAACTTCAGGAGCAACTGGCCGGGGCGCGGAACTCCCTCGCTGCCGTGGCCTTGGAGAACTGGACGCCGCCGCAACTTCAGAAACTTGAAGCCTGGAAGGCAAGCAGTGGACGGCGCGTCCCGGCTTCATTCCGCGTCGCGTCCCGTACCGAGGCGCAGTGGCACGCGATCGAGCTGGCCCTCATCGCCGAGCAGCGGGCCACGCAACTTGGCCGGGAACTCAACCCCGAACAGCAGCAGCTGCTGGCGGCAGTCCGTGCCGAAGCCGAGGTCGTCGCCGCCGGGCAGGCGCTCACGCTCCACCTTGCCAGCATGGAACAGGCGTTCGTGACTTCCGCCACGCAATGACTTGCCATGCCACACGACCTGTTCGTCGGTCTCCAGAACTATCTTCCAAGCCATGCTGGCGCTTTGCCGGCCAATCACAATTGCGGGAGAAGAAGTCCCAGGGGCTTGGCGAGGAAAACGGATCGAAATTCAGAATTCCGGTAGAGTCCACTTGACTCCGGTTGAACCCGTGTCCCATAATCAAGTGTAAATCTTACCGTCTCGAAGGATTGGGACGAGAAACAGGACGGAACCCCACGCCACCAACGGCGCGATGGGTTCCTTTTTTCAAAGTGAAGGACTCACGTGGCCAGTCGATGTCGGGTCATCCGTGCAATTCTGGTCGAGCGGAAACGCTCGCGGCGGTGTCGTTCGGCACCCATTCCATTGAAAAGGCCCCGCAGCGTGGATACGCGTCGGGGCCATTGTTTTTTGCGTGGCGTGTCGCCACAACCACGGCGGGCTGTAGTAGCAGCCCGTTCGTGGACCTTCCGCTCCGATAGACCGAAGCAGAGGGCAGTGCTATTGAAGTCTAGCACGGTTAGGACAGGCAAACCATCCTCCTTGTCCACATCCGTCGCGACCACTTCACGCCCTGCGGCCTCTCGGAGATTCGACATCTGACCCGAATCGAGGCCCGACGTGAACCAGCAGATCAAGCGATCGTTCCGAGTGATGATCCTCCAGATTGACATTGACGACATCCGGAATGTCCATGTCGTCAATCCCGCTCAGCCGGAAGCCGCATTCACCGCGGAGGAAGTGTTGACGGTTTTCGAAGCACTGCACGACCTGGCGGAATCGATGGCGCTGTGCGGCTGCTGTCTTGACGATGTACGTTTCGCCCCGAGACGCGTCGCTTGACCAAAGCCCAGCGGCGACTGTCGAGTGTCACCACCACCGTATGAATCTGGCCAATGGAAAAAAGCCTGCCAAATCAGCAGGCGTCTGATTTCGGAGCAACCGTCCCGATCAGCGGCAGTTTGTCAGCACGCAGACGACATACCGACCGAAGCAACGGTTGATGCACGATCTGTCTTTGCAACTCTCGAAGCAGCGATCGAGCTCTTCGTCGCATTGCCGGCATGATCCCTTTGGAAGGGCCGACAGCACGGCCTGGTAGCCCTTCTTCGCCTCTCCAAAGTCCTTGGTGTTGTCGGCACTGTCAAGCGCTTCGAGGATCTTGTCCTGCTCCTCTCTGTTGGCGGCGATCTTGCCAATATTCGTGCGAAGAGCGGCGAAGCCCAGTTCCTCCTTGAGCGGCAATGCCCCGGTACCAAGTACGACCAGGGAGCCTTGCTTGACACCCCACGCAACCGCGACGTGGTAGTCCTGGGTGTCGAAGGAGGTCACACCGACAACGCCCGCGTTCTGCGCTGGCTGATCTTGGCCCATGAGCATCCCCGCACCAGCGGCACACAACACTCCCACCGTAATACCCGACATGAATTTTCGCATGACATACCCTTTCTGTTTGGGATGCACAAAATCCGCTGACCACACAGCCCAACGGAACGTTGCAACCACGACGCATTGCCAGTGTATCGAATGTGCGACTCTGGAGATCAGGGTCGAAGAGCTTGGAGATCGAATTGACCCTGCTACAGTACCTGCCATGTTCTCGCCATCACCCTGTTTCCTTGATCCAACGATTGAGGTGCTTCGGCAAACCGAGCGTCAACGATCGATGTTCAAGAATCTCCTTCCTCCCAACGACATGGTGCGGAGGATCATCGACCAGCACCAGCAGTTTGAACGGATTGTTGGGCCAATTCGCAACATGCTTGGGCAACATGATTTCTTTGCCCCCGGCCACGCGCTGACGGAGCAGTTTCCTGATTCGTTCCTCAAGGCATTGAGGGACACGACTTCGGCGTTTCTTGCTCCCAATCCGACGCTTGACATGCTCAACAAGTGGCGGATGGAAAGCGAGACATATTTGAAGATTGCGGGATTGGACCGCTGGCATACCCATGCCCACGCGCCGGGGCTTGATCGTTCCACAGTGCTCGGTTCGTCCATTGATGGCTACCTGCACCAAATCGAACAAATGCAGTCAATGGTGTTGAATCCATTGGAGAAACTTCGGCGTCAGCTGCTTGAAAAGCTGGAAGCCATGCAGATTGACGACCTGACGGTGGGTGACGACGTCGATGACTTCGCGTCGGTCAGCACACTTGTGGACGATTTGTGGCCAGACGTTGAAAAGCTGCCATTCATTTCGATCGAGCAGATGCAGCATGTCGTGCAGACGATCGTCGCTCGCACCTTGCAATTCATGGACAGCCTGGGATTTACCAGAAGGCGTCGCCAAAAGATTGTCGATGGTGTGATCATCGGGCTTATCACTCTGGCAATCGCCAAAGCATTTGAGAGGGTATTTGCGAGTCATCCACTGCCTCCCGCCACCACCGCTCCAGCCACGGTCATCCGCGAGATTCGAGCAAGCTTCACGATCAACATGGGGGTTGATCAGGCGTTCATCAAACCCTACAGCATCGTGAGTCGCGACGGACTTCGCATCCACATACGACCGGGCAGTCGGTCGCAGTGCCTGGGCAAGGTACGACTTGGGCAGATCGTGTGCCGGATTGAGAAGTCCAAGCACTGGGTGCATATCGAGTGGAATGACTTTGATCAGGAGCGAATGCGTCAAGGATGGGTTCGCTCCAAATATCTCAAGCCACTGTCGCAGCCGGTCTCGAAACCCCGTCGGCTGAGCGTTCATCAGCGGTAACGGACAAAAGGCGACACCGAACGATCGCTGATGATTTACCAACAGATGAACATGTGACGGTCAACGGCACTTGTGACGGCGAATCGCACCAGATCTGCAGGACATTCTATGGTCGACGCTGATGTCTGACGCTCGCCGTTGCTCGCGTTGAACGACCCTTGCGGAACTTCGGCTGCGGCAACCATGCGGAAACCCTCTTTCTGTAATTCACGAATTCGTCATCGAACCGTTCCTGAAGATCGTGGTCTTCTCGAATGCCACGGTACATTGAGAAGATCGCGGTGATCACCGGGAGCACCACAATCAAGTAGTTATTGCTGGCCAGGAACGTGCCGAGCGTCATGATGAACTGCCCAACATACACAGGATGCCGACACGTTTCGTAGATTCCGTTCGTGACCAGCCGTTGGTGGGCGGGGTTGTATTGATACACATGCACGCCCCAATAGCCGTTGAGGTAAATCCGGGCCATGCCGACCATATAGAGACCGAGGGAAAGCAGCACCCAGCCCGCGATCGCCAGCGCCCAATAACCGTTCCCCTGACGGTCGGCAATGGCGACATCCCACTCAAGAACTCTCGAGATCAGGTAGAGCACCAGGGCGATTGCCCCGGACCAATAGAGCGTGCCAAAATAGTTGTGCTCCTTTGTTTCCCGCTCTGGGGTTCGACGATGAACCGACTCATACGGCTCCGCGCTGAAACTCGTGCGCCTGTTCGGCGCATGTTCGGTTGCGCGAAACGACGGCCGGCCTGATGATGTGGCCTCCGACACGGAGGTTGACATGAAGATCATTGAGCGGCAGGACG
>Ga0163154_10006430_pt1 | contig 14377 bp, 12 predicted proteins | sample OliLakLV19MP9P1_FD_148649 | JGI IMG/M metagenome (GOLD analysis project Ga0163154, IMG submission 148649) | Freshwater microbial mat bacterial communities from Lake Vanda, McMurdo Dry Valleys, Antarctica - Oligotrophic Lake LV.19.MP9.P1 | ecosystem: Environmental > Aquatic > Freshwater > Lake >... | reverse complement strand
AATTTGCGAATCCGACATGCCGCGTTCAACTTGGCGCTGCCGCACCATAGCAAAGCTACCAGACCGCAATAGGCGTAGGCGAGGCGGAGGCACCTGCCCCAGTCTCGCCGTTCCATAGAGATTATTCACCTCCGCCATCCAATCATCAAACCGATGCAAAAATGCTTGCGGATTGGCTAACGTTTGGCCAGCAGCTAACTCAATATTCACCAGATAGGGTGACGGGAATTCATGCTCCGATAGCGTTAGGCAAAAGTCTTCTAGCCGAACATCAAACTCTTGCTGAAGTGCCTGCATCACCTGAGTGGCATGAAACTCGGTCGTTTTCTCGGTAGTAGACGACAGTAACCCACCTCGCCGATAGCGGAACACAATCAGCGGAGCCTGTTGATAAAAGCCCACCACTTCAATCACATCGCCAATGTCATATCGATAGAAACCGCTGTAGCTGGTCACCAAAATGCGATACAGCTCTCCTACGGTTACCTCAGTCGGCAGCAGCGTTTTGGGATGCTCAACTTCCCACTGATCGCGGGGAATGAATTCGTAAAACCCACTCTCAATCGCCAAAATGCCGCCATCGGTATTGAATTCGTTGTAAACGCTGAAGTTTCCTTCTGCCGTGCCATAGACACCGCCAAACACGGGCGTATCACCAAAATAATCGGGAAACCGCTCAAAGTAAAAATCAGACGTGCCACCCCGCGCCGTACAGACCACACACAGACCAGGCCATGCCAAAATTGGCGTCAATCGCCCTTCGGCTTTCAAGATCTCTCGCAGCTGCATGGCGCGCATGGGCAGAGGCGAACACCGTCGCTCTAGCCGCACCCGTAGCTCTGGATCTAGCAATAACCAATCGGCAATGGTTCCATTAGCCAGGTCATAGATTAGCTCGTCGGCATACTGTTCCAAGTACCCGCAAGTCCGCAAAATCAGCATCGGGAAATTGCCAGCCATGCCTCGCACGTCGGGGTTACGCAGAGCAAACAATAGACAAACATAGTGACGCGCCAAACTGTCGCTAATTTCCAATGCATTAAACGGCAAAGCAAAGGCTTGTTCAAACAGCAGTTTGCCTCGTCGCACGCTGCCTGCACTGACGGGGCCATATTCCACACCACCGCTGGTGACCCCCTGAAGCGTGGCGGCATTGGTCACCAGCAGCTTGCCAAACTGCCGATGTTGCCGGGTCAATGCCTCTAAAGAAAATCCTAAACTGGCCAGTTCTGCCCGTCGGATGGTGCGTTGAAACCGCCGCGTTACCGGGACTTGCTTCTTTTTACCTGTAGAGCCACTGGTGAGATTGATATAGACCACCGGGTCAGCCGTGAGCACATTCTTTTCACCTTGAGCCACGCGATCGGTATAGGGTTCGTAGCTGCTGTAGGGCAATACGGGCACCTGGCTGCGAAACTGATCGACCGTTTTAATGGTGCTGAGTCCTAGCGATCGCCCCACCACAGTTTGCTGATGGGCTTGCAGCAGGGTCAACAAAAACTGCTCTTGAGTAGCGGTAACTTGTTGAGTTTTGCGAATAAATTTGGCTTTGGCGTAAGACGCATAGGCCGTTAACAGCACCAATGAAAGGTTAGGCATAATAATATTTAGGCGTATGAAAATGCAAGTTGTAATAGGCCACGGGAGCTAGGCGGCACGAGTGTTCTAAACCCTTGGGTCATAGAACCCGAGAAATCAATAACGTCCCAGTTTAATGTAGAAAATAAAAGTAAAGAACTTGGAAATAAAGCCACACAAACTGCCAGACGGTTGAGACACGAACCGTTTGGTCGGTGCGTCATTCCCCGGCCAAACGGTTTTATTCTTAATGGAACCGCATGACGGAATGACTGGCGGCTAGCCGAAGTCACTACCAGTCACCGCCAATCCTGACACTCTAAACGGCGGGCTTGTGATGCGCGTGCCAGTGGCGGGCAATGTCGATGCGGCGGCAAATCCAAACGCGATCGCGCCCTTGCACATAGTCCAAAAACCGAGCCAGCGCTGCCGCTCGCCCTGGGCGACCCACCAAGCGACAGTGCAAACCAATGCTCATCATTTTGGGCGCGTCGGCTCCTTCGTCATACAGCACATCGAAGGCATCGCGCAGGTAGGCAAAAAACTGATCGCCTGAGTTAAAGCCCTGGGGGGTGGCGAAACGCATGTCGTTGTTGTCGAGGGTGTAGGGAATCACCAGGTGGGGCGCGCCGTGGTCATGCACCCAGTAAGGCAGGTCGTCGGCATAGCTATCAGAATCGTACAAAAAGCCGCCGTCTTCTATGACCAGCTTGCGCGTGTGGCAGCTATTGCGCCCTGTATACCAGCCCAGGGGACGACTGCCTGTAGTTTGGGTGTGGATGGCGATCGCCTGCTGCAAATGATCGCGCTCTTCCGCTTCACCAAAATATTTGTAGTCAATCCAGCGATAGCCGTGGCTAGCAATCTCCCAATCGGCCTCTACCATCGCCGCAACCGCTTCTGGGTTGCGCGCCAACGCCATCGCCACTCCATACACCGTCAGCGGCATCTGCCGCCGGGTGAACATGCGGTGCAGCCGCCAAAACCCAGCCCGACTGCCATACTCGTAGCACGATTCCATATTCATGTGGCGAATGCCCAGCAGCGGCTCAGCGCCTACAATCTCCGACAAAAATGTTTCAGACGACTGATCTCCGTGCAGCGTGCAGGTTTCCCCGCCTTCTTCATAATTGATCACGAACTGCACTGCTACCCGCGCCTGATTCGGCCATTTTGGATCAGGCGGGGTGCGGCCATACCCAACCAAATCGCGGGGATAGTCGCGAAACGATTCAGAATATTCAACAGTCATAAAAAAACGCGTACTGTGGACTTTGCCATTAGACCACAGCCATCTAACCTGAGTAGCAGGAATGAGAACAATTTGAGGATGGGATTGTCCCTTCGACTGCGCTCATGGGACAATCCCCGCTAGCTGAGCGAAGCCGAAGCTAGCAAGGATCGTAGGATGGTTACAGCCCAGCCTAAGCGATCAAGTAATCACCGTGGGTTTGTCCATGCCCGTAAACGACTTAATTTGCGCCAGTTCCTCAGCAATCTCAATCAAACCGCCCAGCGCCACTTGCGGATCAAGCGTGTGTTTGGCGATGTTGGGTTCGTAGCTTTCCAGGTAAAGCCGCAGCGTCGCCCCCTGAGTGCCCGTGCCAGAAAGGCGCAGCACCAGGCGAGATCCGTCGGTAAAGCCGATGCGGATGCCCTGGTTTTTGCTGACGCTGCCGTCGATCGGGTCGGTGTAGCCAAAGTCGTCGGCATAGTCTACTTCGTATGCACCGAAGGTTTTGCCTTTGAGCGTGGGCATTTGGGTGTGGACGTGATCGACTAGGGCTTGGGCGCGATCGCTAGCCACCCCTTCATAATCGTGCCGCGAGTAGAAGTTACGGCCATAGATCTGCCAGTGCTCTTGGACGATCGCCTCCACCGACTGCTGCCGCACCGCCAAAATGTTGAGCCAAAACAGCACCGCCCACAGGCCGTCTTTTTCACGAATATGGTTAGACCCGGTGCCAAAACTTTCTTCACCGCAGAGCGTCGCTTTGCCCGCATCCAGCAAGTTACCAAAGAACTTCCAGCCCGTGGGGGTTTCAAAACATTCAATTCCCAACCGGGCAGCGACGCGATCGGCAGCCGCACTGGTGGGCATGGAGCGGGCAATGCCAGCCAGCCCCTCTTTGTAGCCAGGAACCAGCTTGGCATTTGCCGCCAGAATTGCCAGACTATCGCTAGGGTTGACGAAGAAATGATGACCCAAAATCATGTTGCGATCGCCATCCCCATCCGAAGCTGCGCCAAAATCGGGCGCATTCTCACCAAATAAAATATCGACCAGGTCGTGGGCGTAGACCAAGTTTGGATCGGGGTGTCCGCCGCCAAAATCTTCTAGCGGAACACCGTTTTGCACCGTACCCGCCGGGGCACCCAACCGCTGCTCAAAAATAGCATAGGCATAGGGACCCGTCACCGCATGCAGCGAATCCATGCACATGCGGAAGGCACCGTCCGTCAGCAGCTTGCGAATGCGATCGAAGTCGAACAAAGACTCCATTAACTCTTGGTAATCGGCCACAGAATCAATCACTTCGACCACCATATCGCCCAACGTTGACTCGCCTAGGGTGTCAATATCAACATCAGCCGCAGCCAAAATCTTATATTCGGTAATGGTTTTGCTGCGAGCAAACATCGCCTCCGTTACCTTTTCCGGAGCGGGGCCACCATTCCCCGTGTTGTATTTGATGCCAAAGTCGCCGTTAGGCCCACCAGGATTGTGGCTAGCCGAAAGAATAATCCCGCCCAGGGCCTTGTATTTACGAATGACGTAGGACGTTGCCGGGGTAGACAAGATGCCATGCTGCCCCACCTTGACTCGGCCAAACCCGTTCGCCGCCGCCATCTTCAAGATGATTTGAGTTGCATCCCGATTAAAGTATCGGCCATCACCGCCCACAACTAACGTTTGCCCCTGATAGTCCTCTAGGCTGTCAAAAATCGACTGGACAAAGTTCTGTAAATAGTGTGGCTGTTGAAAGGTCGAAACAGACTTCCGTAGACCGGACGTACCGGGCTTTTGGCCAGAAAACGGCTGCGTTGAAACAGTTTGAATACTCTGAATACTCATCGGCAATCCTCTTTACTCAGGCTTTAACCAATTCTTTGGACTTAATCTCATTGACACATTCACGCTCCTGCTCAAAGTCTGAGAGGTTGGCAATGGTCATTTCAGCGATGTCACTAAGAGCATCTTCGGTGAGAAATGCCTGATGTCCGGTAACAATTACGTTCGGGAACGTCAGTAGACGCTCGAACACATCATCTTGAATGATCTTATTGGACAGGTCTTCAAAAAACAAATCTGCTTCTTGTTCATAGACATCTAACCCCAACCCGCCAATTATCTTTGCTTTTAGCCCATCAATCACGGCTTCTGTATCAATTAATCCACCCCGGCTGGTGTTGATCAGCATCACCCCTCGTTTCATCTGGCTAATCGTGTCGGCACTAATTAGGTGATGGCTTTCGGGCGTCAAGGGGCAATGCAGGGAGATAATATCGGAGTTTCCTAGCAATTCTGATAGTTGGACATAGCGCGCCGCGCCCAACGCCTCAAATTGTGGGTTTGGGTAAAGGTCGTAGCCCAGCAGTTGGCAGCCAAAGCCGTGCATAATTTTGGCAAAAACCATCCCAATTTTGCCCGTGCCTACCACGCCAACCGTGCGTCCGTTCAGGTCAACCCCGACTAGTCCGTCCAAACTAAAGTTGCTTTCACGCACCCGATTGTATGCTTTGTGAATTTTGCGGTTGAGGGTTTGCAGCAGCCCCACGGCAAACTCAGCCACTGAGTAGGGAGAGTAGACGGTGACGCGAGCCACCCACAGGTTCAAGGCAGCAGCTGTTGTTAGATCTACATGGTTAAACCCGGTGCAGCGCAGGGCGATCGCCTTCACCCCAAGCGCTGCTAACGCCGTTAACGTTGCCGCATCAATAACATCATTCACAAACAAACACACCGCTGAGCATCCAGCGGCCAGCGGGGCGGTTTGGGTGTTCAGTGCCGATTCGATAAAGATCAATTCATGGCTCTGTTTGCTATTGGCAGCTTCTAAGGAATGCCGATCGTATGGCTTGGTGCTAAAAACGGCGACTTTCATCGAAACCTCGTAAAACATCAACGTCTGGACAGATACCACCCAGTTAACTCTATAAAGCTATCCGGCTTTCGTCCAGTCAATTTCAATACGTTCGGTAGAAGATTTTATTTAGGGCAGTAATGTCTCTGTGAAGAAGTGGATCTGTAAAGAACTGATAAGGGGCGATCGCATCTTCACGTAAAAGACTCATCCTAAGCATTAAGCCTAAATTCGGCAGAATCACGGGCGTCAGCAGAAAGGTTACAGACTTACTATCCATCAGGGACATGTCATGCAAAAAACGTTTATGAAGCGCTCATGCCATCAAAAGATCAAGCCGGGAAAACCTTGGCAACAGCCAGACGGATCACCCTCACCCCAGCCACTCGTACCTACCGCGATTGGGTAGGAAATACCGATACAAAAGACCTCTATCGCTTGACGCTAAATGGGCGCAGCAGCCTGAATCTAACGCTAGACGGGCTAAAGGCAAATGCCACTTTAAAGTTGCTCAATTTCAAGGGCAAACCGCTGCAAGTTTCGGCTAATGCAGCTCGACAGCGTGAGTCGATTTATCGCAATCTGCTGCCCGGCACTTACTTCTTGCAAGTGTCGCCAGTGAAGGGCAATACAGCCTACCGCTTAAAGTCAACAGCAATTCCCGATGGGGCTGGCGATCGCGTCAATGAAGCGCTCAATTTGGGCACGCCAACCGCTGTCACTTTACAAGACTGGGTCGGGCAAGGTGATCCAGACGATTATTACCAAATTAGTTTGCCCAGCCGGAGTCAGCTGAGTTTAGGGTTGCAAAACCCCACGGCAGCCACCAATGTGCAGGTGCTGGATACCACTGGAGTGGCGATCGCCACCCTACTGCCAACTGGCAACTCCGCAACCTCCATCAGTGGGGTGTTGGAGGCCGGGACGTACTACATTCGGGTCAACCTCAACCAGCCCAACACCAGCACCTATTACAGCCTAAATATAGCCCTCGATCCAAGCCCAATCAACATCGATCCCATTCCCGAGCCAATCCCTAATCCTCTGCCCAATCCGGTTCCTGACCCGATTCCTGACCCGGTGCCCAACCCCGGGCTCGTCTTTCAGTTTTTGACCGCAGCAGGCACGTCTCCAGCGGTCATGAGCGCGCTCACCGCTGCCAGTCAACTCTGGTCAGATCGATTCAGTGATAACGTCACGCTGGATGTAGCCGTCCGGTTTAGCAATGAATCACCCGGAGCGGCTTCCACGCTGATCGATTTTTCTTACGCCGCTGTGCGGGCAGCGCTAGTCAGCGATCAAACTTCTACCGAAGATGCGATCGCCCTCACCCACCTGCCCAACGCCCCTACCTTTAAGATGCTGCTCAATTACACCACCAACAGTCCCAGGGGATTCGAAAGCCCGACACCTTACTTAGACAACGATAACGACGCCAACAATAGCACCATCCGCATGACCACTAGCAACGCCAAAGCTATGGGATTGAACCTAAACGATGGCACCTTAGCAGGCACTTTCTTAGGCGGCGATGAAACCCGTGATCTGGTGATTATTCTTCCTGAGAATAGCCTGAGCGGGTTGCCGTGGGATTTTGACCGCAGTAACGGCATTGCCGCTGGAACCGTGGATTTTATTGGCATCGTAGCTCACGAGATTGGTCACGCACTCGGGTTTTCGAGTGGGGTCGATATTCTCGATCGCGGTGCCCCTCGTAACGACGAGGAATGGACATGGGTCAACACGCTCGATTTGTTCCGCTATTCGGCAGCGAGCGTGGCCGCAGGATCTAACGTCATTGACTGGACGACCAGTAACACTGACAAATACTTCTCAATTGATGGGGGCATTACCCAGCTTGCCAGTTTTGGTAGAGGGATTGTGCACGGAGACGGAGTTTTCCCTGGCCATTGGAAACAAGATAGCGCTGGTTTTATGTCTGCAACTTTGTCACCATTCATCGGACGAGAGGGCAATATTTCTGCTCTAGACGCCTTAGCGCTGGATGTAATTGGGTGGGATAACGCTTAAAATCGCCTAGCCTAAACCGTTTCATTTCGGTAGAGCCGCGATTAATCGCGGCTCTACGGGTGCCTATCCGGGCAAGCGCCGCAGTTCTCCGGAGCCTCTAAATTGCTCAACTTCTGGCGTGAAGGCGATCGGTAAAACTACTTCGACGTTTTCGTGAGGGCGAGGGATAATGACCCAGGTTTCTAACGCTCCACCGGGGGTATTTTCGGCGGCGGCAATTCCCGCATCCATCGCGTTTTTCACTTCCGACACATCGCCTCGAATCATAACTGTGAAGCGGGCACTACCAGCTCGAATGTATCCTACCAGGGTGACGCTACCTGCTTTGACCATAGCGTCTGCCGCTGCCAGTACGGCAGGAAAACCCTTTGTTTCAAGTGCCCCAACTGCAACAGGCATATTTTCTCCGTAAGCGATCGCAAGACCTCATTGTACGGTCTAACGGGTGCTAAATTTGGGTAAGAAGCTCGGTTCTTGTAGACTTGATGAGAATTTACAAAAGATTTAAATCACTAGCCCAAATGACTCCGCTCACTGGTCCTACATGAACTGTTCCACACTGGGCGTGTAATTAATTGGTAACACCGCCTCTAAGTTTTCGGGTGGGTTGGGAATGATGTAGTAGTCTACCACTTGCGACCCATATACTAGCTTTGCCGCCGCTACACCTGCTGCGATCGCAGGCTCTACCTCAGAATTGCTGCCCCGAATGGCGACTAAAAACTCTGCCCGTTCCGCCAACCCAAAATAAACCAGCGTCACTCGCCCCGACTTCACCATGGCATCTGCCGCCGCCAGCACCCCAGGAAACCCCACGGTTTGAATCACTCCCACTGCCGCTGGCATAATCGCTCTCCCAAATTCAGTTCACCTTCGTTGACCCATTGTATGGACTCGCCGCCACCCTTGCGCAATTCGGCAGTGAAAATGAGATCGCTAACTCCGAATCTGCACGGGCATCACCAGATAGGTCATCTTCATGCCTCCTAGCGGGGTGACAATCGACGGGCTAGTGGCCGCGTTGAACTGCATTTGGATTTCAGTCGTATTAAACGCCTTGAGTCCTTCTAGCAGATAGCGAACGTTGAAGGCAATATCCAGGTCTTCGCCAGAAATTTGGGCAGCGACAGCTTCACGGCCATTGCCGACATCGGGTGCATCGACCGAAACAACAATTTCTTGCTTTGTCCCATCGAGGCTCAGTTTGACGATGTTGTTCTTTTGGTCGGCTAAGACCGCAATCCGCTCTAGAGCGCTGATAAACAAACGCCGCTCGACGGTCATTTGACGCGAGAACTGGCGGGGGATGAGCTGGCGATAGTTGGGGTATTGCCCTTCCAGCAGGCGACTGGTAATCCGCTGATGCTCCCATTCAAAAATCAGTTGCCCCTGGTCAAACCGAACGGCGATCGCCTCCACAGACGGGTGCATTTGCAACATCCGCTCTAGTTCTCTCAGCGCCTTACCTGGAACCGTCACATCAAACGTTGCCACTTTTGGAGCCGCCGCTGCCGTTTCAGTCTCAGCTCCGGGTTTTATCGTTTGCACGACTGCCAACCGATGCCCATCCGTTGCCGCAAACTCCATTTCATCGCCCTCAGCGGTGACGTGTACCCCCGTCAACACCTGCTTCGTCTCATCGCCACTGGTGGCAAACAAAGACCCTCGCAGCCCCTCCACCAGCGATTCTACCAGCAGGTAAGTCGCCTCTCCGTTTTCCAGCGTCGGCAGCTCCGGATATTGGTCTGCCGCCATGCCCCGCACCTGGTAGCGGCCCAAAGCACAGGTCAAGGTAGCCAGCGCCCCATCCGCTTCGGCTTCTAGCGTCAGTTCACCGTCTGGCAACCTCGACACGATATCGGTCAACAGTTTGGCAGGCAGAGTCAAAGTACCGCCCATTTCAACGTGGGCAGCAAAACTGGTCTGCACCCCCAAACTGAGGTCAAACCCAACTAGGCTAACGCGTTGTGTGGCTTCATCTGCATTCAACAACACGTTTGCTAGTACAGGTAAACTAGGGCGAGAAGGAACGGCACGGCTAACCAGAGACAGATGGGTGTTTAAATCGCTTTGAGTGCAGATAAGTTTCATCGGGGAAACCTTGGGGTTTAAATCGTGCTTGGAAGGCTATCGTATCACCGTTATCCCTCCGGTTCAATTTGTTAAAGTGCAAATACGTTTGTTCTAATAGGCTGCTTATTCAAAATTAGAATTTTTTTAAATAGAAGATTTAGTAGTAGTAGGGGCTGTGGAAACTGTGGAAAAGTTTGGGGATCATGGCTTGCTCTGCCTCCAGATGATCTTAGGTCTGTGGAAAACCTGTGGAAAATGTGGAAAGTTATCCACACTGTATAAACGCCCATGGATCTTTTCCCCATCACTCAGGAGTTTTCCCGATCATATCCCCACGTTTTCCACAGAAAAAGCTGAGTTTTCCACAGGCTGCATACCATTTTTGAGGTCAAGATACCAGAAAAACTTAATGCAAGGCACTGTGATTTATTCCACAGTTATGGGAGCAGCTGCCAAAGGGACTAATAAGCATGGATTTGCTCAATTAGCCATAAATCCGAATCAAATCAAGTGCTGCTAAACGCTCCGATGGTAAAAATGAGGGCTAAACTGAAGATAATTTCAACCTTTATACTCTCTTTGGATTTTGGCTCATGGCGTCTATGAATTCGGTACTTTTAGCCCCCGTCATGATGGCGACTGCGCCTGCGGTAGCGCCACAAAAGTCCGGTCAAACGGTTCACAAGACCTATCCCAACTACAAAGTCATTGTGTTGAATGATGATTTCAACACGTTTAAGCATGTGGAGGAATGTTTGGTAAAACATATTCCTCAGATGACGACCGATCGCGCCCGTGAACTGACCAATCAGATCCATCACGAGGGGCAAGCGATTGTGTGGGTTGGGCCGCAAGAGCAGGCAGAACTCTATCATCAGCAGTTAAGTCGCGAAGATCTGACGATGGCTCCACTAGAGGCGGCGTAGAGGTAGAACAGGAATACAGGCTGGAGGCTTAAAATGGGTGCCTATGAACGGGTCAACATATGAGCGGTAGACTGGTTTGGAATCACTCGACCCATTTGCCCGGTCTAATTCCTATCCTCAATAAGTTGATTAATGTGGCAGGGATCCAAACGGTTACCCCGGCTGTGCTGAGCCGCTCTAAGTCCAATGCGCCGACGTTTCAGCTCAAGGTATCTGTCCCAATTCGGGGCGGATACAAGCTGATTGCCCGTAAAGGTAAAACCTGCCAGGAAGTATTTGTGATTACGTCCCTTAGCCAGGTAGAGCTGGAAGGGGCGATCGCTCTCCTCCTAGATCGCTGATTATGCTAGATCGCTGATTGCAGCTCAAAATTTAAACCTCAAACCTCAAAACTCAAAAAATCTCAGTTTCCTCCAGCCGCCGCATGTCGCGATCGACCTCAAACCACAGGGCTTTGTTGCGGGGATCGGTGCGCAAAGCCTTGTTGAGGTACAGGCGCGCCTTATCGGGCTGGTTGGTATCTACTAGGTGGCGTCCCCAGCGTTGATAGGCGATCGCCTGCCATTGGCGCACCTCCATGTCATGGGGCAGGCGTTGGGCTAACCCTTCAATTAGGGCGATCGCTCGGGGAAACCGCTGCTCTCGTAGCATCTGCTGGAGCTGGAGGTAAGCGTGTTCCTTCAGCCGATGATCGGTTGGTGAGGCATCTGGATCTTTTTGAATCGTTGGCTGTGGCCGCAGGTTTGTGGTGGGGGGCTGCACTGGCGCAGCGGGCTGAGGAGTGGGTCTGTACGGCGCTACGGGTTGCTGCCCGGAAGCCTGTAGCGTCGGGTTGATCAGACTAACAGCGTTGATCAGCTGGCGATACGCATCGGTGAGCTGAATGAACTTTTCAGCGTGCTGCTGATTGCCAGAGCTAACGTCGGGGTGATACTGGCGCGCCAACCGTCGATAGGAAATTTTGATTTCCTCATAGGACGCGTCAGTTCTCAGCCCCAATATCCGGTAGCAATCGGCAAGGTTCATTCTAAAGACAATAGCTTCCAAAAAAATGGCAGAATTAACTAAAATTCTGCCATCAGAGACGAAAAATTACACCCGTTTAGGCGATCGCAATACAAAAAATTAATGTTGTAAGCTGCCTTTAAGAAGGCGTTTCATTGATCACGCGATCGATCAGACCATAGGCTTGCGCTTCGTCTGCCGACATAAAATAGTCGCGATCGGTATCTTTGGCGATCTGCTCGACTGATTTACCCGTTTGGGCCGCCATTAGCTCGTTTAGCTCTTGACGCACCCGCAAAATCTGTTTGGCCTCAATTTCGATATCGGTGGCCTGCCTGCGTCCGGTGCCGCCCATCGGCTGGTGAATCATGATCCGAGCATGGGGGAGAGCCAATCGCTTGCCCTTACTGCCCGATGCCAGCAAGAACGCGCCCATTGATGCGGCAAGGCCAACACAAATTGTCACCACTTCAGACTTGATGTGCTGCATGGTGTCGTAAATCGCCATGCCCGCCGTTACTGAGCCGCCCGGAGAGTTGATGTAAATATAGATGGGCTTGTTTTGATCGTCCGAATCTAGGTACAGCAGCGACGCGATGATCGAGTTCGCCAGGGAATCGGTCACTTCTTGACCTAGAAAAATAATCCGCTCCTGGTTGAGCCGGGTGTAGATATCAATCCACCGCTCGTAGGTGCTACCAGGGAGACGGTATGGAACGCTGGGAATTCCAATTGGCATAGGTCTTTTTTGGGGGGATGAAGGGTGAGTAAGTGAGCAGATGAGCGGGAGCAGAAAATCTTGCTCTAGCCTGTCAAGACTGTGACGGTCTGACGTAGGGGCTTGGTATAGAAAACTACCCGGTCTATGTCAAAGCTGGGACGGGTGCAGGCAACTGCTTAGCACTTTCTAATACGCGATCGATCAAGCCATACTCTTTTGCTTCAGCAGGCGTGAGATAGAACATCCGATCGGTATCTTTGGCAATTTTTTCGGCTGCTTGACCCGTATTTTTAGCCAAAATTTCCAGCAGGGTGGTCTTGTTTAGCAGCACTTCTTTGGCTCGGATTTGGATATCGGTTGCCTGCCCTTGAGCGCCTGTGCGAGGCTGGTTCAAGACGATGGAGGCATGCGGTAGGCTAGCTCGGAACCCTTTTGTCCCTGCCGAAAGAATCATGGCAGCAGTGCCCAAGGCTTGACCAATGCAAATAGTATGAATTGGAGGTTTGATATAGCTCATGGTGTCGCAGATAGCAAACGCTTCGGTTTCATAACCTACAGCGTCACCGTCGTACCAAGACGTTCCGGTTGAATTGATGTAGAAGAAGATCGGCTTCTCTGGATCGTCGAATTGCAGGTACAGCAACTGAGCAATAATGAGTTCTGTTACGTCGATCCCCACTCTCCGTTTAACATCATCGGAGGAGAACAGCGGCATCCCCAAGTAAATGATTCGCTCTTTTAAGAGCAAGGAAGGTAGGTCGGGTGGGGGTGTACGATAGGACGAATCCCCATAGTAGTTAGACTGAACGGCCTGAATGGGTGAACTCATAGCTTAATTTGCCTTTGCAGTTGCCTAAACAAGAGGCATTGTTTTTAACATAGTAGCGTGAACCCAGTATCGGTTGCAGACTAGAGTAATAGGGATCACCGACTGAAGAGATGGGCAAAGGGTGCAGCCTACCAAGGACTGAGCTGATCACGGATGATGTCTTTTGTTCGGTTCTCAACACCCGGCTTAATTTACGCAGAATTTACACAGTTTTCTGGAATCTTCTAGGAGCGTCGAAACTATGAAAGTGGGTCTTCAAGTAGCGCTGAGTGATGTCAATCTGGATGTGGCACAACCCGCTAGCCAGCGACAGCTGGCGATTTCAATATCGGCGATCGCCAATACTTCGCAGCCGACTGCGCCGCTCAATCTGTGTTTGATTTTGGATCACAGCGGTTCTATGCATGGGCGGCCGTTAGAAACGGTGAAGCAGGCGGCTCAAGAGATTGTGGATAATCTATCACCGGGCGATCGCATTTCAATTGTAGTGTTTGACCATAAAGCAAAAGTGCTAGTCCCCAGTCAGGTGATTGGCAATCCAGCTGGTCTCAAAGTCGAAATCAATCGCCTCAAGCCAAGTGGCGGTACGTCGATTGATGAAGGGATGCGGCTGGGGATTGAAGAGTTGGCAAAAAGCAAGAAAGATACAATTTCTCAAGCCTTTTTGCTCACCGATGGAGAGAACGAGCATGGTGATAATGAGCGCTGTCTCAAACTGGCACAGCTAGCCGCAGACTATAACCTCACGCTCAACACCCTGGGGTTTGGCGATAACTGGAATCAAGATATTTTAGAAAAAATTGCCGATGCGGCAGGTGGCACACTGTCCTACATTCAGCAGCCCGAAGACGCGGTGAGTGAGTTCAATCGCTTGTTCAGTCGGATTCAGTCGGTAGCGTTGACCAACGCGCACTTGCTATTGACCCTATCGCCTGGAGTGCGGCTGGCCGAGCTGAAGCCGATCGCCCAAGTCGTGCCCGAAACGATTGAGCTGCCTATGGTGCAAGACGATGGGGCGATCGCCGTCCGCCTAGGAGATTTAATGATTGATGCGCCTCGGGTGGTGCTGGCTAATCTCTATGCCGGACAATTTCCCCCAGGGCAACATGTGCTCTTAACTGCCCAAATC
>Ga0163154_10006428_pt1 | contig 14380 bp, 27 predicted proteins | sample OliLakLV19MP9P1_FD_148649 | JGI IMG/M metagenome (GOLD analysis project Ga0163154, IMG submission 148649) | Freshwater microbial mat bacterial communities from Lake Vanda, McMurdo Dry Valleys, Antarctica - Oligotrophic Lake LV.19.MP9.P1 | ecosystem: Environmental > Aquatic > Freshwater > Lake >... | reverse complement strand
CGTGTTTGGCATGCCGCCTGCATTAGTAGTATACATGACGACACTAAAGATCAGCAAAAAATATGATTTTCAGAAAACGGGCGTAAATGAGATGGTCGATAGGGCAATCGCGGAGTTAATCGCTGTTACGCGTTCGCGTGCGGCAAGTCTTGCGAAATTCGTGGCTTAATCAATGGAGAATATTGTGGAAAATAATATTGAAAATCTTAAGGAAATATCTCGACAAGCTCTTATAGGGCGATATGACCAATTTTTGGACGATTTATATGGTGTCGTAACTATTGCTGGTTACAAATACAGTACTAGTGCCGTATTATTTGAAATAGACCCCATCGCATATGATGACGGTTTTAATAATTGGCTTGACGGAGAACTAGGCGAAACTATTCAGGAAATTGAATTGAAATATTATGCTATTTACGGGAGTCAGGGATGAAAATTAAATGTGTCGGCTGTAACATTGCAATTATAAACGGCAATATATGCCACGAAACGGGTTGCCACGACGTCGCGACATTTACAGACGTCCGTGGGAAAGTGTTTATTAAATATCGCGTATTTAGTCTTGACGTTTTGGGAAACGTGCGTGACGGGTTCGAAGTCAACGATAGATCAGAGCGTGGTGCGTTGATGGTTCCTGAAAATGCGACCGATAACCAAATAATTCGGGCATTGAAAGAGAAAAATTTGCTAAACAAAAAATGTCGATTTTCGTCGTTTATAATTGACGGTGACGCACAGAAGTTATGTGTTGACGCACGAAAATCCGGTGAGCCGCTATACCAACTAGAAGCCGCCTAAGAGCATGGCGTGGCTATTATCAAACTATTGGGGAAAATATAATGAGTCATTATGATAGAATTGATCTCGGTACGCGAGAAGTGAATATCAACAATATTTGCGTACTCGTCAATATTTACGCACTGTTACAGTATGATCCTGATCATTCTTTTGATGGTGAGTACGAACCAGGGGAGTTGGAAGAGATGGAGCGTAAAATAAAATCAGGGGAGTGGAAGCCTACGATCATCGAAGTCGTCGCCACCGCATACGATTGTGAAAAGGGCACCGACATTATGGGAAATTGTGTGGTAGCCGATACAGAAGACGTTAATGATTTCATAGCTGATTATGATATGATCAATAATGCCCTTGCTGCTTTAGTCACTGCTACCCTCGCACGCGCAGCGAGTCTTGCTAAGTTTGTCGCATAATGGTATTTATACTAATAGCATTGGCCGGTAACCCTTGTTGGGTCAACGGCGGCCCCTTTCCCACTATCGAAGATGCAGAGGCAATCTTGAGCGGTGAGATGTGCGACGAATACGAAACTGATATTCATGAGAATGAAGGAGATTATGATGCGCAAAACTAAAGAAGAAATTGAGATATTAACTACGGTACTGAAAGCAGCACTAGACTATGCTTTAGAGAGCGGCTTCGTCACGCGTGAACAAATAGCGGAAACAATGCAGGGCGTTGCTGCATATCAACTAGAAGAAGAAACCCTCTTTAATAACTTGGAAGCACTAAAAGACGATGCGGCGGCGTATAAGCTTGCGGAGGAAGTCGGCTTAAGGAAGCTTGAATCCCTTCAGGATAAGCTGCTAAGCAGTTATGATAATATAGGCTTTACTTGAATACTAAAATCCTAAGGATTAGCCAAACTTATCTTAAATATAATGGGAGTAGTACAGAAAAAACTACTTATGGGAAAGTTTATAAAATTCTAGGGCGAAAGCGAGAAGTTGCGGGAATTGCATATCTGTATAAATTTATCGACGATATGGGCAATACAGACTGGTCGACGTTCTTTTGTTCTATAGCCAAAGGAAAAAAATGAATATCACTAAAGAGCAAATTGAGCAGTTTAATCCCTGCGCTGATGGCTATCAATGGTTTATTGAGCATGGTTCCCCAGACTTGCTTAAAACGCTATTGGATGTTAACAAGATTAATCCAACCTGGGCGACATGGCTATACACTAGGCTTATGAGTGAAGAGCAATGTAAACAATTTGCAATCTATGCTGCTGAAGAAGTTTTGCATATTTTCGAAGCAAAATATCCTGATGACAAGAGACCACGAAGAGCTATCGCTGCGGCTAAAAGAGTATTAAAATCAAATACTATGGCTAATCGTGAGATCGCTCGGCGTGCTGCTAATGCCGCTCGCGATGCTGCTGGCGCTGCTTATGATGCTGCTGCTTATGCTGCTTATGCTGCTGCCCATGCCGCTGCTGGTGCTGCTTATACTGCTGCTGATGCTGCTGGCGCTGCTGAGGCTAATCGTGAAGCTGCTCGGATTATAATGCAAGAGAAGCTAATTGTTAAGGCTGTAAAGATTTTATCTAAGAAATAGACAATTGTATTAGTCTTATACATTAGGACTTGAAATAGTCCAATGATATCAATGATAAGTTTGGCATTGCCCATGCATTAGATATAACTGAGGAAACATGAAAATCACTAAAGAGCAAATCAAAAAACTTAAGCCTTGTCGTGCCGGCTACGAGTGGTTTATTAACCATGGTTCCCCTGACCTGCTTAAGACCCTATTAGCTGTTAACAAAGTTAAACCAGAATGGGCGTCATGGCTATATCTAAAGCTAATGACGGCGAAACGTCAAAAACAGTTTTCAATAGCTGCTACTGAAGAAGTACTTCCGATTTTTGAAGCGTTATATCCTAAAGTCAATCATTTACGGCTTGCTATCGAATCGGCCAAAAATACGTGTAAATCAAATACGGCGGCTAATCGAGCAGCTTCACATGCATTTATGATTTCCACGGCGGTTTATTCGGAAAGAGATGATTTAAAGTCTCCCACTACATCTATTGCCGCCGCTGTTTCCGATGCAGTCTATGCAAGCTTTGCTTCTAAGAGTGAAACTTATGCCCATACTTTAGACGTTATATCTTTTACGACTATCGCCGTGGCTGGTTATAACACCACCGGCGCGGATGGTTATAACGACGTCGGCGCGGCGGAGGCAATGCAGGAAAAACTGATTAGGAAAGCCGTAAAGATTTTAGAGAAAAAATGAATAATCGAGAACTAACGCGATATGAAAGAGAAAGCATTAGTTTTATTTGCAAGACGGCTATCTTAGTGCTATGCTTTTACAGCCTTGTTGTTTACATAACCGAACTTTAACCCCTTGCATATCTCTAAAGAAAAACAAAGGTAAAAAATGAACTATCAAGTAAAATTTTCAAATGGTTTTGTCAGCAACGTGGGTATTTATACAACAGAAGACATTGCAAGAATTCATCGAGGTTATTTTTTCAAGCCGGACACTATGAAATTTTTCAAATCCCGCCTCAGTTCGAATGTGTATCACGGCAGCGGCGTAGTGTTTTTTGTTACTAGTGAGACCGGGCCACAAGGCTTGCGGGGGTTTACGGTTCGAAAGTACTTGCCGAATTCGGACGACGTAGTCACCGCTGGTGAATTCATGGCATTCAAGACGCTTGGAAAAGCTAAGGCGGCGGCGCGGGTCATGGCAGCAAGTACGATTGACAAAAATTGTTAGTCAGTGTCAATTTCTTAGACATTTTTTTTCAAAAAAGTGCAACAAAATCAAGCAGCAATCTGGCACGCTCCCTGCATTAGATAGTAGTAACAAAGGTACGCAAAATGAACATTCTAATAACTTTCGCAATCGGTTTTACACTAGGATTACTTCTCAGTCTCGCGGAATAAGTAACTCCCCCGTTACGCTTTTAGAGATAAAAGCCGGGTTAGCTGGTACCCGCCGCACTACCAGCACATTTAAAGGAGATAGTAAAATGTATTTTAAAAGTAAAGTGACGGACGATCTTTTAGTTGAAGGCGCATTATATCAGTTTGTTTCAGAATTTGTGACCGGGGATTATATTCTAATCGTGAATGGCGCTCAGCTTCTAGTACCCTCTTCACTTGTTACCCCGCATGTGGGCGATGTGATTAGAGTAGATTTTTCTAATCGTCGCCGTCTTCCCGGACCGGAAGCGGCTTAGTATGTACAGCGGAAGTAGAAGCTTAAAATACTATAAACGCCTAAAGATTTTTAAAAATTCCACGGCTACGGTCAAGTTTGACCCGGAAACAATGCAAGCGTACTCTTATGACAATTGGCAGTTCGTGGCGCGCATAGGCGGAAAAGTGGTATTTAATAGCTATAGATATTCAAGCACGACATCCGCGCATCAAGGCGCAGTGCGGAGGCTTCTACAAAAACTAGAGATAGCGATTGATATCGAAGTAGAAGCTCCACACGGCCTTGGGCGACTAGAGGATGCAATTCATTCGACATACCGCCGGGCAGAAGACTTTAAAAAACAAATACCGGCGGCACGATCTAGAAAAGAATGCCTTATCTGGCAATATCATACTCTCTTAAGACAAGCAAGGGATTTAGAGGCACTACATGAAATTTCTTAATCTCCAAAAACTTTTAAAAAATAAATGCTTCGAAGTTACAAGCAACGTCTCAACTATAAAATTAGACGCAGTTCTTTATGTTACATTGACGCCGTACACTGAGTTAGCCAAGTACAATGAAATTAGCCACCAAATTGAATTTCACTTTAGGAATAGTAGTTATGATTAATTTATTTGGGCAGTTTTCGCGCAGGCTTGATGCTCACACAGCTTTCGATAGAAGTACACCAGATATCGCGCATTTACAAAAACTTTTCGATGCGCTTAAAAGTTATCTTGCTTCTATTAAAACTATCAACTAAACTATTTAAAGAGGAAAAAAATGAATATTCAAGAATTGAACGTGGTCCTTCCTATCCTGCTACAAAACAATATCGTGCCGTTTCTTTGGGGCCAACAAGGCATTGGCAAGACTCAAAATGTTAAACAGATTGTCAAAAAAATGGGAGATGATTATCAATTTCTATCGCTCCATCTTGCTACGCAAGCAGACATTGGCGACATTGTCGGCCTGCTAATCAAAAACGATGATGGCACCGTGCGCCATGCCCGGCCCGAATGGTGGCCTACTGAGGGTCGTGGCGTGATTTTTCTCGACGAACTAAACAGAGCACATCCCGACATTATTCAAGCCATGTTCTCATTTATCACGGAGAAGCGCATTCACACACACGTGTTGCCAGAAGGCTGGCATATCGTGGCGGCAGGTAACTATGCGACGAATGCGTTCAATGTTACAGACACAAGCGACGCTGCTTGGAATAGCCGCTTCTGCCACATTGATTTCAAACCAACCGTGCACGAATTCACAGTATATGCTGACTCTCTCGGCCATAGCGATATTGCCAGCTTTGTTTCCGAGCACCACGACGTACTGGAAGTTAAGCATAAAGAAGGCTTTGACTTTTCTACTGTAACCCCTGATCGTCGCAGTTATATCGACATGGTTGCGCGCATCAAGGATAACGAAGAACTTGCCCCTTATGCTTATGAGGTTTTCCAGGGCATCATCGGCCCAAGCGCCGCCGCCGCTTTTCTAACTTATAGGACTAAAGAGACAAATAAAATTCGTGGAAAGGACGTACTAAACAACTACAAGGCAGTACGCAAACGCGTAAAAGAGGCTAGCGCAAGCAAGTCTGCACGCTTTGACCTGCTAAATGCCGCATTGGAGGAAATTCTTGTTATCACGCAAACAACCAAACTAACAGACAAACAATTAGACAATTTTAAGCTATATATCCTTGATGTACCGCTTGAAATGGGTCTAAAAATAGGTAAAACACTTCAAGATAGTACGTGGTCCCAAAGAAACAGCATTATTAACAATAAAGAATTCGTTAGCGAATGGTCGAAGAAAGGTAAATAATTGTGAGCAAATTGATTGATAAATTGACAGAAGCGCAACAAGCAAAAATTCCCGAATACCAAAAGGAATTCCTACAGATTGGACTTTCAACAGCGGTTGTTGATAAAGCCGCTGCAGAATTAGCAGTAACAGCAGCTTATAAATATATTAAAAAACAACCACCGTCATTCCTGTGGGTTGATGGTCCCACGGAAGGAGTCTTAAAAGCTGCACAGCTTCATTTTAAGACTAATACCCCAACGAAAGATCAGATATCGGAAGCGGCTAATAACACGAACTATGGCAGCTTCGAAGCTTATTGGGTAGCGTTTTATGCTTTCATTGGGGAGCAACTACCTGTTGAAAAAGACGAGCTAATCCAAATTTGTCGCGAACTAGTAACGCAGTGTGGTATTTTCTGGACCTTGGAAGATGTCGTTATCATGGGACCCAAGCCCCTGAATATCGATATGAAAGACGACAAATTGCATAACCCGGATGGTGCTAGTTTGTCATACGCGGATGGTACAGCTATTTTTGCTCTCAATGGCCAGATTTATTCAAGCATGATGGCCCTTGCAATTGAAGAAATGGCCGAAAAGAAGAAATAAGACACATGCCATGGAAGGCATTTTTATAGACAACGAAGGAAACGCATATGAATAGAATTGAAAACGCTATTAAGACCCTGATCGAAGAAAAACCCTTTTATGCATATTTTTTCCTTAACAGTGCAATACGCTACGACGTGACGGGAGTACCTACGGCCGCTGCAGGTATTGAGCGAGATAGTACCGTATTGATTTTCAATCGGGAGTTCATGTACAGTAAAACGGTTACAGAAATCCAGGCAATTGTGGAGCATGAAATTTTACATCTATTGTTTATGCATGTCGCAGACATGAAAAACGATAGTTTAAACAAAAAAGCGGCTAATGTCGCGATGGACGTAGCCATCAATCAATACATTGATAACCTGCCCGCCGATGCTGTTACTATTACTGGTCTCGAAAAACTACTTGAAAAATCCTTAAAGCCGGTTGAAACGTGGGAATACTATTATGGGCAATTGATGGATCAGGATTTATCGAGCGTGCCTGAGATGGATGACCATGAAGCTTTCTTTGGTGAGCCTGGCAGCAATGGGCAGGCAGTGCTAAGAGATACGATATCAAAAGCTGTTAAAAGCGCACGGGGTAATGTTCCGGGCGTAGTTAAAAATATCATCGCGGAATTCAACAAGCCGAGCGAGATCCCTTGGAAGGTACTATTGCGCAATTTCATTGGGCGCGCTACTACTAGCACCACACGTTTTACGCGCAAGCGCATCAATCGCCGCTTTGACCTTGATGCTCCCGGCAGGGTTAAGAAGCGTGAGCTTATCCTAGGCGTATGCGTTGACAGTAGTGGCAGCGTGAGCGATACCGCTTATGCAGCTTTTATAAATGAGTTACTAGCTGCATCTAAGGTAGCTGCCAAGGTCTATCTTATCGAAGCCGATTGCGAAGTGAAGAACGTCGAGATTTTAAAGAAAAATAGCAAGCGTACTATTGAGCGTACCGGCTACGGCGGCACGGCATATCAACCAGCTATCGATAAATGCATGGAATTAAAAGTAGACGCTATTGTATACATGGGCGATTTTGATACAAGCGACCAGCCTAAAAATCCCGGCATCCCTTTCCTTTGGGTAGGCGTAGGCAATAGTCCCAAACCCGGCGACTTCGGTAGTGAGATCAGATTGACGGCAGACAATGTTTAAAATCTTTTCTGCAAATATGCTGCCTACCCTACTATTCAAGCAACCAGATTGTGTATCCAGAGCGCGCCTTAGCATTATAGGCTCTTTTGATTTTTTAGTCCTTATACATCTAGAAGAACAACTAAGAGAATTTCTCAGGATTAATAATGAAAACTTGTAATAAATGCAATAGAAAATTCGAAGCAACGGCTTATCTAACTCGCACGTGCCTTTCGTGTTTTAATGAAAATACTGAAATCGAAAGCGGTAATCTGACGGATTGCACTGAATTCACGGGACCCTCTCTTAAAGAACGAGCAAAAAATGCTAATGAGTGAAATCTATTTAGATGACGAATTCCTTTGTATTGCCATCATTAAGCATAATGCTGATTATGGCGTGCTTGAAACTGAATTAGATGCGGTTATCTTTTCAATCGGTAACAACGACAGCGTGCAAGAAATCCTTATGAAATCTAATACTATTGGCAGAGGCTATGTTATTTAAGTTACAATGGGATTTATATACTTATTTAAGCAATAGAACTTCCATCAACTCTTTGCCCATTTTTCAAAGGCTGTATGCCGCGCAAATTCTTATCATTGCAATTGAAAAACAGGTAGCAAGAACCTATAAGTTACCGTGGCCATAGATGTTTCACCTTATGCATGAATTGGAAGAGCAATCAGTACTTGTAGATACAGTTTATTTTCCATTATGGACGAATTATTACAACGAGGTGTTCGTCTTAAAATGGGAAGTTATTAAGGCTCTATATGTTTAGACTTATGGTTAGGTTGGAAGGGCAAGTGGCGAGGAGGAAGCTGATTTCTTTCTCAGTCTGGCCGAAGCTTTTTAACGCTGTGTATCTCTTAGAGCAAGTAATTAGGAATTATTTATGTTCAAACTGACAACCGAGCTTTTCATGAAGCTTTTATCTAATAGCGCTTTTACTCCCTGGGAAAGTTGGAGCATGTTATATGATAGTTTAGAAAAGCCTTTATACTACAAACTACATAGGATTTCTCGATGTTTCTATTTCTAATCACAGCCCTAGCAATGGCGCAATCTAAAGTACTTGTCGTAGACACGGGAGCTAACCTTTCCGCCCCTTTTATGTGTCCTACTGGACACGTGGACATGACAGGTACCGGCTTTGCTGACAACGTAGAGCATGGCCAGATCGTAGTAAACATTATCGCTAAAAAACTTCCCAAGGGTACTTGTATAATTATGTTTAAATGGACTAACAAAAGAGAGCCGCTCGGTCCCGACGACGTCGAAGCCTATAATAAAGCCCTTATGGAAGTAATAAAAAAAGAAACGCCCGTGCTTATCAATATGAGTTATGCCGGTGAAGCACCAGCCATGGAAGAAATGGCAGTTATTGATTATGTTATCAATCACACTGCCGCGCAGCTTGTTATAGCTGCAGGCAACAATAAAAAGAACTTAACTTGCACTGCTTTTCCAGCATGTTATATGCCGCTACATCCCCGCTTTCATATTGCAACAAGCCGTTATGGCAAAAGTAATCGCGGTATCAATTTAACACTGGTAGAACCAACCACGGAAGACGAGCGTAATTTGCTAACAAGCGGTACTAGCTTTGCCGCAGCTATACTAACGGGTAGATTGTTGAGCAAAGAATGAAGTACTTGATGTATTCTTTTCGCGTAAAATTGTACGGAAGTCCCGTATTGAATTTTTTAAATACTTCAAAAACTCATAGCATTAGACTTAAAATGGTTTTATCTAATACACATTTAGGCACGATAAAGTCTAAAATATTCAAGGCCTTATGATTTTTAATTTAAGTACGGCACTTATCACGCGATTAAATGTTTTCACCCCTATAAAAATGCGTTATATTGTATCTATATTCCCGTTAACCCACATTGTTATCACTCTTGGAAAGTTACTATGAAATACTTGATGTTTGTTATGTCTTTGTTTGTTGTTGGTTGCGGTAGCGATGCCGTTATGTCTGGTCCACAAGGTCCGGCAGGCCACGCTGCCATTCCCACGTCTTCGGTATCTCCGGCTGTGCAAGCTTTGGTAGATCAAGAAAACAGCCATCGTCGTAGCTTAGGCCAAACAATCATTGCGCCGGGCCTTTCCTGCACATTGCATAAGGTAACGGGCGGGCAATTTATCCAAAGCGGCGCAAGCTATACTCCCACATTGACCGGCATTACGCAAGCTGCATCTTTTACACATATGGGAGTATTCAATCAAGAAAACGCTCCGGTTAGCCAAGGCTTGGACGTACTGCCTCCGGCTCTGCGCTCTAATCCGACTTATCAAAATCTGATCATGCTCCGCTGCACAGGTTTTCTTGTAGTAGTCACTACGGACTGGTATAGCTTTGAGCTTTCTAGCGATGACGGCAGCGTATTGTATCTAGGCGGATCTCGGTTGATCGACAATGATGGTGCCCATAGCGTGATTACCAAGATAGGCTCCAAGCATATGCGTCAAGGCGTCCATGCCTTCCGTCTAGACTTCGCCCAAACGGGCGGGGGTAGCCAAGCCCTTATCCTTAAATCAAGCGGCGTCATCGTTCCTAGTAGTCTCTTTTACCACTAAGGTGATTTATGTCTTTACGCTTATCCCATTCATCGGCCAGTATGTACAATTCCTGCAGTTTCAAGTGGCATCAACACTACCAGAAAAAACTGCGGGAACAAGTTAAATCTGCGGCTCTGCACTTCGGCGATTGTCTTGACCGCTCAGTCAATGCAATGCTACTTGACCTTAAAGTCGGCGCCTTAAAACCAGTAGGCGTCTACGAAAGCTCCTTTGTATCAAATTGGTCCGTAGTAAAGGTCATACAAATTGATGGGTTAGAAAAGCCGGAAGACGCTAAATCGACGCTAGGCATCGGGTACGCCGCAAGTGACTATGACGCCGATTTAATCTCAAAAGACGACGCTAACTTGCTCAATTCCTTGCTTGGCACTAGTTCTGACTTAGACGAGATTAAAGCCGCTTATAAGCTTCTTGAGAAAACCCCCAGAAATAGGCTGAACCCAGCCGATGCCGCTTTTGTAAACGCCATGAACTGGTGTGCGCTTAAGACAAAAGGCCTGCTTATGATTGCGGGGTATTTTGAAACAATTCTTCCGCAGATTAAAGAAGTTTTGGCGGTACAAAAACAAGTGTCTCTCGATGACGGAGAAGGCAATACGGTTATTGGCTACGTGGATGCCGTACTCGATTTTGGCAACGGTCCCGTTATTTGTGATCTTAAGACTTCATCTATGCATTATGACGACGATAGTGCAAGTAACTCAGAACAATTTGCGCTCTACCGCCACTGTTTAAGGGGAGAACATGATACTAAAGCTGTGTGTTTTATTGTGGCTTATAAGCATATTCAAAAGTCCCGGGTAAAGACTTGTAGTGTATGCGCTCACGTAGCTGAAGAAGGAAGCCGGCACAAGACGTGTAATGCTACGAAAGCAAAAAAGCGTTGCGATGGCGTTTGGGACGAAGTCGTTAACTTAAGTGCCAAAATCAATATGATCCCGGGCACTATTGATGAGACCTTTGAGAATTTTGTTGTGGAAAACATGGACAATGTTCTTCGTGGTATTGAACTGGGTATCTTCACTAAGAACTGGAGCAACTGCAATGCCTATAATCGCAAGTGTGCTTATTACTACGTCTGCCGCAAGGGTAAGGATAGCGCGTTAGTGGAAGTAAAGTAATACTAGACCGCAGCTTTAAAAAAGAGTAAAATAGAACCATGGACGAAAAAGTTAAAAAGCCTAGACCTAAAGCTAATCCTATTACTTATAAGCTAAATGATGATGGCGCTCAAGTAACTTTTGCCTTTGTGGACAAGCAACTCACAGAAGACCTAGCTAAAATCATTAAGAATTATATCCGCCATGGTAAAGTACCTGAAATGCTGGATAAAAAAGAAATAGCCAAAGAAGGAAGCACTTCCGTAGGGGAAGGCGTGGCCTTAGGTTTGCATCTAAACCCCTTGACAAAAGACTACGAGCTTGTAAAGATAGAGTATGACGCACAACAAAAGACCGCTAAGGTAGTGACAGTTGAGTTTGCAGGCAAATTAGCAGCAAGGGCTTATGACGCCCTTAAAATCGCTTTTGTTAAACACCAAGTAATCAAATAACGCCCTTAAGAAAGAAATACAATGAACGATCTTATGTCTCCGACAATCAGCAAACTCGCAGCCGCCCTACTTCAAGCCCAGTCCACTATGGGCAATGCTATTAAAGATGCTAAGAACCCCTTTTTCAAAAGCACTTATGCCGATCTTAATAGCATTCGCGAAGCTGCAATTCCCGCTTTGAACGCGGCCCGTGTAGTTGTACTTCAACCTGTCGTAAGCATTGGCGCGGATTCTTTTGTACGTACTCTTCTTATGCATGAGTCCGGCGAGTTTCTTGCTAGTGACACGCGTATCGTTACGGCAAAAGCAAATGATCCCCAAGCCTACGGCAGCGCAATCTCCTACGCTCGCCGCTACGGCTTGCAATCAATGCTGAACATTGGCGCAGTAGACGACGACGCTGAATCTTCAACTAGCCGCAATAAACCAAATAACTATACTGCACCCGTAGTACAAGCTGTAACAACTAACATTACCGTCCCGACGCCCTCTCTAACGTCGGCAACGGTGGACGCCGGAGCCGAGGTACCCCCTACCCCTCTAACCTCTGCCCGGCGTCCTAAGACCTTTAAGAAGTCTACCAATGGCGCCGCATCTCCCGTTGCTGCCTCAGGGGATAACTTCTAATGGTTAACAACGGAATGCCTACAGAAGAAGACGCGGACAATGCTATTAAGCATTTTCTTCTTACGATGCCAAAAGTATCAAAAGAAGTCGATAGTCTGTCTAAGAAAGAATTGAAACGTATCCTTCTTTCTTTATTGAAGCACCCTATTGAAGCCGTCATTGTAAGAGAAGAAAAAGAAATTGATCTACTTAACTTGATGTTAAGTATTTTGAATGCAAATATGCTTGCGTTGGCATATGCTGCAGAACTTAAACACAACGAACTAGAAGCAGCACGGACTGCAGGAGAAAAACAAAATGGCTAAATGGCAGAAACTCGGCGTAGTACTTAGGGGTGACAAAGGCCCCTTCCTTATTCTCGGCGACCTAAAGAATAAAGATTCTAAGTATCAATACACAGTAGAGCTTATTGTAAAAGACTCTAAAGGCGAAGTGGTACATACGGTTCAAAACCCCCTTATCTCCTTGTCCGACCCCCGCTCCCGCCCTGGCATTACTGAAGAGCAACGCGCTCGCATTAGTGATAAGCTTCGTTACGAAGCCATCGTAAAAACGGAATAGTGAATATGCAGGGGGAGGCCAAGCTTCCCCCTGCCCTAAGGGGTTTATGCCTAAGCAAAAGAAAGCCAAGCGTTTATTTAAACCTACTTTTAAAGTCAAGCTGGAGTCCGGCAAGACGGCTTTTAAAGAAGGCGTGTCCGTAACTAATTACGGCAGTCAAACCGTAATTGTCGTAATTAAAACTCTACCCAAGCTAGAGCTTCCTCCCGTGGAGTTTGAATATGGAACAAAAGAATAAGCTAAAAGTGGGACATACGGTTGAGTTAAAGCGCGAACCTCTCAAAGAGATTATACGCAATGTCGTGTTATATACACGCTCGGACAATTTTCATTTAGATCATGCTGAAGAGTATATGGTATTATTGGGGGCGTTTATGAAACGCTTTCCTGTTACCGGAAAAGTCACCAGTTTTGGAGCTAGGGAAAAAGGCCATGAACGTTTCGTTGGGGTTAACTTTAAAAGTTCGCTTGGAGAGACAGGCGAAATGTATTATAGTGAGAAAGATCTTCGTAGAATCTACAAAAAAAGAGGGTAATAAATGTACTACGTAAACCTTAGAGAAGGTATTCGTTCAACGCCAAGACTAATTCCGATGACTGACGACATTGGCAAGTATCTTATCGACAAAGATAAAGATTACTATCAGTCCTTGTTCTTCTATACTGAAGAACATAAGAATTTCCTGAAAGAGAAGGGTACTCTTTCGGGCATCAAGAACACTAGTACAAATAGACTATATTTTGATTTTGATAGCAAGAACAACTTAGAGCAAGCGCGTCTCGATGCCCTTGAAGCCTGCTTTCGCCTTGTAGAGAAGGGCATCTCTGAACAATCCCTCGCTGTATACTGGAGCGGCAACAAGGGTTTTAATGTTGAAGTCCGCCTGGACAAATTTATCACGCCGGAAGAGTTTAAACAGCATGTCTTTGCTGTTGCGGAAGATCTTACTACGTTTGACCGCGTTGTAAACGATCCCAACCGCATCATTCGCATTCCTAATACACGCCACGATCAAAGCGGCTTGTACAAAGTTTTGCTTACGTTAGAGAAACTTGAAACTTCTAACGTATCGGACATTCGCGACTATGCTCGCGCTAAGCATGAAATAGCGGCCCTTGTACCTTCTCCCCTGCCTGCGATGGAACTTAAGAAGCCTCCGGAAAAGAAAGAACGACTCGCGCTAACTACCGACACTAAGCGTTTACTAGACACCGTCCTGAAAGATAAGCCTAAGCATTGGAAAGATTACAAGTGGGCTCTTGCTAAAGGGCTGTTTGAATCCGGCGAGCGCCATCAAGCATTGCTTGTAGTGGCCGCTACTTGTAGAGGGTTGGGCTACGACAAGTCTCAGACCTATCACTTTTGTAAATCTGTAATCGAGCAACAAGCCGAGTTGTTTGAAGCCGAACCTTTTGACAAAACCGAACTCTTTGAGAACATTATCGAGAAAACGGTATTCTCTGACAAGTGGCAGGGAGGACAGTACAGCCCTAAGACCAACGATTGGTTAAAGGGGTACTGCGAGAAGTGGCG
>Ga0163154_10006427_pt1 | contig 14380 bp, 17 predicted proteins | sample OliLakLV19MP9P1_FD_148649 | JGI IMG/M metagenome (GOLD analysis project Ga0163154, IMG submission 148649) | Freshwater microbial mat bacterial communities from Lake Vanda, McMurdo Dry Valleys, Antarctica - Oligotrophic Lake LV.19.MP9.P1 | ecosystem: Environmental > Aquatic > Freshwater > Lake >... | reverse complement strand
AGAAAAACGACTACTTTTGAATATGACGCTTCAGAACCTGAGGCTTGATGGCAAAATAGTGCTATACGACTGGATAAAACCCTTTGACAAGATAGCATTTTATGCCTCTCGTCCTTCGTGGCTCCCTGACTAGGACTCGAACCTAGAACCCTCTCGTTAACAGCGAGATGCTCTGCCATTGAGCTATCAGGGAATGTATCAAAGGGTATTTTAACAAGAGTCGGGGTAGATGACTAGATGAAGTAAAAGTCCTCATCGCACCACCAATTTTTCAAGGAAAAAACTTAAGATCCTACTCCAAAAAGTCTTGCAACATCTTGCGGCGACTTGGATGCTTGAGTTTACGTAAAGCTTTAGCTTCAATTTGCCGGATTCGTTCTCGAGTCACACCAAACTTTTGCCCTACTTCTTCTAGGGTCATCATCTTATTACCACTCAGACCAAAGCGCATTTTCAGGACTTTAGACTCCCGGTCAGATAAGGCCTCCAGGACTTCTTCCACATTTTCCCGGAGCATCTGCTGGGACGTAGCTTCATAAGGCGAGATCTGGCGATCATCGGCAATAAAGTCACCGAGCACACTATCATCTTCACTTTCACCCACTGGGGATTCGAGGGAAGTGGTATTTTGAGAAATTTTCAGAATTTCGCGGACCTTATCAGCATCCATGCCCTCCATGGCCTCACCAATTTCTTCTGGCGTGGGCTCGCGGCCCAGATCTTGCATCAACTTACGGGAAGTCCGCATCAACTTATTGATGGTCTCCACCATGTGCACCGGAATCCGGATAGTTCGAGCTTGGTCAGCAATGGCTCGAGTGATAGCTTGACGAATCCACCAGGTGGCATAGGTCGAAAACTTAAAGCCTTTAGTCCAGTCATACTTCTCGACGGCCCGGATCAAGCCTTTGTTGCCTTCTTGAATCAAATCTAAGAAAGTCATCCCGCGACCAATGTACTTCTTGGCAATTGAGACTACCAACCGAAGGTTGGAAGCAGTCAATTTTTCTTTGGCTTTCAGATCTCCAGCTTCAGCCTTTTGAGCTAACCGGATCTCATCTTCTCGATTAAGTAAAGGAATACGACCAATCTCTTTCAGGTACATTCGAACTGGATCAGAGACGCCCTCGGTATCAAGTGAAGACAACACTTCTAGCTCGCGAGTTAAGACATCCGTATCCTCGACCGGAGCTTCCTCCGAGACCGACTCGAAAATATCTATGCCTTGAGACAGCACCTTGTCGTAGAGCTCGTCAAGTTGTTCGAGATACAACTCTGGCTCAACAAAAACGTCTAAAACTTCGTCTTGAGTTAGGAAACCGCGCTGTTTGGCTTTTTTGAGTAGCTCTTCAATGTCATGTTGCAGGGCTTTGGGAATAGATGCCATAAAGAAAATCCTTTTGAGATGTGGCCAATTATACTACATGAGCGTGGAAAATTACTCGAGATCTTCTAACCACTTTTCGGCATCGAGTGCAGCCTCACAACCTTGCCCCGCCGCCGTAATAGCTTGTTTATAGCGGACGTCCACCACATCACCAGCGGCAAAGACGCCTGCGATCGAAGTCATGGTGGGAAACTCGAGCAAGCCTTTTTCATTGATATGATCAGCCGCGGCCTGTAAACCCAACTGACTCAGGCTGTGACGAGTCACCACATAACCGACTGAATCTAAAACAATCACGTCATGAAACAGAGACGTGGCTGGTCGATGACCAATGGCGATAAATACCCCATCCGCAGGCAGCTCTTGAGTTGACAAGTCCACAGTATTGCTGATACTCAGACTCATCACTTTCTGCTCACCTTTGATCTCAACTATGGTGCTGTTCCACAGGACTTTGACTTTGGGATGATTGATGACACGATCCTGCATGATTTTGCTGGCTTTGAAGCTGTCGCGCCGATGAATCACGGTCACACTGGTTGCAAACTTAGTCAGTGCCAAAGTATCTTCCATCGCACTATCTCCACCGCCCACCACAAAGGTAGCCTTGTCGCGGAAAAATGCGGCATCACACACGGCGCAGGTACTCACACCCCGGCCCATAAACTCTTTTTCCCCTGGCACGTTCAGCATAATCCAGGTCGCCCCGGTGCTTATAATCACTGCGTCGGCAACGACAGCTGGCTCGCTTTGACGAACTTGAGCCACGACGGCAGCAATTTCTTCAGGCGTGCCTTGCTTTAAGACGGACATATCAACTCCATCAGGTAAACCAGTCCACATCTTGAACGGTCGAGCCGAAAAATCAATGGCGGTAATGTGATCATCGATGACTTGGGTTCCAAACCGCTCAGCTTGCGCTCTCATCGTGCCCATCAGCTCGGGACCAGCGATGCCATCTTTAAAGCCCGGAAAGTTTTCCACATCAGAGGTCCACATCAGCTGACCACCACTCTCTAGACCAGCAAACAGGATGGGTTTGAGCATAGCGCGGCTGGCGTAAATCGCGGCGGTATAGCCCGAGGGACCTGATCCAATAATGGCTAGACGAGTAGTTTTTGACATTTGTTCTTTCTGCGGTGTTAGATAGCTTGGTACAACTTAGGCCAGTACTTTATCCAGTGATTTTCGATATCCACCCTCACCTGGATAACCCACGATTCGATCAACTTCCTTACCATCTTTGAAGACCACCACGGTAGGAATACTGAGCACGCCGTGTTCGGCGGAAGTGGCGTTATTTGCATCCACGTCAATCTTGGCGATGATCACTTTATCAGCATACTCGACAGCCAATTTTTCAATCACGGGCGCCGCTGCTTTACATGGTCCACACCAGTCTGCATAAAAGTCCACAAATACTGGCTTACCTTCTTTATTGTTGATGGTTTCGGCAAAGTTCACGTCGGTCAGGTGGGGAGCACCAGTTTGAGTATTAGTCATGTTTCTCCTTTTTCAAGTTTTAGTAATTAATAACGGAATACCTCTTTCAATATAGCATCTAAGTCACTGGTCCGCTGTTCTTTGGAACAACGACCAGCCTCGTCATTGAGTATATCTCGAGCTACCCGACCCAGTGAGCTGCGGGCCGCTACTATTTGCCGAACTAGATCGACGCAGTCGCGGTCATCTGCATACATGGTGATAATGCCGTCGAGCTGACCCTTAATGCGCTTTAGCTGAATCAAAGTCGGATCATCGGCTTTGATAACTAGATGAGTGAGGGGAGTAGCTGGAGACATAAATAAATAGTACCCCTAGGGGGTATGACTGTCAAGCATCGGCAGCTGTATTCTAAGCTCGATCGGCTTGAACGGCACTCATTCCTTGCTTCTGCCAACGCACTATCTCCGACAATAAAAAAGCTTGACGAGCTTCTTGCTCGCTACTAGGTTGTGCCACTTTATCCAGCTCGGTCAGCTCTTCATTAATGAGGGCAATTTTTTCCCGAGCTAAAATCTGCTGTAACTCCGCTAAAGTATTGCTGAACTCTCGATCTTGTTCGTCGGTAGTGATCAACTCTTGATGGTTGGGATTGGCCAAGGTCTCAAATAACACTTGACGCGTCTCTTCATCTAGCTGAGCTGAAAGTGCCGCCAACTCCACCGCCTGCCTTTGCAGCTGCGCTACTTTTATTAACAGCTGCCAGTGACTCTGTGAAAACCACGATGGTTCCAGCTGATGTAGTCGCGCCCAACTGCTGACTGTTTCGCCTTGCCACCAGACGTAAATCAAGTAATCTTCCAGACGACGAGTTCTGGCCGCTCCCAGGCTCAACTTTGTTTCAGGAGCGCTTTCAGCCACATTTGACCAGCTCGACTGGATTCTCTTGGCCTGCTTGGAGACTTTGAAGCGTTCCACGTCACGTTTGATAATCTCCTCTTTAGTTTGAAGGGCTCCGGCCAGCTTTTTGAAGTACACTTCTTGTTCCACTGCATGACTAATCCGACCAAATACTGGTGCTAGCTCATCAATGATGGCTCGTTTTCCTTCCGCCGTGTTGGCGTCAAACTGTTTCAGGGCAGCCTGTAACAAAAAGTCATAGACTGAGATCGAGGCTTTGCTTGACTCGCGCCACTCTTTGGGCTGAGTCCGAGCCAGCTCATCGGGATCTTTCCCTGAAGGCACGCTGATAACTCTGACTTCTAGCGGCATCTCTCCCACCTGCTCAATCGCTCGCTTGGTGGCTTTGACCCCAGCCGAGTCTACATCTAGACTAAAGATGACTTTATCAGCGGCCCGACTAATCAAGCGGAGGTGATCCTGTGTCACTGCTGAGCCTTTGATAGCTACTACATTATTGACATGAGCCTGAGCGGAAGAGATTACGTCAAACTCCCCTTCTACGACAATCACTTCTCGTTTTTGGCGAATATTTTGAAACAACTCGCTGTAGCCAAACAGCATCTCTGACTTGTGATACAAAGCCGTCTCGGGAGTGTTGATGTACTTGGCTTCTTTACTCTCTTTGTCTAAGACCCGGCCAGAAAAACCCACAATTTGACCCCGATGATTGGTCAGGGGAAACATCAGTCGCTGGCGAAAACGATCGTAGATTTTATTATTTTGATTGGTGACTACCATCCCTGCTTGCTGAAGCTCTGCAAGCGAGTATTTCTTCTTCAGATGCAGGTACTTAATCAAGCCATCCCAAGATGGCAAGGCATAGCCAAGCTGAAATAGACGGATCGACTCCGCGGTCACTCCGCGTTCTTTTAGGTAATGGCGAGCGGGCTCGCCTAGTTCGTGCTGAGTTAATAAAAAGTGATAGTACTCTTTAGCCAGCGATAATAACGATAGCAATCGCAGGCGACTGTCGTCCTCAGCAGTTGGTTTGTAACTTTCTAAAGTGATACCTGCTCGTTCCGCTAAGTACTTAATGGCTTCGCCGAAAGTCATGCCTTCGTATTTTTCTAGGAACGTCAGGGCGTCACCATGTTCGCCACAGCCAAAACATTTGTAGCGCTGAAACTGTTCATTTACAAAGAATGACGGAGATTTCTCGGAGTGAAAGGGGCACAAGCCACGGAAGCTAGAGCCGGAGCGCTGCAGACTTATTTTTTCACCAATTAAAGCAACAATATCGGTGGCTTCTTTGACTTCTCTGATCTGTGACATGTAGGAATGGTGGCTGAAATCGGTTTAAGACAGCTGTTATAAGTATACGCTACTGGCACATAATTACCGAAGTGAGTTAGAATAGGCACATGGTAAAAAAGCAATCACCTCGCTCTCAAACCGAAAAACCCGCTCCTACTTACTACTCCACGCCCTTCAGTGAGTACTTTCGCTACCTCGATGAAATTGATAAGGGTCAGCGCTATAACAAAGAGTACGGTTCAGTCTTAATTCTGGGATTAGTGGAAGAGATTGGGGAGATGGCTCGGGCTTACTTGGCTGAGCACGGTCGCAAACCCACCAATTTGGCCGCTCAAGCTGATGAGACCTATGAGCAAGAGCTGGGTGACATCTTAGTGGCCATTATCCGCTTTGCGCGGATTAAAAAGATCAACCTGCACGAGCGCATAATGTATTCTTTGACTAAAATTGAAAAAAGACGAGCTCAACCCAAGTTGGCAAAGTAGCTCACCTGCCTTATACTAAGCCTATGAAGCATACTTTATTGATTATTGAAGACACTCAAGAGCTTCGGGAGTACTTAGTCCGCGTTCTAGCCGACCAAGGCTACACTGTTCTGTCAGCTGGCGACGGGACATCAGCCTTAAAGCTTTTTGAAAAAATATCTCCCGATCTGGTGATTCTCGACTTAGGTCTTCCGACTATTTCTGGCGAGTCTGTCTGCAAAGAGATTAAACGAATCTCACCTACTACTCTGGTTCTGGTATTGACCGCTCGTGACAACCCAAGTGACATTGCGGCTACGCTCAACTTAGGCGCCGATGATTACATGGCAAAGCCGTTTGAAGTGGACGAGCTGGTAGCTCGCGTCAAAGCCCGACTGCGCGGCTCATCTGCCACTGAACGAGTTCTGAGAGCCCTAGATCTCGTGCTCGATACGGATCGAATTGAAGTCAAACGAGGTGACAAGGTGATTCAACTGACACCTCTTGAGTTTCGCCTACTTGAATACTTACTTTCCAATAAAGGTCGCGTTTTGACCAGAGATATGATCTTAGCGAGGGTCTGGTCTTCTTCGCCAGACATCGAGACCAGGGTAGTAGACGTCTATATGGGCTACTTACGCAAAAAAATTGACCGAGGTTATGAACAACCACTACTTCACTCCATTCGCGGTTTTGGCTATATGGTTAAAGAATAAAACGTTCAATTTGACTACATTTTGTTGCTTTTCTTACATTTTTCTGTTTCATCTCATAATCCATCACATTACACTTCAAACTAATAGCTAAATAACTGGAGATTCAAAATGAACATATTGTTATGGTTAATCTTAGGCGCTGTGGCTGGATTTTTAGCGTCGTTGGTCATGAAAAATGACCGTAACCAAGGTACGGTTATGGACGTAGTCTTAGGCATCGTAGGTGCTTTAGTCGGAGGCTTTGTGATGAACTTTTTTGGTCAGCCAGGAGTAACTGGTTTCAATCTCTACAGTCTGATCGTGGCTACCGTAGGCGCCGTGATCCTAATCGCGGTCGGTCGAGCCCTAAATCGCTAAAAAGAGCGCTAAACTCAGAACTAAATCCGGCCTCATTTGAGGCTGGATTTTTAATACATTTAGCTGAGTCAGCAGCTAGATATTGTCTTGAGTCCGAACTCTCAATCGTTCGTAAAGCATGGCGCTGGCAATAGTAGTGACTGGAATAGTAACCAACAACCCGACTAATAAAGCTAACATGCCTACAATGTTTACGACCAGCAGCGCTAAAACCAGACCAAAAATATTCCACTTGATGCCCTCAGTCATTTGTGAGCTCGCCTTCAAAGCAGCTCGAGCACCCATGCCAGAATCAGCGATGAGGTAAGGCACGAACATGTACTTAATTGACCAGACAATGCCGGGAATAATAAAGAGTAAGAAACCGACAAAGACTAGTAAGCCTACCAAGATAGTACCCAAGGCATAGTTCCACAGCTTTCCGCTATGTTTGAAAAGCTCACCTACCATCACTTTTTCACCTCTGGCCATCTTGAGAATTGCCACTGTCCAGCCGATACTAGTGAGCAGATTAAGAACTAACGAAACTAGGGAAATGAGCGGTGATAGAACTTCAAGACCACTGTCTTCAAAAGCTGCAGTCAGCATATTAGGAATGAACTGAACCAAAAACAGAACAATGATTAAGAGCAATAATATTGTCCAGTTGGCTTTGAAGATGCTCCAGCTCTGACGTAACAAATCTCCCACTCCTAACTGAGCTTTATATGAAGCTGAATCACTAGTCACTAAAGTGTTTGGGGGAATGTTTTGTGCCATACACCAATCATAACCGATATGGTATGGACAGAAAAGCTACAATAAATGAGCGGTTTTAGCGACTGAAAGCAGCTCAAACTTACCATCGGTAAGGACAATTTGAGTGATTGAACATAGACCAATCTCATAATCCCAGCCATAAGCCGCTTGGGCTAAATGCGGAGCCATAACTTCATCATGGAATAAATTACGCAGGACGTCAGCGATTACCCCACCATGACTGACAAAGACTACCTGGTGGTGCCCGTTTTCAGACGCGGTCAACATTGCTGTCTCCAGCCGCTGACCGGCTGATCGTGATGAGTCACCACTGGGGAGTACAAACTCGCGATCATTCGTGCTTTTGATCCATTCCTGTGCAAACTCATTGAAACTTTGATTTGCATCATCCCAGTTTTCTCGCTCTACTAGCAACGGGTTGAGATGAACCTGGAGCTTCAGATGTTGGGCAATAGCGTGAGCTGTTTCCTGAGTCCTTTTAAGCGGACTAGCTTGGATCGCATCAATCGCAAAGTCCTTGAGATACTGCCCCGTACGCTCGGCCTGCTGTTGACCCAGCTCGGTTAAAGCCGGGTCACCGTAAACGCCCACTTTTTGACCATGTCGAATTAAATAAAAATGTGAGCTCATTTTAAGAAAAGTAACCACAGCACTTAAGGTGAGCTGTTGCTCAATATCATACGAAGGTTGCCTTCAGAATGATAGTGTGAGGCGAAACTCCAGTCCCGAAGCGCCCTAAAACAGCTCGCCACTCCAGCGCTGACTAGTCGTGGCAGTTTGATCGTGGTTCAACACCATATATTCCGCTGATAGCTGTGCAGCTGCGGTCGGCCAGAGCGTTGAGTGGGTCAGGGCGAGGACCGAAGTCATTTGATCAGCAGCAGCTGCCGAAGCGGCGATAGTTGCACAGCCTATAAATTGAGCGGTTGGAGTTTTTTCTTTAATATTGAGCAAATGATGCCACTTACCCCAGGACCTCTGAGAGATATCTGAAGCAGCTAAGCCTTGGTTTTTCAGCCATACCTGACCCATGACTTGATCAGGTTGACCTGGCCATGCTAAGGCAACTTTCCAGCTGCTACCATCTTCTTTATCTGTAGCCATGATGTCGCCTCCCCCCTCCACTAGATGATGGCTGTAACCTTGTTCCAATAGCAACTGACTGAGTTGGTCAATCCAGTAGCCTTTAGCGATACCGCCCAGATCAAAAATAATCGGACCATTGACAGTAATAGTTTGCTGGGTAGTATTAAGCGTCCAAATTGGCGTTTTCCAGGAATCAATCTTGGCTTCATCTGGAATCAGGCTATAGCTAGGGTCGTAGCCAATTACTTCTAGTAAGCCACCTACGGCCGGATCAAAATAGCCATCAGTGAGTCCTCTTAGTTTTTCCGCAATGGACAGCAGTTCGACCATTTGGGCAGAAACGGAATAAGTGCCAGCCGCTGCCACTCTCCACTGAGTGACTTCACTGCCCTCAATAAAACGAGAAAACTGGTGCTCAAAACTAGTTGTCTGAGTCAAAAGAAGTTTTTCAAGCTTTGGTAAAGCTTTGACTTGGAGCTCTGCATCAATATCTATTGACCACTCAGTGCCAAGGGCTTGAAAAGTAAGTACTGTCATAACCCAAGATTAGAGCTGGCTTTTGAGATTAGCTAAAGCTGCGTTGAAGGCTCCAGTCGTGAGAGATGAACCACCTAGTTTATCAATTTTACTCAACTCACTCAGTTTTTTACCTTTGAGCGCAACGGGCAAGGCTTCGGCAAAGCTCGTTTGACGCATGATGCTGATAGGAGCTTTACCTTGAACAGTAGTTTGAGCATCAGTAATAACTCCAGCTTCGTCAACCGTCAGGGTAAAAGCGACTTGCTCTGCGCCGGCCGGAGTTTGATAGCTGGCGTCTGCTAACATTTGTTTGACTGACTGGGTGGTGGCATCAGTAGTAGCGGGCTGAGCCGACGAAGTAGGTTGGGCAGTCACGGTTGGTTCATTGGTAGTGCTGGTGGGCTGACAAGCAGTAAAGATGAAGGCCGCGGCCAGAAAAAAGACAAATAAAGTTGCGGTTTGTTTTGACATAGCGACCCCTTATACTGATAGCGATAATAGTCCAGATAGTAACATGAAAATGTGGTCAACGCCAATTAGAGTTTTGCTTATATATCTTGTGGTGATAGCAGTTCTGGCGACGATTAACTGGAGTGGACAAGATGTTGATTTGTATCTGACTTTGGCTAGAAATATAGGGGCTTTATTCCTATCATCATGGCTGACTTATGAGCTGCTGAATCGAGTCACCGGGACTCGAAAAACCAGGTGGGAGCATCGGGTCATTAGTGTTTTAATTCTGTTTTTGTTATTTGATTCGTTGACTCCGGGCTGGATATTTTTGCTCCTCGGCTCGGCGACCGAAGTGGGTCAAAGATTCTTGAGATTTCCCACCGGACCGGTACTGAACCCGGCTGCATTAAGCGTTGTCCTCATCAGCCTCTTCACCGGTAGCTTACCTACATGGTGGGCAACGAACTTTGGGTATCGTATCATCGAGCTGATGTCGGTGGCGGCGGTCCTTACGTTTGTGATTGCCGGCTATGTTGCCTACAAATACCGCAAGCTGTGGCTGGTGGGGGCAGGAGCTATGGCAGCAGCTGTTGGCTCACTTCTGATTCTCAACAATAGTCCGATTTATATGTTGGTAGATGGTACGCTGGCATTCTTTCTCTTAGTGATGGCCATTGAGCCGAAAACATCTCCAATCATCAAGCGAGAGCAAGTCTTGTTTGGAGGTGCGGTAGGAGGGCTCGCGATACTCACATTGCATCTAGGCTGGCCTGAACCCTTCACTATGAGCTTGCTACTGGGCAATCTGATCTTTAATTTTTATCGCAATCGAAGCTGGCTGCATAAAAAGCTATTTTTCCCGCCAGTAGTCCCCCATGCTCCTATCAATGAAAGCATCTAAAGCCGAATCACCCTCCTTTTTTTGGGCCGATTTGATTAGAGTAGTGGCGATTTGTTTGGTAGTTCTCGTTCACAGCTTTAGTTTAACGTTCTCGGAAAAATGGGACCACCAACTCTCACTGTTCTTTTTTGTGTTAGCCAAAAACTGTGTTCCTTTATTTGTGATGCTCAGCGGCGCTTTACTCTTGACGAAACTGGACAACTTCAATCATTACTGGGTCAAAAGAATCAAAAGAGTGGTGCTACCTTGGCTAGGCTGGACACTGCTTTTCACCCTCCTTTTGTCACCTGTGCTAGTGACTCAGCCGGGGGCATTTTTGAGTGAGCTCAGAGCCAATGCCTCATCCTTCTTTCCCTATATCCCGTTAATCATCTGTCTCTATGCCCTGATTCCGGCTCTCAAAATTTTTACCCAGTATGCACCATCTACCTATCGGTGGTATGTAGTCGGATTATGGTTTGTCGGCATCAGCTTACTGCCATATCTCAGAAATAGCCTGGCTTTTCCCTTGTCAGTGGACAATGGGCTAGTCAGACAAACCGTCGAGTATAGCGGTTACTTAACCCTGGGGTTTATCTGGATTCGGGTGCAGTTAAGGCTTTCAGCTCTATGGATAGCTATGCTGTTTTTGATTGTATCGAGCATGACCTTTATGCTCAGCAGTATTTCTGCTGATACGGCCCGAATCTATACCGCCTATATTTCTCCAGGTACTGTAGTTTCTTCTAGCCTACTTTTCTGGTGGCTAAAGCAGCTGGATTGTGGCTCAGGAATTTTTGCAAAAAGTGTCAAAACTTTGAGTCAGGCTAGTTTCGGGGTGTTTCTGATTCACTCTTTTCTGCTGCAACAGCTACGGACTACCAGTTTTTTTATCAATGATGGCAGCTTACTGGCCAATGTGCAGCTTTTTGGGGTGACTTTAATCCTTAGTTTTGTTATCAGCATGGTTGTTAGTAGCATTAGCAAAAAGGTCACTTCACTATGAATCTACCTACTCGCATCCGGACAAGCGTCAAGGCTTTCATTGTTCGTAATCATAAAATTCTCGTCCTTAAGGAACGAGTCACTCGCGAGGGAAATGTCGTAGTTATTCATGATGTGCCAGGAGGTGGTATTGAATATACTGAATCATTGATTGAAGCACTCCAACGAGAAGTGAAAGAAGAGGTTGGTTTAACCGTTGAGGTGGAAAGGCCAGTGGGAGGTTGGGATTTTTTCATTCCCAAACCTCATGAGAACTTGCATATCGTTTGTATTGGTTTTCAATGTCGGCTGGTCGGCGAGTCCACTATTGTCTTGACTGAGAATCCAGCTGCATATGAAGATATCTTTGAAGCTAGGTGGCTAAGTAAAGATGAAATTTTCAGTCAAGCAGAGTCACTTTTTCAGAATTCGCAGATGCGGGAATCAATGGAAAATGTAAAGTTTTAGTTTTTAAGTTGACTAAAGACAGTCCTATAAATGTTCAAAAGCCTGAGTAGTCAAGTCCTTTTTTGCTTTTTCTACCTAGTACCTTTACACTAAACTTCATGAGTCTTTTTATTTTTTCCCCTACAAAGCCAAACACCTTCGCCGTCTCAGTTTTTGATCAAAAAAAAGAGATCTTTAAAGGTGAAGTTTGGGGAATTTCATCAATCAATGAGAAAGGACCCTTTAGTATTCGAGTGTTACATACTAACTTTATCACTATAATTCAGGATGAGTTAGTTTTGTGGCGTAGCGCCGTGAATCAACAAAACATTCCAGTAGATTTGGGAATATTACGATGTTATGAGCACAAAGTAGAAATTTACCTAGGTATTTCTCTCGATGAAGGTTAGTTTCACTTAGTTTCAGCTAAATTACCCAGCCGCAAAAAATTGTCAGGATCAATGTGATCAAACTCCCCACTTAAAATTCGCTTGACATCCTTGACTGTTTCTAATCTTGTTGTGTGAGTTCCTTCTTTACCGGTTTGCAGTGCCACAACGCTGAAATTCTGGGTCATGTAGTTTTTAAGCAACATCGAACGGGTGTAGACTTCTTTATTTTCAGGCGTTAGTTCAGAAACTCCGACTAAAGCGACCAATCGTTCAACTTTACTTGCCTCTTCGAGTAAAGCTTTGCACTCTAAATTTGCCTGATAATGTTCTTCTCCCGCGAGTTCAGGTGTCAACGCCGATGACATTGACTGCAGTATATCCACAGCTGGCAGCCGGCCTTGCTGGTAAATCTCGCGTGATAGCACAACGATCGTATTTAAATAGGGAAAAGTAGATTGAACACTGAGATCATTAGCATCGTCAGAAGGCATATAAATGGCTTCAATAGCCGTAATGTAGCCCTTAGTGGTAGAAGTCAATCGCTCGTGCAAATCCGCAATTTCTGAGGGCAAGGTAGATTGGTAACCATCTTCAGAGGGAATGGTGTTCATCAAAGTTGACAACTCGTAACCAGCCTGGTTATATCGATACACATTGTCCATAAAGAACAACACCTCCTTGCCAAAGTCATCTCTAAATGACTCAGCAATGGCTGCTCCAGCTAGAGCCGTTCTAAACCGCAAGGCTGGCTTTTCACCCATCTGGGCAACCATCAGCACGGTGTCTTTCATCACCCCCACATCCTGCAAAGTTGCCAATAATTCTTGAGCCTCTCGTGAACGCTCACCTACAGCCGTAAAAACTGATATAGTTTTTTGGTGATTCTCCCGATTGCTTTGAATCACAATATTATGAATTAACTCTGTCAATAACACTGTTTTTCCTAAGCCCGCCCCGCCAAATAAACCAACTTTGCCCCCGCGCAAAACGGGCGCAAAAAAGTCAATGACCTTGATACCGGTTTCAATAATTTCCCGAGGCACTATAATTTCTTCCAAGGCTCTTTTTTGGTGCTTAAATAAAGGAATGTGATCTTCACTAGACAATGGCAGGGCCTTGCCATCCAGGGCCTCCCCAAATAAATTAATTGCCCGCCCAATCACTGCCTTACCAGTTGGAATATGTAGACGCTGATGGGTATAGATCACAGCTTCGCCCCGACGTAGGGGTGCGCTTTCACGCAAAACCAGACAATAAAAAGAGCCAGGCGTTGGGGCTGACATGTAGACTTCCAAACGCGAAAGCACATCGCTTTCTAAACGCAACACATCATGAATGGCTGGCAACTCACCATGACACTCAACTTCCACCACCTCATTGTGAACTGCACTAATATAACCAATGACGATGCTCATATGTTCCTTTAAGTCCAACAACTGATACCAGCTAATCGTTGAAGTTGCTTGCGATTCTGAATACTACGGGCTATGACTTTGCGGCGGCGTTCTAGCATCGCAACTTCGCGTTCTAGAGTATTCAAAGACGACTCGAGGGTGGTAATTCGAGAGCCTAAGTTGGCCAAGAGCGACTCATCTAGCGTCAAGCGGAATAGTGTCGCCGTGATTTGAGTTTCAAAAAAGGTCACAATATTTTCTAAACTTGGCTCAAACAAAAATTTGCGTGGAGAAAGCTGTTCACCTTTACGGTCATCCATTAAAGTACTTTCGCCACTGATGTTCACAACCGTTGGTCGCTGATCAACCAAACTCACGTACTTACCTTCAAAGATATCAATTCTCTGATACTGTAATAAAGTACTCACTAAAGGCTTGAGCAACTCTGCTTCTGGGTGGCTCATAGAAATCTCAGAGTATGAAAAATGATACTTATCGCCAAAAGCCTGCTCAAATAAACGTTTACCAAACTTGCCAATAATGACAATATCGGAGGTTTCTTTTCGCACTTCTTGGGCAAAAATATGGAAGACTTTAGCAATAATTTCGCCCGTAAACAACTGATTGGTAGAAATAAAAACAATCACTGACTTTTTTTTATGTGAATTTTCGTCAAGATCTTGAAGCTTTTTGCCACGTTTTTTTAGCAGCTTCTGAAGCATCTGCCTCTGAGCAGATTTGACATCAAAAAAAATGTCTAAAATACCTTCCATGTACTGGCGCGTTTCCAGAGCGGATTGACGAACTTTTTGAATCTCCATCACTGTAATTTCTTGTGTGACTTGCACCAATTCGTGCAGTTCAATAGAGAAAAGATAGTTG
>Ga0163154_10006425_pt1 | contig 14384 bp, 14 predicted proteins | sample OliLakLV19MP9P1_FD_148649 | JGI IMG/M metagenome (GOLD analysis project Ga0163154, IMG submission 148649) | Freshwater microbial mat bacterial communities from Lake Vanda, McMurdo Dry Valleys, Antarctica - Oligotrophic Lake LV.19.MP9.P1 | ecosystem: Environmental > Aquatic > Freshwater > Lake >... | reverse complement strand
CCACCGGATAGGCCGCGCCGGTCCGCTCACTCGGCCGACTCGAGCTTGATGTAGCGACCGCACTCGGCCGGGCGCGCGGCCTCATTACCGCGTGAATACGTACCCCGCGACACGCTGATGTGACTGTCCATCGCGCAACGAGGAGCTGTGATCCCGCCCTGTGTCACGGGTAGGGTGGGCAGTCAGGAAATGCACGTCCTGGCCGTTGATGCGCACCGTCACGTGAACATGGTTCTTCGATGACAGGCGCATGTTGGCAATCTCCTCGGCGCTGTAGAAGTTGGCCAGGTTGTTGGCGCCTGCGACCGGGTCATTGGTCAGCAGGTTGCCGGACATGTCCTTCCACTTGAAGTTCTGGAAGCTGCGCACCGCCACGATCTCATGCTCGGAGTACACGGTAAAGCCGAACTGGCCACCGAAGTTGCCGAAGCCCCAGGCGTCATCGCCGCCGGCCACCACGCCGTTGTTGTTCAGGGCGAAGCCCGATGCCAGACCGGTGTTGGTGTTGGGCCTGTAGCGGTGGGCACAGGCCAGTCCGTTGGTGAAGCCGCGCACCGCATTGCCATGGCTGACCGCCAGGAAGTTGTCCTGGAACCGCTGTGCCGCCTGGCTGCTGTAGCCCAGCGCCATGGCCTGGATGCTTGCCGGCGGCATGCCGGCAAGATCAAAGTCAAACTCATTGATCAGCAGAACATCGGCGTTCAGTCGCTGCACGATTTCGGCCACGTTGTGCACCTGCTTGATGCGGCTGGCTTCCGCCCCCGTAAGCCCCGTGGAGAGCGGGTTGGCCAGGTCGCCCAGCAACTGCCCGCTCAGGTCACGATTGAGCGACGCGTTGAAGGTGGCAAAGCGCACCGTGGTGTCGGCGGCGACTGCCGGTGCGCCGGCCAGGGCCAGGGTCAGCGCTGAGGCGATCGCGATCCGGGAGTGGCGCTTGGCGATCCTCCAAATGGTTGTCCGTATGGCGCGGTGCTGGCCGCGCATTCGCGGTGCCGGCCGCGCTTGTGCGGTGGATGGTCGCGGCCCGCCGTCACCGGCTGACGGCGAGCCCATCTTGCGCCATGGTCCGTTCAGACCATCACGTCCTGCTGGCGTTGCTGCGCCGCGGGCCGCAGAATCCGGGCTGATCCTTGGAAGTCAGACATACCGGAGCCCTGCATGCCACAGCCCCCTTTGCCACCCTTTGACCGCACGGTCCCGAAGGGCCTTGGACGCCGCCGCGTGCTGGGTTGGCTGGGCATTCTGGCCGCCTGGCTGCCACTGTTGGCGGCGCGGCCGATTCGGGCCCAGCCACAACCCTCTGCAGCCGCGCGAACTACACCGGCCCAGACCGAAGGCCCGTTTTACCCCGTCAGCCTGCCGGCTGACACCGATGGCGACCTGCTGCGCCAAGGCGGCGACGCCTACGCCAAGGGCCAGCCTTGCTGGCTGGACGGCCAAGTGCGCGATGCGAGTGGTCAGCCGCTGGCCGGCGCGGTGGTGGAGATCTGGCAGTGTGACGCCGACGGTCATTACCGCCATCCGGGTGACGGCAACCGCGCCGACCCGACCTTCCAGGCCTTCGGCCGCGTGCAGGCCGATTCTCAGGGCCGCTACCGCTTTCGCACCATCCGGCCGGTGGCCTACAGCGGGCGCACTCCGCACATCCATGTGAAAGTCAAGCTGGGACGGCGCACGCTGCTGACCACCCAGCTTTATGTGGCCGGCGACCCTGGCAATGCGCAGGATTTCCTCTGGCGCCGGTTGAGCGACGCCGACCGTGCTGTGCTGACCGTGTCCTTCCAGCCAGTGGCCGATGGCCTGCGCGCAGGCTTCGACATCGTCGTCGCGGCTTGAACCGTGCAACGAGGTCGTGCCGCCGAGGTGAGCTCAATGGCAGGCCGGCGTATTCACACTGACGGCCATGAGCTGCCTGTTGCTACTGTCAGCTTCCTGGCACCCCCCCCTCGCAGCTTTTCGTCAAATGCGACCGCAAGCCAGTCGGCATCGAACTCATTCAGGGGAAGCTGCTGCGCGAAGAGCCTCCGCGCCATGCCACCGGCAGAAGCCGAATTTTCAGTCTGTGGCGCATGCTTGGCACGGGGTCGAGGTCAACGTAATATCGTTTCGCCGGACAGGCCATGACGTTCTGACGCACTGGCCTCCGGATTCCCAGGGCGGTTCAGCGAAACACGAAGAGGTGATGGGATGGCTAAGAAACGCGTGTTTATCAGCCACATTTCGATTGAGACAGCGCTGGCGCAAACGCTCAAGGAGCGGTTGGAACGCGACTTTCTCGGGATGCTCGACGTTTTCGTGTCGTCTGATCAGAGCACGATCGGGGCTGGCGCGAAGTGGCTCGAGGAAGTCGAGAGAGCCCTCAAGCGTGCGGACCTACAGATCGTCCTCGCCAGCAAGGAATCGGTCGGTCGGCCATGGGTCAACTTCGAGGCTGGCGCGGTATGGTTGCGCGGAATCCCGGTCATCCCGACCTGTCATTCGGGAATGTCGCTAACCGATCTGCCGGTGCCGCTGAGCATGTTGCAAGCGGTTGGCTACAGCGACCCGGCAGGCTTGCGCAAGCTCTACGACGCCATTGCCACGCTGCTCGAGGTAAACCCACCTGGAGTCGACTTTGACAAGGTTGCGGCCGAGCTCCATGCCGTCGAGACCTTGCACACGGAGTCGCGCCAGGTGCCTGAAGTTCTTCGAAATCCGAAGATCCTGTGTGCGGCAAGCGCGCAGTATGCGCAGCCGGAGTTCGAGTTCGAACTCGACATCGCCGCGATCGAGGCCGCGTTTCCGGGCCGCGTGACGGTCGAGAAGGCGCTCACCCGAAAGCGTTTGCTGGCATTGCTGACCGGGCAAAAATTCGACATCGTGCATCTAGTGCTGCCGGTCCACCCCGAGACCGGCGAGCTCATTTTCTCGGTGGTCGACACGCTGACCTATCTGCCACGCACCAGCGACGCGGAAGCTATGTCGCCTTCGAGCTTCGCCCAACTGCTAGTCGAGTCACAGACCAGATTGGTCGTTCTTGCGACGTGCCGGGCACTGCTGCTCGCGGTCGAAGTTGCGACCGTCGCGAACATGGCTGCCAGCGATGCCGACATCACGGGCAAGCAGGCCGCCGAATGGGCCGAGTGCTTTTATGGCCTGCTCGCTCAAGGGCGCCCACTGCACAAGTCATTCGATCTGACGCGTTCGCAGATAGGCGCGCCGATACGCGCGGTTCGGCACCGCGACGTGGCGTTCGCTATACCTGCCAGATGAGCAGTCAGCGGCAGAGCCACTGTCCAAACTGCGGCCGCGACCGTCTTCTTTCGGACCCCGAAGAAGTCAACTTGTCTGGCAGCTGTAGGTCGAGAAGAGCCGCTCACTTTTTGCGATCAGTCTTCCCGTCAGCCGACGTTGAAGTCAGGCTGCTGCTGGCGCAGCCCTGATCCTGGTGCGGCAGAAGCCGGCAGAAACCGATTGCGGCCAGGAACAACGTGACACTGCCCGTCAGTTCTCTCTCTCCAACCGAATGAACCTGGTTCTTCACCATGCCGAGTGAATGGCCGCCGGATTGAGCAATCTCTCAGCAGTTTGTCGAGGACCACAACCTACATCTCGCTGCCCATGCCCGCTGCCTTCACCTGCATCTCAAACGCCTCGATCGCGACGGGCCTGCCAAACAGGTAGCCCTGGTAGTCGTGACAGCCGTTGTCCTCCAGGAAGCGGCGCTGCTCTTCGGTTTCAACCCCTTCGGCGATCACCTGCAGACCGAGTTCGTTGCCCAGGGTCACGACGATGCGGGCCAGCGTGGCGTCACTGTGATCGGTCAGTACATCCTTCACAAACGAGCGGTCGATCTTGAGCTGATCCAGCGGCAGCCTTTTGAGGTAGCCGAGCGAGGAGTAGCCGGTGCCGAAGTCGTCCAGCGCGAACGCCACGCCGTGATCGCGCAGCTGCAGCATCCGGCCGATCACCGACTCGATGTCCTGAGCCAATGCGCTCTCGGTCAGCTCGAGTTTGAGGCGGCGAGGATCGGCGCCGGTGCTGGCGAGGATCGCCAGCGCTTGCTCAACGAAACCCGGGTCGTGAATTTGGTGCGCGCTCACGTTGACTGCCAGCGTCAGGTGCCGCATTTGCGGGTCGGAAGCCCACTTTGCGAGTCGCTCGCACGCGCACTGCAACACCCACAGCCCCAGCGGCAGGATCAGGCCGGTGGCTTCGGCCAGCGGAATGAAGGCGGCTGGCGAGACGAGTCCGCGTTGCGGATGCTGCCAGCGCACCAACACCTCGGCGCCAGTCATGCCGCTCAAGCGATTGACCTGGATCTGGTAATGCAGCAGAAGTTCCTCGCGCTGCAGACCTTCACGCAGGTCGGATTCGAGCGCCACGCGCTCGTCAACTGCCGCTTGCATGCTTTGGTCGAAAAAGTGGAAGTTGTTGCGCCCCGTCGCTTTGGCCTGGTACATCGCCAGATCGGCCTGCTTCAGCAACACTTCGACCGCACCGGACGCGCCGTCGAACAATGTGATCCCGATGCTGGAGGTGCCGTGATACGAGCGGCCGCCGATGTCATAGACCGCATTGAGGGTATCGCGGATCTTCTGGACAACACGCTCAGCGTCCAGCGCAGACTGTGCCCGCTCCAGATGCAGGTTCTCAAGAAGGACCACGAACTCGTCTCCGCCCAGGCGAGCCACGGTATCGGTCTCACGCACGCAGGTGTCAAACCGTCGCGCCACCTGGCGCAGCAGGTCATCCCCGATGTTGTGGCCGAGCGAATCGTTGAGTTCCTTGAACCGGTCAAGGTCGATGAACAGCAGAGCGCCGTGGAGGCCGCTGCGCCCAGAAGACTTGATCGCCTTGCCGAGCCGTTCCACGAGCAGGCGGCGGTTGGGCAGGTCGGTCAACACGTCGTAAAACGCGAGATGGTGGATCCTGTGCTCTGCCCGCTTGCGCTCGCTGAGGTCATGGTTGGTGCCCGAGACGCGGTTCGCCTTGCCAGTGCTGTCCCGCAGGATGAACCCACGCGACAGAATGTCCAGGTAATGGCCGTCGCGATGGCGAATTCGGGATTCGATCTCGTAGGATTCGGAGCCGTCGTTCAGAACCCGCTGCAGCGTGGACTGCACCCGATCGCTGTCTTCCGGGTGGATCAAGGGGATCCACATCTCGACGTCGGTGGTCTCTGCGCTGGCCTCGAGACCGAGCATTTCGCGCCAGCGGGGCGAGTAGTACAGCGATTGGCGAAGCAGGTCCCAATCCCATGGCGCATCGTTGGAGCCCCGCAACATCAGACGAAACCGCTCCTCGGAGCGTCGAAGCTCATTCTTGGCCTGCTTGATCTGGCTGATGTCGGAGAAGCTGACGATGACCTCGGACACCTGACCATTGGACGCAAGCCGCGGAAACGCATTGCACAGCCCCCAAACCACGGTGCCTTGCTCTGGATGGCAGGACCCAAGAACGAAGTTTCGCAGTTCGGTGCGGCTCGCGATGACCTGGTTGACCGGGTAGTCGCACACCGGCATCGGGTTGCCATCCTCGTCAACGAAGTGCCAGCGCGGGTCGACGGCGTCGCGCCCCTGCATTTGGTCGATACTGAGTCCCAGCAGGCGGGACGCCTCTGCGTTGGCCAGCAGGATTTCAGACGCCGCTCCGTGCACAACCACCCCTGCCGGGATGATCTCGACCAATTCACGGTAGCGCTGGTCGCTGGCGCTGCGGGCCTGCTCGGCCGCTTTCCATGCCGAGTGGTCCTCCAGGGTCAGCATGCAAGAACCGGGTTCCACCACAGTGGCCGTCAGCGAGAGGTGATACCTCGCCCCATCGAGGCCGGTGCGCACCAGGGGCAGCTGCGAGGCGATTGTGTCAGGGGTCTGGATCTGTTCGCGCACCCGGACTGCGAGGTCGGCGTCGAGGGCGTGCAGCAGCCGCATGCCGTCGTCACCTCGCAACGGCAGGCCCAGGATGCTCAGCAGGCTCGCGGCGCGGGGGTTGATGAGGTCGATGCGGCCGTTTTCATCCATCCGCAGCACCGCCACCGGGAGCTGGTACAGGAGGCCGAGCAGCGACTCGCTGTCGCCCGCGCGTGCGGTGTCTGCGGCCATGGCCTTAGCGGCGCACGAGCAGGTACATGGACCCTGCGCTGGCAGATTTCAGCAGACGAAGGCGTACCGGCGTGTGCCGCATGCGCAGGGTGAAGACGTAGTCGAATTCAGCATCGAGCTCAACGGCACCGCGAAACCGGCCGGCGACCAGCGCGTTGTCTGTGCAAGGCCCGATCTGGGCGAAGAAATTGCGGGTCAGCACGCGTTCGCGGCTGAGTCCTGCAGCCGCTGACTCGCAGCGGTTGTAGGACACGATGCAACCGTCCAGGTCCATCTTGATGACGCCAAAATCCAGGGCGTCCAGTTCCGCGTCGCCCAGCAGTTCCAGCTTGTCGATGAGGCCCGGCTCAGAAAACTCGTTCATCTTGTCCTGATGATGCTGTTTGTTTTTCCGGCTCACCCTGGACGGGCAAGTTGCCCGCCAACATACGCGAGTCGGGAAGGCAATGCACTTGTCGTAGGAGTATCGGCCGATACTGCGCGCCATCAATAGCGGAATACGCTAGCGAAAGTCTATCAATGCAGAGTAGCCGTCCGGCAGGTACGTATTCACGCGGTAATGAGGCCGCGCGCCCGGCCGAGTGCGGTCGCTACATCAAGCTCGAGTCGGCCGAGTGAGCGGACCGGCGCGGCCTATCCGGTGGGCGGCGCGGCGGGCAAGAGGCTGGGAGGCAGCGTCTTGTCGATCCAGGCGACGACGGCCAGGCGCAGGTAATCCCGGAGGTCGCGGCCCTGACGGCGGCACGTCTCATGGGCGCTGAAGCCGCGCACGATGAACTCGTCGCCGCGGCGCGACCGGGTGGGGCCGGAGATCTTGCGCTTGAGCACCAGCGCGCGGATGGCCTGCTCGGCGGGCACAGCGGTCGGAGACCACCGTGCCGCTGGGCTTGGCGCCGCCGGGCTTGGTGCCGATACGGTCGATGGCCACGTAGCGCGCACCTGACGGCAGCAGGCTGTAGAAAACCACCTTGGGTGTCACCACGGCCCATGCCCAGTTGCCGCCACCTTCGAATTGGTTGATCAACTCAGGACAGCTCGTCTCATCGAGCTGCTTGACTGGTGCTTGGCGCCATGTGGGCGGCCACCTCCAGCACCCGTGCTTTCAGCGCCTGCGCCACCTTGCCGTGCGCCTGCGAGATGGCCCCGACGCTGAAGTCCACGCCCATCAGCCGCGCCAGCAGATCTCGGGTCTTCAACTGCGTGAGGTGGTAGTGCGTGCCCAGGGTGCCGATCAGCGCCAGGGCGCGCGGGCCGATCTGCCCACTCGGCACCCCCGCGGGCAAGGCCGCCCGGTGCGTCTTGCCGCAGCCCAGGCAGCGCCCCGAATATCGCCTGTACTCGTGGACCTGTGCCTTGACCTGCGGCACGTCGAACACCTGGTGGCGCACGGGCTCCTCGGGCAGTACCACCGCGGCGGCGCCGCACTCGCAGACTTCGACAGGCTTGCAGTCGACGACGCTGTCGACTTGCGAGGCGTCCAGCAGCGCCCGGCAGCTGCCCTTGTGGCCCTTCTGCGCCACGCGCTTGCGCTCACCGGCTCGGCGCTGTTCCCCCGGTTGCCGCCGCTGCCCGGTCCATCGGAGGACGGCGGCTTGGACGAATTGCTGGAGTCGAGCTTCAGCCGCTCTTGCAGCACGGCCAGCAGTTCGTCTCGCTGGACCGGCTGTTCGCGCTGTAATTCGACCTGTGCACTGAGTTCGGTGATCACCTGATGACACTGCGCCAGAGTGAAAGGCACTGGGTCGGATGCCGATGCACCGGACGAATGCCCGGTCGGCGCCGCCTCGGCCGGCGGTGCGCTGCTATCGACTGGTCTGGGCTTGCGCATCATCGGCCGGACGGTAGCGAAAAACGTCCCGGGTGTTCAGCGATTCAAACCCTGCCCAGCCTCTACCCAGCAAGAAGCCTTCAACGCAGCACGGCCCGCAACCTCACCGCCAGGCGTCCTTGGCTTCTGGTTGCTTCGCTACCCTGTGAATACGTATGCCTAGACAGCCACGACTGTGATGCTCGGCTCGATCGACTTCACCAAATTCTCGATGCTCCTGAGGGTGCCGGAGATCGAGCTCGGGCAGGTACCGCACGCACCCTGGTAATGGACGCTGAGCCGGTCACCATCGAGGCTGATCACGTGGAGGTCGCCACCATCGCTTCTCAAATATGGCCGTATCTGCTCGTCAAGCAAGGCGTTGATCGCGTCGAAGCGCTGCCGCTCTGGCGGACTGAGGTCGGTGTAAGCATGGTTTGCCGCCGCCACCGCCACCGCTGTTTGCCCCAGCGCCGCCGGCGCGGCGCGGATGGGCACCGCGAGCAATCGCACCAGCTCCGGCCAATCGGCTTCGCCGTCTTGTGTAACCGTAAGCCATTTATCAACGTAGAACACATTGCTGACGTGCTCAACGTCAAACAACGCGCGCGCCAACGGGTCGCCTTGCGCCTGCTCGGCGTTCTCGTACGAGCGCGTGATTCCCCAGGTCAACGGCTCCCAGAGAATGAACTTCACCGCGTTCGGATTGGGCGTGTCTTCAATTTCTGAAATCTTGGGCATCTGAACTTCCCGAAGGCAAGGCCACTCTCATCGCGCCGAAACGAAGGCAACCGCACTGACTTGGCGCGCTGCCCGTCAGTCGTTTTGATCTTGTCGACCGGTCATTGAATCGATCAACTTCTGCAATTCACCCTGCTCGTACATCTCGCGCACAATGTCCGCGCCACCGACAAATTCACCATTGATGTAGAGCTGCGGTATGGTGGGCCAGTTGGCGTAAGCCTTGATGCCGTCGCGAATCTCAGGGTCGGCCAGAACATTCACAGCTGTGTAGTCCTGCACGCCACACGCCTTCAGTATTTGCACCGTGGCGCCGGAAAATCCGCACTGCGGGAACTGCGGCGTGCCTTTCATGTAGAGCACGACTGAATTGGTGGTGACCTGGGTTCGAATATGTTCATGGACGTTCATTTAGAGTTTCTCCAAAGCTATTTAATGGACGATTCGGCCCATGCATCGGGCGCAAAGGTTCGCATCGAGAAAGCGTGAATTTCGGAACGCATGCGGTCTCCGAGCGCCAGATACACCAGCTGGTGTTGCTGTATCCTGCTTTTGCCTGAGAATCGCGTACTGACGATCACTGCCTCGAAATGTTGGCCGTCGTCGCCCAGCACTTCCACGTGATCACAGGGCAGACCACTCAAGATGGTGTTTCTCAGTTCATTCGCTGTCAGCATCTTTTCTTCTCCAATTGATCCTCAATGGCCAAGACAAATGGCCCCATCACGCGTTGCCGATCGGTGCATGCATCGGGTCCTCCGCGGCTTCAGTCGATGCGCTGGCGACCGAATTGAATGCCGCATGCAGCGTGTGCCACGGCAGGATCGCGCATTTGACGCGGGTCGGCAGATCCCGCACGCCGGCGAACACCGCCAGCCGCCCGATGTGATTCGGGCTGTCCAGGTCGAGTTTGCCGGTGGCCATGGCCAGAAACTCCTGGATCAAGGTTTCAGCGTCCGTCCGTGTCTTGCCTTTCACGGCCAAAGTCATCATCGACGCCGACGCCTTGCAGATCGCGCACGACTCACCCTGAAACGCGATGCCGTCGATGCACTCGCCACATTCCGGGTCAAGCTTGAGATTGAGCGCCACAGTGATGTGATCGCCGCACAGCGGGTTGTGGCCCACCGCGTGATGGCTCGCATGCTCCAGCGTGCCGTAGTTGCGCGGCTTCCTGTTGTGGTCCAGGATGACCTCTTGATACAGAGCTCGGTAGTCAGCCATCAAGCAAACACCTTCTGCACGCTGCGTATGCCGGTGATGAGTGCATCGACTTCGGCCATGCTGTTATAGAACGCAAACGAGGCGCGCGAAGTGGCCGGCACTTTGAAGCGCTGCATCACGGGCTGCGCGCAATGATGACCCGTGCGCACCGCCACGCCCTCCTGATTGAGCAGCGTGCCGACGTCGTGGGGGTGCACGCCGTCTACCGTGAATGACAGTACCGCAGCCTTCTCTGCGGCCGTGCCGATAATACGCACACCCGCCATGTGCTTCATTTGCTCCGTCGCGTAATTGAGCAATTTCCCTTCGTGCTCGGCAATCGCGTTCATGCCTATGGCCGAGAGGTAATCCACCGCGGCGCCCAGCCCGATCGCCGCCGCGATGGGCGGTGTGCCGGCCTCGAATTTGTGCGGGATCGTGTTGTAGGTTGTTTTCTCGAAGCTTACGGACATGATCATGTCGCCGCCGCCCTTGAAGGGCTGCATTGCTTCCAGCAGCGCCGCCTTCCCGTACAGGACGCCAATACCGGTCGGTCCACATAATTTATGGCCAGAGAAAGCGTAGAAGTCGCAATCCAGATCCTGCACGTCGACCTGCAGGTGCGGTACCGCCTGCGCGCCGTCAAGCAGCACCGGCACGCCGCGCGCATGCGCGATAGCGACCATTTTCTTCACCGGGTTGACGGTGCCCAGCGCGTTCGAGACGTGCATCACGCCGACGAACCGCGTTCGTTCGTTGAACAGGTTCTCATAGTCGTCGATCAACAATTCACCGGCGTCGTTGATCGGCACCACACGAATCCTCGCGCCTTTCTCTTCGGCCAGCATCTGCCACGGCACGATGTTTGAATGGTGCTCGAGCGTGGTCAGAATGATCTCGTCGCCGGCCTTGATGAATTTTCGGCCGTAACCGTGCATGACCAGATTGATTGCGTCGGTCGTGCCGCTGGTAAAAATGACTTCGCGCTCTTCACGCGCGTTGATGAAGTGCTGCAGCTTGCGTCGCGCGGCCTCGTACGCGCTGGTTGCCGTCTCCGACAGATAATGCACTGCGCGGTTGATGTTGGCATGCTCGCTCGTCTGGTAGCGAACCAGGCGGTCGATCACCGACTGCGGCATCTGGCTCGAGGCGGCGTTGTCGAGATACACCAGCGGCAGGCCGTCGATCTTGAGTTGCAGGATCGGAAAGTCGGCGCGTATGCGTTCGATATCGAAGGCAGATGCCGAGCGCGGATGGAATGCTGCCCGGACGGCGCTCATGGCCGGCTACCGGTTTGTTCGAGCATCCTCAACCCAAGCCGGCGCTTGAGCGATGCGACCGGAATGCGGTCGGTGATTTCGGCGCCGAAGGCATAGGTCAGCAGACTGCGCGCGACGCTGTCGGACAGTCCGCGACTGTTCAGATAAAAAACTTCATCGTTGTCGAGCTGGCCTATGGTGGCCCCATGCGCGCATTTCACATCGTCGGCGAAAATCTCCAACTGGGGCTTCGTATCGACTTGGGCCTTGCCGGTGAGCAACAAGTTACGACTCGACTGGTTCGAGTCGGTGCGCTGGGCCCCTGGGCGCACCATGACTTTGCCGTTGAACACGGCGTGCGCGCTGCCGCCGACGATGCATTTGTGAAGCTGGCGGCTGATCCCGTTCGGCTGGGCATGGTCAATGGATGTATGGGTGTCGGCAAGCTGGCTTCCAGCGATTAACGCCAGCCCGTCAACCACGCACTCGGCGCCCTCGGCCAAGAGCACGTTGAGGTTGTAACGGGAGATCTGTGCGCCGAGCGCAACACTCACCGACTGATAGTTGCTGGAACGTCCCACGGATACCGCGCAATCACCAATATGGAACGCCTTGACGCTGTCGCGTTGCACGCGGGTGTGCCTGACGTGGGCGTTATCGGCAAGCGCGATCTCGGTCACCGGGTTGACAAAATAGGCCCCATCCTGCAGCGCAACATAGTCTTCGATCAAGGTCACGCTGCTGCCGGACTCAGCGACCAACAGGCAGCGCGGGTAGCTCGCCACGTCGGCTTGCGTCGCAATGAACAGCAGATGCACGGGCGCTGCCAGCGTCACATTGCGCGGCACCACAATCACTGCTACATCCTGCAGCAAGGCCGTATTGAGAGCTGCGAATACGTTGCCGCTGAATGCTGCATGACGGCCGAGGTGGGGCTCGATCGTCGCAGCCTGCGCCGTGTCTGCAGACGTCAGATTGGCAACCATCACGCCGCCTTCTGTAAGTGTGCTGGACAAATGCGGGGCATATACCCCGTCGACAAAAATCAACCTGGTCGCGGTGTCTTCGAGATGGAACTGCGCGATCTCTGCCGCATGCAGGTCGGTGACACTGCGCACGGGACGGAGCCACAAGCGGGTGAGCGGCGAAATATCGGTAAAGCGCCACGCCTCGTCGTGCAAGGTCGGCACCGTCAGCGCGTCCAGGCGGCGCACCGCCTCTGCACGCAACGCGTCGACCCATGCCGGCGGACTGGTCCGCAATCGCGGCTTGCCTTCGAGCAGCGTTTCGAGGAAACCCGTAGCGGGTCGGCGAATGGACCGGACGGTACTCATGACACCACTGCCGCAGCCTGGTGGTCGGCAGCGACCCAGTCGTAGCCACGTGACTCGAGTTCGAGCGCCAGCGACTTGTCGCCCGTCTTGATGATGCGGCCCGCATCCATGACGTGGACGAAGTCGGGCACGATATAGTTGAGCAGTCGCTGGTAGTGCGTCACGAGCACGATGGCATTCTCCCTGCTGGCGAGCCGGTTGACGCCCTGAGAGACGATCCTGAGCGCGTCGATATCGAGGCCGGAGTCGGTCTCGTCGAGAATCGCCAGGCGGGGGTCGAGCAGAGCCATCTGCAAGATTTCGTTGCGCTTCTTCTCGCCACCGGAGAACCCTTCATTGACACTGCGCCCGAGAAAATCTGGGCTCATTTCGAGCAGCTTCATCTTCTCGCGCACGAAGTCGTCAAACTCGAGCGGGTCCAGCTCTTCCTGACCGCGCTGCGCCTGCACTGTGTTGTAGGCCAGGCGCAGAAACTGGCTGTTGGCGACACCGGGTATCTCGATCGGATATTGAAAGGCGAGAAACACGCCAGCTCGGGCGCGCTCTTCGGGCGCCAGCTCAAACAGATTCCTGCCTTCGAAGATCACGCTGCCTGCTGTGACTTCATATGCTGTGTGGCCGGCGAGCACCTTGGCGAAGGTGCTTTTGCCTGACCCGTTCGGCCCCATGATGGCGTGCACCTCGCCGCTCTTCACGGTGAAGTCCAGGCCTTTCAGGATTTCGACGCCGTTCACGGTTGCGCGCAGCCCGCGCACTTCGAGCACGGGCTTACTGTCCTTGTAAATCATCCGACACTTCCTTCAAGTTTGAAGCCGAGCAGTTTGGTCGCTTCGACCGCAAACTCCATCGGCAATTGCTGGAATACGTCCTTGCAGAATCCATTGATGATCATCGACACAGCCGCCTCGGCGCCGATGCCCCGCTGCGCAAAGTAGAACAGCTGCTCCTCGCCGATCTTCGAGGTCGATGCCTCGTGCTCGACCTTGGCGGTGTGGTTGCGCACCTGCAGATAGGGGAAGGTGTTGGCGCCGGAATGGTTGCCGATCAGCATCGAGTCGCATTGCGAATAATTGCGCGCACCGGTGGCGGTCGGCGCAATCCTGACCAACCCGCGGTAGCTGTTGTTGGAACGTCCGGCCGAGATGCCCTTGCTGACAATGGTGCTCCGGGTGTTCTTGCCGATATGAATCATCTTCGTCCCGGTGTCGGCCTGCTGGAGGTGGTTGGTGACAGCGACGGAGTAAAACTCCCCGACCGAGTTGTCACCACGCAATACGACAGAAGGATACTTCCAGGTGATGGCAGATCCGGTCTCGACCTGCGTCCACGAAATACGCGAGTTGACGCCTTTCGCCAAGCCTCGTTTGGTGACGAAGTTGTAGATTCCGCCGACGCCGTTCTCGTCACCGGCATACCAGTTCTGCACCGTCGAGTACTTGATGTCGGCATTGTCGAGCGCCACCAGTTCGACCACCGCAGCATGCAGCTGATTGGTGCTGAATGCCGGTGCGGTGCAGCCTTCGAGGTAAGAGACCGACGCGCCTTCCTCGGCGATGATCAGGGTGCGCTCGAACTGCCCCGACTCCTCGGTGTTGATGCGGAAGTAGGTTGACAGATCCATCGGGCACTTGACGCCCTTCGGGATGAAGCAGAAGGAACCGTCGGTAAATACTGCCGAGTTGAGGGCGGCGTAATAGTTGTCACCGGTGGGGACGACGGTTCCGAGATACTTCTGCACCAACGCCGGATGCTCAAGCACGGCTTCCGACATCGAACAGAAAATGACGCCGACCTCGGCCAGCTTGTGCTTGTAGGTCGTCGCCACCGACACGCTGTCGAAAATGACGTCGACCGCGACGCCGGCCAGCGCCATGCGTTCGTGCAGCGGTACGCCGAGCTTCTCGAAAGTGCGCAGCAACTCCGGATCGACCTCGTCCATGCTTGTCAGCTTTGCCTT
>Ga0163154_10006423_pt1 | contig 14387 bp, 15 predicted proteins | sample OliLakLV19MP9P1_FD_148649 | JGI IMG/M metagenome (GOLD analysis project Ga0163154, IMG submission 148649) | Freshwater microbial mat bacterial communities from Lake Vanda, McMurdo Dry Valleys, Antarctica - Oligotrophic Lake LV.19.MP9.P1 | ecosystem: Environmental > Aquatic > Freshwater > Lake >... | reverse complement strand
GCACGCTGACTTTCTAATTCAGCCCTTTGCCGCTCTTGGTCAACGATCGATTCGGCATACACTGCTCGTTCATCACCTGTCAGCAGAAGATTGCCATCAGCATCCCACCAACGAAGCCAAGGAATCGGAGTTTCTTCCTGCCCGTAAAGTATGCCTAGCTCCACACCGATCGGCGCGATCGAGTAGTGACCGCGTTCATTTGCTTGAATCTTTTGATACCTCCCACCGCTTAAGTGATACACCTCAACTGATGCTTTCTTAACTTCATAAATTCCATAGAAAGGAATCCGAATGGCTTGCTCGTAAACCCAAAACTTTCCTGCTTTTTTCTCGTCTGTGGTCGCACCTATGGTTTCATCTGTGGCATCTTTAGATGGAGAAGTTCGATCTCTTTCTTCCGCCCCATTTCCCGATACAAATTCGATCGCGATCAAAGGTGCAACAATTTCTTTCCAGATTACATAAGAGCGACGATATTCCCCATTGAGCAGTGGCGGCACATTGGGGACATAAAACCAATCTGGGGCTTCTGCGCCTTTTTCAAGCGGGTCAGTCAATTTCCAGTAAATCCCACTATCTTGACCGATACAGTAGCGACCATCGGGGTGTAGTTTGTGCAGGATTGGTTCGATCGAACTAGTTAAAACAATACTCTGAGGATGTTCTTGGAAATTTTTCACAAAGCTTCCGTCTGACTCTGGCAGTTGGGTGTGATCGGGAAGACCAAGTTGTAAATTTGGTGGTGAGGTGGATGGGGGTATGAGTACCTGATTAGGGGTCATAGCAGCTCAACGCAAGGGTATACCGCTCTAATCTAACACGTTAGATTCTCAATTTAAGTATAGGTCTTGAGCAAATATGAGATTAATGTGATCGCTTCAAAGCCAATAAAAGTCGCCAGCAGAAAGAACACAATGATGTTAACTGCACCTTTAATTTTGTCCATCATAATTAGGTTGAGATTCGATCGTAAGAATTTTAATAGCTCTAAGCTACCTGAATAACCATAGCAGTGAGTGGTGATCGGAAGAGTGAAGTTATGTTTAATCATCTAGAAACTAATCACTAAAATTGAAAAGCTGAAAACCATTTACAATAAGTGATAGGTTATTGGTTGATGGCGAGGAAAATTTGTATGAAAAATGCGGCAAGATTCTCTTGTTTCCGATCGGGCTTCCTAGCCTGCGGTTTAGGTTTGATCTCTAGTCTTATTTCTGGTGTTGAAGCACAGCCATATGTGGTTTACGTTCCTGACAGTGGCTTTGGCACCCTTCAGACCGTGCGGCGAGTTGCTCCTGATGCTTTTCAAGCTGTGATTCAAGGTCAGCCTGCGGTTCAGGCGGGGATATTTAATAGTGCCGCCAATGCTGATAATCTCGTGGCAACACTGCGTCAATCGGGCATATCAGCCCAAAGAATTTTTAGGAATGAATCTGTTACGACTTTCCCCTCTAATTCAAACTCAACAATCATTAGTTATCCAGGCACAACTTATCCCACGAGTCCTCAGGCCCTACCACCTGCGATCACCCAAGCTCCCCCTTTCGCTAATCAATTTTCTGGTGGATTTACAGGAACTAATGCTACCGATGTCAGTGGGAATCCAATTCAGCCGCAGCAGTTTCGCTATATCTCGATCGTTCCTACGGGGCCGAGAGATTCTGATATCAAGCTCTTGCAAGTTCGTCGATTTGTGCCTAATGCATTCTTGGCTAACTCTTCGCGTGGCAGCTACATCTATGCTGGAGCCTATAATAGTCGTGAAGGAGCCGAAGCTCTGTCGTTTTATTTGCGATCGCAGGGTTTAGATGCCAGAGTTGCCTATTTTTAATTTTTATTTTTAAGCATATTCTTAATGGAAATCCTCACGCCAGACTGGGTTAAACACGCAGTTTTCTATCAAATCTTTCCCGATCGATTTGCTCGATCGAATCAAACTCATCCCTCCGCCGCTAGTCTAACGTTTGAAGATTGGGAAGTTCCTCCCACTCACCAAGGCTATAAGGGTGGGGATCTGTGGGGCGCGATCGAGCAGTTAGATTATTTGCAAGATCTGGGGATCGATGCGATTTATTTTACGCCAATTTTTCAGTCTGCCAGTAATCATCGCTATCACACACATGACTACTATCAAGTCGATGTGCTTTTAGGTGGAAATGAAGCTTTTAGGGAATTGCTCCAAGCGGCTCACCAGCGTGGGATCAAAGTGGTACTGGATGGCGTATTTAATCACGCGAGTCGGGGTTTCTTCTTTTTTCACGATATTTTAGAAAATGGCAGCAATTCACCTTGGCTCAATTGGTTTAAGATTCAAGGCTGGCCGCTCGTGCCCTATGATGGCGATCGACCTGCGAATTATGTTGGTTGGGCAGACAGTCGGGCTTTGCCTGAATTTAATCACGATCATCCTGCGGCCCGCGAATATGTGATGCAGGTAGCGGAGTATTGGATAAGACAGGGGATTGATGGCTGGCGATTGGATGTGCCAAATTGCATTAAGGTGGAGGGATTTTGGCAGGAATTTCGCGATCGAGTCAAGGCGATTAATCCCGATGCTTACATTGTCGGTGAAATTTGGGAGGAAGCAACCCAATGGCTGGATGGCACTCAGTTTGATGGCGTAATGAATTATCAATTTACTTCGCCCACGATCGCATTTACGGCTGGAGATCGAGTCAATCACAAGTATGTGCATGAATCTTATCAGCCCTATCCGCCTTTGGATGCTCCCAGTTATGCGGCGAAAGTCGAAAATTTACTCAAACTCTATCCTTGGGAAATCCAACTCACCCAACTCAATCTTTTGGATAGCCACGATACAGCGAGATTGATTACGGTTGTGAACCAAGATCGAGCCAGTGTCGAACTGGCAACGTTACTGTTAATCACTTTCCCAGGTGCTCCCAGTATTTATTACGGCGATGAAGTAGGATTAGGTGGAGGGAGAGATCCTGACTGCCGACGTGGTTTTCCTCAACAGTCTGATTGGGATATGGAAGTGCTTGACTATCATCGCGATTTAATTAAGCTGCGACACGATCACCCTGCCTTACAAACTGGCTCTTATCAGATCCTCGTTGCTGAAGGATTAGTCTATGTGTTCGCTCGGATTCTCGACCAAGAAGTCGCGATCGTGGCGGTAAATGCTGGCACTGAGGCGGCAACAGTGAGTTTTACCCCTAAGTTCGATCGATCGAATCCTCTCCTATATCAGGTGATATACGGTGCAGGAACAGTTGAATCAGAGCGAGATCGCGATCGGATAACGCTCGACTTACCCATGCGATCGGGACTAATTGCAGTCTAATAATTAACAAAAAACTATGGATTGGAATGCTTTTACGGCTGATTTAGATGGGATCGAATCGATCGAATCCCCCACCCAAGTTGCCAAACTCTCTGAAGATTACTTTCGGTTTAGTCCCATCCTCGAACCATTGCTGAATGGCAAGGTTGGAGATATTGTTTTACGCCCAAACAATGAGAATGATGTGATCCGCATCGCCCAAGCATGTGTGAACAATCGTGTGCCTTTGACTGTGCGTGGTAGCGGCACTGGTAACTATGGTCAGTCTGTACCACTGCATGGCGGGGTGATTCTCGATACAACAAAAATGCAAGCGATCCACTGGCTCAAGCCTGGACTTGCCTGTGTCGAACCTGGGATCAAGTTAGCAGCTTTGGATAAGCAAGCTCAATCGATCGGTTGGGAGATGCGAATGGTTCCTTCCACAGTTCGCAGTGCCACGGTGGGAGGATTTATAGCTGGTGGAAGCGGTGGGATTGGTTCAGTGTTGTATGGTCAATTGCGCGATCGAGGTAATCTCAAAGCTGTGAGAGTTGTGACTTTAGAGGATGTTCCACGGGTGTTAGAACTGCGTGGTGATGATGTCCAAAAGGTGAATCATGCCTATGGTGTGAATGGCATTATCACGCAACTAGAAATCCCATTAGCTCCCGCTTATGCTTGGGCAGAATGCATTGTCGCGTTCTCAAGTTTTATGGCATCAGCAATATTTGGGCAGGCTTTGGGTAATTCTGATGGCATAATCAAAAAGATGATTAGCGTCCATGCCGATCCGATTCCATCCTATTTTGTCGCGCTCCGCAGTTATATTCCCGCAGGCTCTCACTGTGCTTTGATTTTGGTAAACGAGACGGATTTAGAATCATTTAAATCTTTAGTGCGCGAACATAATGGCACAATTTGCTATGAGAAGAACGCCCAAGAAGCCAGTAAAGGCAGTAGTTTGGTAGAATATTCTTGGAATCACACCACCCTCCATGCTCGAACTGTCGATCGATCTCTCACCTATTTACAAAGTCTTTTTCCTAACTTAGATCTCGTGCAAGAAATGTACGAGCATTTCGGCGATGAAGTGATGATGCATTTAGAGTTTACTCGGATGAATGGAGCCGTTGTCCCTGGGGCGATTCAGGTGGTGAGATTTACTACTGCCGAACGTATCAATCAGATCATCCAATATCACGAAGATCGGGGTGTATCGATCGCTAATCCTCACACCTATATCCTTGAAGATGGTGGCATGAAAGCTGTTAACCAAGAGCAGCTAGCCTTTAAGCAATTAGTCGATCCTTACGGTTTGATGAATCCAGGTAAAATGAGAGCATGGTCAGAACATTTGGGTAAAGTCGGCTATGATATGATTCAGCCGAATTAGAATTAATGCAGGAGAGCTATGGTTAACCTCGCTTACAACTACCTCCTCCCGACTGCTGAGGAATTACCCGACTCAGATGAGACCCCTGTGGATAATCAGTTACAAAATGACATTCCCAATTTTTTATTGAGCCTTCTTTATCTGATTTGGGCAGAACGTCAAGACTGGTATTTCGGCGTAGATATGGGCGTGTACCACGATCCTGTTACCAAAATTCCGATCGTACCTGATGGATTTTTAGCATTGGGAGTAGAGCGTCATAAATCAGAAGGTGGACGCTTGAGCTATGTGCTGTGGGAAGAGAACTACGAAATGCCTAAACTGGTTTTAGAGGTTGTCTCACACGCCTACAACGGTGAATATGACTCCAAGATGCAAGCTTATCTTGATCTGGGAGTCTTGTACTATGTCATATACAATTCGCTCAGTGGTAGAAGAGGAGCCTATAAAAAACGACAATCTTTGGAAGTGTATAAATTGGTGTCAGGGGCATATCAGCGACAGTCGGGTAATCCTGTCTGGTTGCCAGAAATTGGTCTAGGGATAGGATGTGAACGAGGAAATTTAGGTGGTTGGGAACGAGAGTGGCTCTATTGGTATGACGATCGAGGTAATCGCTACCTAACTGCTGAAGAACGCACCGATCGAGAATATCAAGAAAAACTGCAAGAACGTCAGGAAAAGGAGAGGTTAGCAACATACCTTCGATCGATTGGCATCGATCCTGACAAAATCTGAATCTAATCTCAATAATTAAGCATCGCTAAAGTTAAAGTTTACGGATTGTCCAGTAGGGAAGCTGTTGAGTAGGTTCGATCTTGACTCCAGTAATACCCGATCGAGCAAAAGCATATTCTTTATTTTGCCAGAGTGGAATGAACGGCACATCTCTACCAAGGATGTCTTGAATCTGATTGATTTGCGTCAGTCGCTTGGCGGGGTCGATTTCCTGTCTTTGCTTGGCAATCAGCGTATTGATTTCAGGATTATTGTAAAAAGAACCTTGATATTGAGAGCTGCCTTTAGTGCAAATATTGTTCTTTGCCTGATCGCAAGTCAGAAAAGGTTGGAGGAAATTATCAGGATCGAAGATGTCAGGTGTCCAGTCCAATAAAAACATCGGATAAGCTCCCTTGTCGAGATAGGCATATGCCGTGGAAGTAGAAACTTTTTCGAGTTTGATTTGGAGGATTTTGCCAACAGATTTGTCGATCGACGCTTTTAATGTACTCACAACCAGATCGCCATTTCCAGCATAGGTTGGCGAATACCACAGCGTTACTTGGGCGGGTTTGCGGTCAGAATAACCAGCTTCGGTCAGGAGCTGGCGTGCGAGTTTGCCATTGCCATCACCATAGAGTTGAAAAACTGGTTTGTAGCCCAAAATTGATTTTGGCACCAGACTATAGACTGGTTCTCTTTGCCCTTGAAATACACGCGATTGTAATAGAGGTCGATCGATGGCCGCTGCAATCGCCTGTCTGACCTTGACATTATCCAAAGGTGGCTGTTGGACATTCAGCACCATATAGAGAATCACCATCCCCTGATTTGATGCCACAGTCCAATTGTTCTTCTTGGCGTTCACTTCCAAATTGTGAATTTGATTGGGGCTGAGAGTTTGGTAAGCGACATCGACTGCGCCTGTTTTGAACGCATTCAGCAAATTGGCATTAGAAGACAGAAACTGGATATCAATCCCTCTGTTCGCAGGTTTTTCACCCCAATAGTCAGGGAAAGCATCCAATCTGAGAATACTGCGTTCGAGATATTGGGTTAATTGATAAGGCCCCGTCCCCACAATTTTATTTGGCAGGAAACTCTTTTCATGCTCGTAAACTTGAGGCGAGATCGCCCCCGCACCTGTAAATGCCAACAGGCTTGGGAACAATGGATAAGGGCGTTTCAGCTTAATTTCCAGTTCCGTTAAGCTGTTGGTTTTGATCGACTCCACAACATCAGCCAGCAACGATGAAGGCGCACCACCGAGCTTGATAAACCGCAGCAGCGAGTAGCTCATGGCAAGCGCATTAAAGTCGGTTCGATCGTGGAACTTCACCCCAGTCCGCACTGGAATCGTATAAGTCAAGCCATCCTCGCTAATTTTTGGCATTGCAGTTGCCAACTGCGGCACTAGTTCGATCGAGCCAGGTTTATAGGTATAGAGCCGTTCGATCGTGTTGTAGAGCACATTGCCCGCAAACACCTCGTAAGCATCAGCAGGATCGAGCGTGCGGATCGAACTGGTAGTGCCAATGATGATCCGACCCGCCAGACTTTTGAGATTGACCGCAGAGTCACGCGCACAGCCAAAAAGAATGCCGACCAGCATCATGCCAATCAGCAAAACCGAAACCAACCTTGAAATCGAGTACTTCATCAAACTAGCTACAGCTTACAGGTGCGCCTACTTCTTTGGGAGTGGCAAAAGAAGTACCACAGCTACAAGATTTGCTGGCGTTGGGATTACGAAAACGGAAACCGCCGCCCATCAGGTCTTCGGCATAATCGAGTTCCATACCTTGAAGTTGAGGCAGGTTCTCATTGTTAATGACGATTTTGACCCCGTTGCAATCGTATTCGTTGTCATCTGACTGCATTTGCTCGGCAAAGTCCATCACGTAGGAAAGACCAGAGCAACCACCTTTTTTAATGCCCACACGCATTGCCGCAGTTGTACTTTTCTGAGTTTGAAGGTTTTTTACCCTGCTGATTGCAGATTCTGTCAAAGTAATCATAAGTTCTATATTCCTGCTTAATTTCTATCGATTTGACCGCTAGCTTGACAAATAGTTGACAACTAACTGTCTACCAGAACAAGGGCTATACTGGCAACAGCAACGTTTGTATAACCTGCGACCTTCACAAGTTTGTACAGAGGACTAGTGAGCGGACAACGATGTACACCCAGAAGTCTGACACCTGAATCTAGAAGCAGACCAGTTTTAAAATGAAAATCGCGATGCTGTCTGATCGCATTTGCTAGTCCTGATTTCTTTTGGCAACCCATAAGTTAATTGTTTGTTTTAGTGTACTTCTTATATCTTACTCTCTAGTCAAACCTCACCCTATTTACTCATATAAAAGTCTATGCAGTTCGCCGATCGACTGAAATCTTTAGGATCTAATGTGTTTGCCGAGATGGATATCGCTAAAACCAAGGCGGTGGCGGCAGGTAGGGATTTGATCGATCTGTCGCTTGGTTCGTCGGATTTACCAACTGCACCTGTGATTTTGGCGGCAATCTCGCGATCGCTGGCAGATTCTAGTACGCATGGCTATGTTTTGTTCCGCAATACGCAAGAGTTTCGGGTGGCGGCGGCAAATTGGGTCGATCGACGGTTTGGCATAATTGTCGATCCTGAAACTGAGGTGTTGCCTCTAATCGGGTCGCAGGAAGGTACGGCGCATTTACCCTTGGCGATCTTGAATCCTGGCGATTTTGCCCTGCTGCAAGATCCTGGCTATCCGTCGCATTACGGTGGTGTGCATCTAGCAGGTGGGCAGGTTTACGGGATGCCGTTGTTGCCTGAGCATGATTTTCTGCCTGTATTTGCCGATATTCCCGCCGCAGTGTTGGCGCAGTCGAAGCTGATGGTGTTGAGCTATCCGCATAATCCCACCAGTTCGATCGCCACGCCAGAGTTTTTCCAGTCAGCCGTGAAGTTTTGCCAGAATCACAACATTGCTCTGATCCATGACTTTCCCTATGTCGATTTGATGTTTGACGGTTCCACGCCACCTTCGATGTTGCAAGCAGATCTCGATCGATCTGTAACAGTAGAATTTTTCACCTTGTCGAAGTCGTATAACATGGGCGGCTTTCGGGTAGGCTTTGCTGTGGGTAATCGCGAGTTGATCGTGGCTTTGCGTCAAATCAAGGCGGTGGTTGACTTTAACCAGTATCAGGGGATCATGCGCGGCGCGATCGAAGCTTTGTCGGGCGACCAGTCGGGTGTGAAGGAATCGGTTCGGACTTTTCAGCAACGGCGCGATGTTATGGTCGAAGCTTTAAATTCGATCGGTTGGCAAGTTCCGACTCCTCCTGCAACGATGTATCTGTGGGCGAAGTTACCTGAACCTTGGGCGACAGATTCGGTGAAGTTTTGCCTAGATTTAGTCCAAGCTACAGGCGTGGCTCTTTCTCCTGGTGCGGGCTTTGGTAAAAATGGCGAAGGCTACGTCCGCTTCGCCCTAGTCCACGATCCCCAAGTCCTCCGCACCGCCGCCACCAGAATCGGGCAGTTCCTTGATTCTTGAGAACTTTTTACAGTTTTAAACTTTCAGGATGTTATTCACAAACTTTCGGTATAATCACATCTAAACAGGTAGTTATACGAAAAGTTTCTGCGTAATGCACATAATATATAAGTTATCCTGCTTCGTTTGGTCATCTTGTCTGTCAGCGGGTTAAGATTGATTGGTTGGTGTTCAAGGCGAGGTCGTTTGAAAGTTGTTGGTAGAGAAACAGATCAAAACTTGAAGTTAAAAGTAGTCTTAGGTAAAGTTGTTAGTTGAGCTAGGTAAACCCGATACACTGCTAGGTAAAGATACGCAAATTATGGACAGAATTACCAAAACGCTTGTAGAAGATTTTTTGACTTCCCTAGATTTACCGCAAGAAGAGCCTTCAAGCGATTTTGAAAAATTCGTTAATTACACAATCCTTTCTAAGGAATACACTAAAACTTTTGATGTTGACACTGTAACAGTGGCATCAGGAAACGATACTGGCATAGATGGCATAGGCATTATTGTTAATGGTCATCTCATAGACTATGTTGATGAAATCGATGACTTGCGAGAGAAGAATGGCTATCTTGAAGTTACATATGTATTCATACAATCTAAAACCTCCTCTAGCTTTAGCAGTAGCGACATCAATCATTTTGCTTTTGGCGTTAAAGATTTTTTTGCGGAGCAACCTGGCTTGGTTAGAAATGAAGATGTCAGCAAGTTTGCGGAAATATCAGATTACTTGTTAAGTAAAGCATCTCACTTCAAAGAAAATCCAATCTGCAAATTGTATTTTGTGACCACTGGATCTTGGAATGAGGATCAAAATCATCTTGCTGTTATCGAGACCGCAAAACGTGAACTGAAAGCCTTTAACATTTTTGAAAGTGTCTTTTTCTTTCCTTTAGGAGCCAATGAAATAGGCAAGCTTTATCGACAATCGAAAAGCTCAATTTCTGCGATTTTTATCTTTACTAATAAAGTGACATTGCCTGATTTACCAAGTGTTACAGAGGCGTATTACGGAATACTACCCTTCTTAGAGTTCAAGAAATTACTTGTAGATGAAGATGATAAAATCTTCAATATTTTTGATGATAATGTTAGGGATTTTCAGGGAGAAAACAATCCTGTCAACCAGCTTATTGGAGAGACCATAACAGGAGATAAATCTGAGCTTTTTAGCGTCTTAAATAACGGGGTTACGATTGTTGCTCATTCTCTTCGTGCTTCAGGAAATAATTTTACTATTACTGATTACCAAATTGTTAATGGCTGTCAAACAAGCAACGTTTTGTTCAATCATAGACATTCGGAAGCAGTACAGAAACTAGGTATTCCATTGAAGTTGATAGTTACTGAGGACGAAGACGTAAAGAACCAGATTACAATAGCAACGAATAGCCAAACCGCAATTAAGGGAGAGCAATTGGCTGCTCTTTCTGATTTTCAGAGAAATCTTGAGCATTATTACTCTTCGGTCGCAGAAAGCGAAAAACTTTACTATGAGAGAAGATCAAAACAGTATAGTTCGGATACTTCTGTCAATAAAACAAGGGTGATCACCATTCCAATTCAGATTAAGTCATTCTCTGCAATGTATCTAAAAAATCCACATTTAGTAACTAGCTTTTTTGGTTCAATTGTCAAAAAGCTAGACACAGATGGCTCACAAATTTTTAAGCCAGATCATCAATTCGTTTTGTACTATACCTCTGGTCTAGCCTATTATCGCTTAGACTCATTCTTGCGGTCAAAAAATACTGACTCAAATATCGATTCAAGGTTTAAGAAGGTAAGATTTCATCTGTTGATGCTTTTCAGGCTAATAGTTCAGCCAGAAGATTTGCCCCCAATGAATAGCTTAAAGAAGACAGAAGCTTACTGCAAGCCAATTCTGGATGTCTTGAAAGATACTTTAAAATGTTTAGAGATATTCAGACAAACCACTGAGATTTTAGAAAAAGCTGAGATGGATATTCAGAGCAGAGAGCATCTCAAACAGGCTAGAATTACCGAAACTCTCATCAAGGAATTTGAAAAAGCATATCGTTAGAGCCACCAGGATAACAATTCGGTAGGAGCAGACATGCAGGGTCTTGTAACTTTATGTTTGCTTGGTCGGTTGCCGCTCAACCGCATCGTTAGAACTCAGATTGATCGAAGAAATTGAGAAGAATCCCATCCAGAAAGCCAAGATCGTCAAAGCCCTAAAAGTCGGTGGAGTTGCCGCGATCAAAGAACTTGTAGATCCCATCGCCAAGCCAGTTGTGAACGTTTTACTGCCGATGTTAGAAATTCTGTGGGGAGAAAAGTAATCTCAGTATCTTGAGTTATGATTGTTGTAATGAGTTTTCAATAAATAACGATACCCAAATTAATCTTTTATACACTTAGCTCATGTTGTTTGATTGGGATGAGAAAAAAGCCAAAAGCAACCTCTGTATTTGACGATCAACCTCAGCACCATTTCCTATTACAGTCATAGATAAATCAAACTTTGGCTATAATTTGTGTATACATTCTAAGTCAAGAATTATGAGCGTACAACTTGAATTCAAAGTATCTGCTCCCCCATTTCGGTGGGATGAGGCTGGAGGAATTCGTATCGGTCAAAGTCGAGTTACGCTCGATAGTATTCTAGCGGCTTATGACTATGGAGCAACTCCAGAGGAAATTGCTATTCAGTTTTCTGTTTTGAACTTGGAAGATGTGTATAGCTCCATTGCATATTACTTAAGCCACCGTCAGGAAATCGATCTCTACTTAGAACAGCGCAGCAGTCAAGCTCAAAAATTAAGAGAGCAGCTTACTCAAAAGCACAACCTGCTTGATTTAAGGCAACGCTTACTTACCCGTTATCAAGCGAAGGAGAGCTAGATTCCTGTGCGCTTTTTAACTGACGAAAATTTTAACGGGGCTATATTGCGTGGTCTGACGAGACGTTTGCCTAAATTAGATATAGTTCGTGTTCAAGATGTAGGACTGATGAACACTGACGATCCTCAAATCTTAGAATGGGCAGCTAGTGAGGGACGCATCTTGCTTACCCATGATGTAGCAACTATTACGATGTATGCCTATGAGCGTGTTAATCAGGGATTAGCAATGACTGGAGTTGTTGAGGTGATTGCAAAAGCACCCATAGGTAAGATCATTGATGATTTAGAACTATTCATCTGTTGTAGTGATCCTGAAGAATATGAAGGTCAAGTTCTTTTCATTCCTTTCTCTTAATATTAGTGAGCAGATTCAGTAGTTGGATATACTAGGTTTATACAAGCGTGCTTGGCTGAGGAATCTTGAACACATGGCAAATCGTGAGCAATTGATCCAAGAACTCGAACAGGCTCCTGATGATCTAGTACAAACAGGGCTAGATTTTTTACATCGGGTTAAAGCTATAGGCAGAAGTCATCCTCTCGTAAAGTTTGCAGGAATTTTAAGTGACTCAGAGACGGAAGAACTACAACGAGTAATTGCAACTGAGTGTTGGCAGGTGGATATGAATGAGTGGTGAGATTGCGCTGGATACCTCTTATGAATCAGAACTTTGAGATGGAAGACGATTTACGCCCCGAATATGATTTTACCCAAATGACCGTTGTTGCTCGTGGACAGGGACGGAAGAGAGCAAATATAACTATTAACCTAGATCCTGATGTTGCCAAACTCTTTCCAGACTCAAACGCTGTTAATGAGGGACTACGCTTATTAATGCGACTTATCAAACAAAATTCATCGCAACTAACCGATGTAATCTTAATCTAATCCTTATTCTCTGCTACATTAAGCCTTGGAATGATAGTTTTTAGGACAAAACATGATGCAGCCCAGCCTCTTGGAATTTGCTAAGCAGGGAAATGTGAAAGTACTCGCATCCTTAATGAATAGCTTGCTCAAGGCACATGGCATGATGGCTGCCCTGAGTAAAGAAGATGACTGCCTCCAGATATTGATCGAATCTGACAGACGATCTCTGACTGAGGAATTTCGCACGCCTAATCGTACCGCTTTAGTATCAATGATTCAAAAGTGGCTGACCACAATCGGGGTAGAGAATATTTCTAAGGTGCAAGTATCATGGCAACGCACTGGTCAGGATTCCCCGACTTGGACAGAGGAATTTGAATTAGCTGTGCCGATGCAGCCAGATCTTGCCCAGAAAATTGCTGCTTACACCAAAAAACCTGAAATCGAACCAGAAATTAATTCTGCCAGCTTAACTCAAGATCTCGATCGATCTGAACTAGGTCAAATCCCAGAGCTAAGCCCACCTTTTGGATTAGAAGATGCCGAAGATTTTAGCCAAGATCGCGATTCTCCTAGCCTTGATTTATCACCTCGATCGACTTCTACACTGGCGACAAAATCCCATAAGTCTAGGAAAAATGAGGTGATCGTGACTTTGGCACAGTATTTAGTCGCAGCGATTGCGATTGTGGGTATCATTGCTGCCGTTCATTATGTTTTCGCCCAACCTAAATCAGCTAAAGAGATGGCTGAGAGCAGCATTCAATCGATCGATCGAACCTAGAAGATAGAATTAGCCATGAAACCAATCCACGTCTGCATTACACTGGGCACTCGTCCAGAGGCAATCAAACTTGCCCCAATTATCTTGTTACTCAGCCAAAGTCAGGACTTTAAAACTACCGTGATCTTGACAGGGCAACATCGGGAAATGGTGGCCCAGGTGATGGAGCTATTCGAGATCACCGCCGATCGAGATCTGGCAATCATGCAACCCAAACAGTCTTTGACCCAGATTACCTGCGGGAGTTTAGTCGGTTTAGAAACGCTGTTTCAACAACTCCAGCCCCAAATCGTGATCGTGCAAGGCGACACAACTACAGCATTTGCGGCAGCTTTAGCAGCTTTTTACCAGCACATTTCGATCGGGCATGTCGAAGCAGGTTTACGCACCGACGATTTATTCAATCCCTATCCCGAAGAAGCTAACCGTCGATTGATTTCCCAAATCGCCCAACTGCATTTTGCCCCCACAACCGCCGCAGTCGAAAATCTCAAACGTTCTGGGGTGTTATCAGGCATTCACCACACAGGCAATACCGTGATCGATGCGTTGTTGTATGTTTCGGCTCGATCGCCACAGTGTGATATCCCTGGACTGAACTGGCAAGATCATCGCGTGATCTTAGCGACAGTACATCGGCGGGAGAACTGGGGCGCACCGTTAACCCAAATCGCGGCGGCATGGTTGCAAATCCTCGCAGAATTTCCCGACGTGGCACTCCTATTACCTCTGCATCTCAATCCCACCGTGCGTCAGCCTTTGCAAGAACTCCTAGGCGATCATCCTCGGATCTTCCTCGCCGAGCCATTGAGTTATGGAGAGTTAGTCGGCGCAATGCAACGGGCTTATTTGATCATGACTGATTCTGGTGGATTGCAAGAAGAAGCCCCCAGTTTAGGCAAACCAGTTCTGGTACTACGCAGCACCACCGA
>Ga0163154_10006419_pt1 | contig 14393 bp, 13 predicted proteins | sample OliLakLV19MP9P1_FD_148649 | JGI IMG/M metagenome (GOLD analysis project Ga0163154, IMG submission 148649) | Freshwater microbial mat bacterial communities from Lake Vanda, McMurdo Dry Valleys, Antarctica - Oligotrophic Lake LV.19.MP9.P1 | ecosystem: Environmental > Aquatic > Freshwater > Lake >... | reverse complement strand
GGGTGTTTGTTGCAGGGTTGAATAGCCCTACTAGAGTGGAGACGAGCTGCTCGCGCTGTGCTCGGTTGAGCTGTTGAATGGCAGCAACGTCCTCACCCATGGGATTACTCGTCAAGGTCATTGCCCCTGGGTAGTTGCTGGCAGAAATCGGCTCATTCACCCCTAGGTAATCGGCTAATGTTAGTTTCCAATCTAGCCGAAATCCTGGCGATCGCCCCTTAATGGTCGTGTGATATCGGATGAAGCGGCTTAGCAGGGTGCTGTTGGCGTCAACGTTCCCGGTTTCTCGACTGGTGTAAGTGTTGGCTTGGGGCAGGTCGGGGAGCTGTTGATAGAGCACAGCGGCCACGCCGGGAAGGTCAGCAAATTGGGCGATCGCTGGTTGGGGTTCAACCGGAGCCAACCACCGCCCGCCGCTGCCTGGAGCCAATAGCCCCATTGGCAGCAGCAACAGCCCCGCCAATACCAAAACCAGCAACCCGCGTCGGGCGGGAAATCGCTGAGTAGGAGAACGTCTGACAGCGAGACGGTTGACAGCGAGACGGTTGGGTTGGGGCGATCGCATACGTTCCTCGCTTAGGGTCGAAATCTAACCCAATTGCTTGAGCTGACCCAATTGCTTGAGCTGACCCAATTGCTTGAGCTGAAGATTGGGCTGAATCCTTATTCACCAATGATTTCAGGCTGAGTTAGCTCATCAGACATTTCAATAATGGCACGAATTACGGGCTTCATTTTAGGATCGTCGAGGCTGTCAAAGTCTTCGAACCGACGACGCTGTGCCCGATTGGCAACCTGCACTGTAATCCGGTAACGATTCGAAGAAGCACTAAGTAAATCCTCAGCTCGACGCATGAGTTGAGCCACTTCAAGCAAGGTTCGCTTCATTCAAATCTTCTCCAACGTGCAATGACTTCATCAGTCTATCAAGAACCGGGAGCGGCGGGGTAGCTGTCCGGTGTTCTGATTATATCAACGGCCATTAGTTTGACTAGATTAACGGCCAGATTAACGGCATCCTAATGAATCGCGGGTAGAAATTCCTGTGGTGGGGTTGGTGCCTTCGACGCGATCGCAAAGTTTGGCAATTTCGTAGCGGTCGAGGATGGCATTAGAAAAATCTGTGCCGACTACGGTTGCCTCGTCAAAACTGGTGCGGGTCATGGTCGCATCTTCAAAAATGGCATTGGTCAGATCGGCTCCTAGTAAGAAAACGCGATCAACTAATGCTCCAGTTAAGTTGGCACCTTTGAGGTTGGCATTTAAAAGTACGGCCTTAGTCAAGATGGCATTGGTTAAATCTGCCCCCTCCAAGTTAATGTTACGCATCTCAGCCGCCACAAATGCTTTACCCGATAGATCGGCGTGCGAAAAGTCGTAATTTTTTAAATCTGAGTTGTTGTAGTTCACCGTATCAATGGCGGCGATCGCGGGCATTGCGCCTAGCATCACCCAAAGGCATGCTAACCCGACGATTAAAACGAGGCTAAAGCACCGCAAGACTAACTGTTTCACGACCCGTCACTCCGAAATCAAAGCGTTAAAACCCAGCCTAATTTTATCCTATTTTAATCAGCGATTGCGCTCGATCCCGGTAGGGCATTGCCCGCAATGCCCCTACGATGGTTATTCGGCTCGGGTTTGCCAATCTGCCCCAATCCGAATGGTGAGGTCAGAGTCTAAATCACCCGTTGAAGCCGATACGACTTGGCCTAGCCCTAGCGCTGTTTCCAAGGCTTGCGCCCCCTGCAAATCACCGCGTTGCACAATAATTTGGGTCTGGCTTTGCAAATCAGACCAGTCTCGGACGGTGTAAACATTTTCAAAGCCTTGCTCGCGGAGGTACTGCACAACTTCTCGACCCAGAGTCGGATTACTGGTGGCATTTTGAACGGCAATCCGCAGGCTACTGGGTAATGCGGGCAGGTCATCAATTGCGGTAGCGGTGCCGACCTGGAAGAAATCGCGCATGATGCGATCGCGCTCAGTCCGGTTCATAATCCAGTAGCTGGCGATCGATTCATTGGGAGTGCTAAACCGTCCCGGCAGCATCACCATGCGGAATTGCTCTTGATCAACATTCAGCCCAAAGTTAATCAGCGCCAGCATTTCGTCAAGCGTCAGGTTGGTGTCTACATACTTCTGCATTAGCTCTATGACTTGAGGCAGTTTCGTTAAGACAGCAGGATTGGCCAGTCTGTTCTTGAGGGCGGCCAACAGAATTTGCTGGCGTTGGACTCGGCCTACATCTCCAAGGCGATCGTGACGAAACCGGGCAAACTGTTCGGCTTGATCACCGTTGAGTGTTTGCCAACCTTGATCTAGATCGATCTTGAGTTTCTGGGTCATGTCTTCATACTGCATGGGGTACGGCACATATACCTCAACCCCGCCCAGCAAGTCTACAAGTTCTCGAAACGCATCGGTGCTAACTCGAACGTAGCGGTCAATCGGCACGCCGTCAAAGTTAGCGCTAATGGTTTGAGCCGCTAGTTCAGCCCCGCCTTCCACGTTGGCATGGTTGACCTTAGATATGCCTGCCCCCGGAATTTCAACTTTGGTATCTCGGGGAATTGAGAGAATGTGAGCGCTATTGTCGTCAGGATTGACCCCTACCAGCAGCAGCACATCGCTACGCCCAGAAAATGTGTTGGCAGAGATGTTTTGGAGGCGATCGTCTGCGGCCACGGGGGCGTCCAGATACCGATCGATCCCGAGCACCAAAATGTTGACGGGGCGAGTAATTTTATAACCAAACCCCTGGTTGAATAGAGTTCCTACCACCTGCCGCACATCTTTGGCAGCTGCACCGCCAACGGGTGAGGGCATTGTCAACATCAAGCCTGCTCCCATAATGGCTGAGAGGGAGGCTGTCGTTGTAAAAGCGATGCCTAAACCTAGTTTCTGCCATGAGCGCTTGGCCCCTGACGGTGCAACCCTGTCGGCAAGGGGAGCAGTGGCTATGACCGATACTACATCGTGTTTTGTCCCTATCGCATCGACCTCTCCCATATTAGATTGTTGAAGTTCAGATTTGCGCTTAAACTGTACCACTCCGACTCCTGCCTCACCACTATCCACACCGTCATCTATACAAGCTTATCGAAATATGTAGAAAATCTAAATTTTGTCTACGCCAACCTAAAAAAACGCATTGCAAATATCTAAAGCACCTAGTAGTCTGAGGCGTAAATCTGCCTACCGTTCGTAGTGCAGGCTTCCAGCCTGCGCAGGCAAGATGCCCGCACTACGGTAGCTAAACTTGCGCCGTCTTCTACTAGTCATACGCTACCAAACCAAATGCGATCGCACAGTAAGCCTTACAACCGTTCTGTAAGTTTTCAGGGCTAACCTCAGCGAAGCTGAGAACTTGGGCTAACCCGATTGACCTTAACCGATTTCACTGCACCCAGTTTGACTAAGTTATCCAAAACGCTAGTTAACTTCACCTTCCCAAGGGCGGATTTCGCAAAGCAACGCGAAATCTTGCAAAGCAACGCGAAATCTTAGGTCAATCCGTTTCAAGATGAACCGTATGAATAAAAGTAATTTTGCATACAGGGTAAAGAGCTGCGTTTTGGTTGCATGAAGGCTTGGCAAAGCCGCCGGATGCGGCCTTAAAGATGCCGTAAAGGTGGCCAGACTGAACCAGTTTGGTTTCATAAACTCTGTAAAATCAGGCAGATATGCCGTTTTGAATGAAGATGGCGGATTTAGTCGCGCAGATTTGGACTCGGACAAATTTGCCACTTCAGACCATACCCAGCGAAACCTCAGATAGCCCATAGGAGCTAAAGTGTATGATTCCTGTGATTCTGGCAGGTGGCAAGGGCGAGCGCTTTTGGCCGCTCAGCCGTAAGTCTAGACCGAAACAGTTTTTGAGCTTAGATGGTAGCGGCAGCAGCCTACTGCAAACCACAGCCGATCGCCTCTTAGAGCTATCTGGCGGGTGGGACGGGCTGTGGGTGATTACGGCGTCACACTTGGCCGATGGCGTGCGCGAACAATTGCCAGATCTGCCAGAAGCAAATTTGCTATTGGAAAGTGAAGGGCGCGACACGGCTCCGGCGGTAGCTTGGGCCACCCTAGAAATCGCGCGGCGCTATGGCGACGAGGCCATGATCGGATTTTTTCCAGCCGACCACTGGATTGGCGATTTGGCCGCATTTCACCACACCCTACGCGCCGCCGCTGAGCTAGCCCGCAGTCAGGGGGCGATCGCCACCCTAGGCATGACCCCCTCCTTCCCATCCACAGGCTATGGCTACATTGAACAGGGCGAACCCGTCGGCACCTTTTTGGAACATCCGGCCTACCGAGTCAGCCGCTTTACCGAAAAGCCCGATCGCGCTACTGCCGAAGCGTTTTTGGCCAGCGGCAAGTTTAGCTGGAATGGGGGCATGTTCATCTTCCAGGCAGGCGTTGCCCTAGCAGAACTGCAACTCCATGCGCCCTACATTTTGGAACCTCTAGAAAAAGAAGGGTCGGCCATTTATCCCAAACTGCCGAAGCAGAGCATTGACTATGCCCTAATGGAAAAAACCCAAAAGGCATGCGTGCTACCCGTCACCTTTAGCTGGGATGACTTGGGCGACTGGAATGCAATCGAGCGCTTGCTGAAGGGCGACCATCCCAATGTCGAGCTGGCGCGTCATGTGGGGCTAGATACGCAAGGTGCGGTGTTCTATGCCACCGATGACGAAGACTTGATTGTCACCATTGGTGTGGAAGACATGGTAGTCGTGCGAGACAAAAAAGTGACGTTGATTGTCAAAAAAGACCGGACGCAAGAAATTAAGCAGGTGTTGAAAACCTTACAAGACGATCCGCAGTACCGCGATTTGCTATAAGAACTCAGCCCCACGCTTTCCCAGTCAGGTTATAGGCTATAGAGGTTAGAACTTTAGGAATACGTGAGTTTTAAGTTCTCAGTTTTGAGTTTTGAGTTAGATGACCAGCTCAAAACTCAAAATTGAGCACTAATTTAATTCTGATTCCTGAGCGGTTAACCCCCTCAATTCCCCTTGCTACCTGCCCATGATGAATGCGTCTTCCCCCCTTGCCTCTTCTCCCCGAATGATTTCGCAATTGGTGCAAACCAGTTCTCGTCAGGGAGAAATTGCCGAAGTTGTATTGCGCCACGGGTGGGTCTATATGCGGCGGCTGCTGACGGGCGGCAAACCCGACGAACCCAAACTGCCCACCCCCACCGTGTTGCGCAACATTTTGGTCGATTTGGGTCCCGTTTATGTCAAGCTGGGGCAGCTCCTCAGCACCCGACCCGACGTGCTGTCAGCGGCCTACATCGAATCGCTGAGCACGCTCCAATCTGAAGTGCCGCCCGTCCCCTGGGCCGATGTAGAAATTACCATTCGCCAAAACCTATCGCGATCGCTGGAAGAGACGTTCTCTACCATCAACCCCCAGCCCATCGCCGCCGGTTCCATCGCCCAAACCCATCGCGCTACGCTAAAAGACGGTCGCGAGGTGGCGCTAAAAGTGCAGCGTCCCGGCTTGGCAGCGATCATTGAACAAGATATTAAGCTGATTCACTTGCTGGCCAGCTTAGTCATTCAAACAGACATTGGCAAAACCTACGACGTCGTCACACTGGCAGAAGAGTTTGCCCAAGCGCTGCAAGCCGAGCTGCGGTTTACCCAAGAAGCCCAATATACCGACGAACTGCGGGCAAACCTGGCGCGCAGCCGCTGGATTGATCCAAAAAAGCTCACGACTCCTGGCATTATTTGGGAACTGACGACCGATAATTTGCTGGTGATGGAGTGGATGGATGGCGTGCCGCTGCTTTCCGCGACGCTGGTGGCAGACCAATCGGCAGATGAAGCCGTGGCAGAACGGAAGGCGATCGCCAACCTCCTGCTCCGCGCCTTCTTTCAGCAAATTTGCCTGGACGGCTTTTTCCATGCCGACCCACACCCCGGCAACTTGTTCTACCTGCACGATGGTCGGGTCGCGCTATTAGACTGCGGCATGATGGGGCGGCTGGATCCGCACACGCAGGAAATTTTGCTGGAGCTGATGTTGGCAATCGTCAGCCTGGATGCTCAGCGCTGTGCCCAGCTCACCATGCAGCTTGCGCCTTCTGATGAACCCGTCAACCTGATTCGGCTAGAAAATGATTACGAACGGCTGCTGCGGCAATACTATAGCCTCAACTTGTCAGAGGTGAACTTTAGCCAGTTATTCTATGAGGTGTTGCAGGCCGCCCGCAATAACAAAATCAAGGTGCCGGGGAATTTGGGACTGTGTGCGAAGGCGATCGCCAACCTCGAAGGAGTCGCCCGCACCCTCGATCCCGACTTCAACTTTCCCGAACAGATTCGACCCCTAATGACGGATTTATTTCAGCGGCAGCTCGTGGGCGATTCACCTCTCCCTGCCTTGCTACGCACCCTGCTCGATGTCAAAAGTCTCTCGCTGCAATCTCCCCGCCAAGTTGAGCTGCTGCTCGGTCGCATTACGTCCGAAACCCTGCAATGGAATGTGAGCCTGCGGGAGCTAGACAGCTTTCGTCGCACAGTCGATGCCTCGGCCAACCGCCTGTCCTTCAGCATCGTAGTGGGATCGCTAATTATGGGTGCGGCAATTATTTCGGCCAACGCGCAGCTCAGTCGGGTCTATTGGCTGAGCGATGTGTTGTTTGCTGCGGCTAGTTTGCTGGGACTGTGGCTGGTGGTCAGCATTTTGCGATCGGGCCGATTGCGGTAGCTAGCGGCATTCTCTATCCTCAACAAGCTGGGGGTAAGGAAGAGTATCATGGCGATGATGCCATACAAATGCACCGTGCAGTTTTACCAGTCGAACATGTTGACCGTTCAGTTCACCAACAATTTTGGGACTCCAGTAGTCAGAGAACTCGGCAAACTTCTTTGAGATATTGACGGCTTCCATTGTCGTTTCCCTCAAAAATGGTCATCTTCCCTGATTTTATCAGCCGCCTCGATCACTGAAAGCGTTGCCTCACTGATTATTTCCAAACAATCGAAACGCTGAACATCAACAGATCAATCTTCAATACACCCACATCCATAGCGCAAGCGGCAGAACGGTGAAGTTGTGCGGCGGCAAATAAGCTAGAACTTTCACAGATAGCCTCTGTTCTGTCCGCACCAAAGTAGTGTTATGCCGCGATCGCTATTGAGTTTACAGTGGTAAGTACAGGACGATGCCTTTCCACTCATTTTGTTCACTACAATCAATCAGTAGTAGCAATTCATCGATTACTTGTCTAACTGGTATCCGATCATTGATTACAAATATCCCCGACATTAGTTGTCCCTGCGACAATCGCTCGTAAGCGAAGTCTGGCATTGTTGCACGATCATGAGTTAGAAGAATGCGTCCATTGCTTGCTGCCCAATCTAGAATTGCTGGATCATCCATTTTTCGCAACCCAACATCCTGAACACGTAATAAGTCAAGACCTGATTGACGAAGAAATAATCCTCGCACGATATCGCCATTAAAATTTTCATCACTCAGCAACCTCAGCATAACAACGCTTAGGGAGTTTGTTGTGCTAAAAGTCTGGATCGAATCAGACTCAGGTCAGGCTGAATTTCTGAAAATCGTTGACGAACGGATTCCGCTAACTGTTCGCGCTCGTTCAGATAGGATTCTATTTCCTGCTGATGCCGAAGATAATAACCAATTGTGACGTAAACGTCAGACAGCGAAAGCGTCGAGTATCTTTGCACAATGGACTCTGGAGAAGCACCATCCTGGAATGCTCGGATCACTAACTCTAGCAGAACCCTTGAGTCACCAATCCGAATTGCTCCTGTTTCATCTTCCCTAAGCGGTGGGGACTCGCGCTCCAAGACAAGACTCACAATTTCATCTCCATTAGCAACTACCAGAGCAGATTTTAAGCTGAAAATATTGCTCCAATTATACCTACTAATCCTGTGTGGTTCCCAAAATGATCCGCCAATTCAAATCTGAAGTGCATCAGTTTCGTTGGCATAGCCTCTCTGTCAGAGAATCGCCCGCTCCACTCCTGTTTTAGCAATTTCTAGCAATTGTTTGGATTGCTCCCGTGATTTCCGAAATTCCTTCACTTTTTCTGTAATTTTCCGACGAGTAGATTCTTTGGGTAGCGTGATCGGAATATTTAACAAGTCTTCAGTGGAAATTGCTGGATACATACTAGCAGTCGTATGAAGATCAAGGATTTCACAGACAATGGGCGATCGCAGATCTCGTAAGTTTGGGTTAAAGCATGTAGCTTGCTTCCCGCAGAGCAACCCAGTATCCATCAACGCTAGTGGCATCTATAGGTTATATCTTCAAGCTTTAAGCGATCGCCCTCAAAAAGGAAGATGTAATCCAATCAAGTACCATTTGCTGTCAGGTTTCGAGGACTCAACTTAACTTACGGCAAGGGGCGATCGCACTCAGCGGCCTAACGATTGAGTTCAGCGGCGGCAAGTAATTTTTGTATCCCACCAACCATCTCCATTCCGCAGCTGCAACGATTTGTTAGACATTACTTTCCTTGAACACTGTAGCAAGAAGACGATTAGCAGTTTAGGAAACAGTTATCTGTACTTCCTGTTGTACTTGTAGAGGTTGCTGAACTTGAACAAATGCATCATAAATTGAAATTTCTGAGTTGATAGTTTCAAAGCTTACAACTAGAGAATAGGGAACAGTTGCTTCCGGATTTTTATTCCAACCTTCATGTCCAACTACTGCGATGCAAAAGCCTTCACGTAAATGGTAGGATTTAACTATTGCCCAGTCTTTTTGAATAGTGCCATTACTTCTAGATAATTCTTTTACTATTCCATCAATTCCTCTTGGGCGTTTCTGACCATCATCGTCTGGCTTAAATTTTTTCTTTCCCAGAGTCCAACAAAATAGCCCTTCTCCTTCTTCTGATTCTTCTAGCAATTTCTGATTCTTAAGAGAATCATTCAAGAGACAGAGAAATAGAATAGCAAGTTCAAAATCGATTTCTATCAATAGCAACCAGAATCTGATTAATAGATTGTGAAAACGTGGAATTTTAAGCACTCTATATAGGAAAGCTTGTGGATCTTCTTCCCTCTTGCTACAAGACCAATCAAGCCAAGTTGATAAATATTTTCTACGATGACGACGAGTACGATGAGGTTCAGCCACGTAAGATAAAGTGATTTCAACCAGGACATCAAAGCCTTCGCCCTGTTTTAAGAAAATTTCTGGAATCTGAACTTGATAGACCTTAGCTTGTCGAGCGCGAATGCGCTCACTTCCATCAACCTTAAGAGTTACGCGATTGGCGGCATTACCGAGTGCTCGATCAATGTTTGGAATACCATAGCCCATGGTCCGAATTGCTTGATAAAGCTTTTCTGTTGATGTATTTGTCCAGTTAGGTAGTCGTGCAGATTGGACAATAAGGGCACGATAAAGCAATGTACTCATTTTGGGAAATGCAGATGCTAATGCGGCTGCGATATGAGTTACTTTCGGGGCAGCGAATGAAGTACCAACCGCATCAGCACTAACAGCTTTACCACCATAGAGGGTGGATCGAACTAGCTCAGGACAAACGGATTCCGGTTTTGTGAAACTTGGTGAAGTAAGTGAGTCAATTACGTAGTCTCCCCCATACTCCACTACTTCCGGTTTAATGGTGTCCCAAATTCCCAACCCCGAGCAAGAGAATGATGAAGGATAATCTGCTTCTGCTAGTGATCTAAGAGGAGGATTCAGATAACTGCTATGAGAAACTGAGCCTACTGTCAGTGCTTGAAGGCTTTGAGCAGGATTTGCGACTCTTGCAGAGGGAGACAATAAATAATCCGGATAGATCCGCCCAGCTTGCATGTGTGCGGAAATGGATGGTCGAGTAACAAAACTCGCATTTGCCTCAATATTGCCTGCAGCAACAATAAATAGAACATCTCTTTCCCATGTAAGTTTATCTATTGCCGCTGCCCAAGGAGTCATAGATTGGGTGCGACAAGGAGAAATACCTGCAACAGAATGATTGAAAATACGAGTTCTAGTTTGATCATGGTAGAATTCCACGATTTCTTCCAGTACTTCAGGGGGAAATAGTTTTTTAGGTAGTTGGTTACCACCATCAAGAATTTTGGCGTTTTGAATCCAACATATTGCTTGTTGACAACCTGTTAAAGGAATTCCAAGAGGATAGAGAATCGCGCCTGCGACTCTAGTGCCATGACCGCCACCTCGAACATAGTCGGCGGTCATATCAAGCTGTCCGGGAACCCATGACTTTGAATGATTGGAATCTATCGCAGCCCGTAATTTCGGGTGAAGCTCCTGAATACCACTATCAATCACGCAAACTTTAGGTGCATTCTGATCAGGCGCTTCTAGCGTAAATGTTTCTCGATCGGAATCAGATTCATTAGGTGTAACTGAAGGGGCACTAAATTCATCAGGTTCACTGACATCAAAAATATATGGGAAATTAAGAACAAGATCCTTCAACCCTTTTCCAAGAATCCGAATGCGGCATGAGAAACTGTCTGGCAAGCGCGAAATTCCTATCTCGTCACCAGCTATATTTCGCAGAATTTCACCATTGTATTGGTTGATAAATTCCTGGAGTTTATCTGTGCGTTCTGAATATAGATCGTCCCAATCTCTAGGAGATAAATTGTGCTTGTCTAACCATTTATTTACGCGCTTCTGATATTTTTCATCACTCTCAGGTTCTTTGCGTTTAGGGCATCTTGAATATTGTTCTTGAATGTTGATACAGGAAACGCCAATGTCTACAATATATTCCTGTTGCTCAAGAATTTGGTTCCACTCAGCTTTAAGACCATCGGAAAGAATATATTCTGGACGTTGAGTTCCTTCCAAGATCTCCCAAATTTCTGGAACTCTTCCCCCTCCTCTCTGAGAATTGATAAACTGCTCAATCTTTTTTCTGAGTTCTGATAGCTCCGTATCAGCCGAAGCCCCGATAATATATCCCTGTTCTAAGTCCGCAACTACTTCAATTCCAAAGCCTTTTAGAGCATCTGCATCAAATAAACCAGGATCTACTTGTAGTATGAAAGATACTGCATCTGGCAATTCAGGCTTACCCTCTTCCTCACGTTTTTTCTTCTCTTCTTTCCAGTTGGCAGTGATTAAATCAACTGAGGATTTGAGATTTGTACCATGCCCTCCAACATCTCCTCTATTTTCCAAAGTTCGCGCAGAGTCTTTACCGCCCCCGGAAAGGGAAGCCATTCCATCTTTAACTAAGCGAAGTGAGAGATGAGGAAAATGATTGGAACTATCAGGCATGAGAAGCTAAAATGTCTTGAATCGATTCTTCTAGATGTTCTTGAATAACTAACTCCTCTCGATCTAAGATGGCTCGCTTTGCAGCATCTTGGGCAACCCTAACAATTTGTGCAGCCGATAAAGTAATCATCTTCTGCACAATCGAGTTCCAATCGATTGAACCTACCTCAACCGAAAAAAGTGTCTGCTTCAGGATCGCTCTAATTTCTGGTTCTGTCGGCTTTGGTACTTCAATAGCATCATCAAATCTTCGCCATACAGCTTCATCCAGAAACTTAGTTAGATTAGTTGCAGCAACAAGCAAACCGTTTGAGACTTCATATTCGTCAAGTAATTGAAGGAACGTATTGACCACACGCTTAATTTCTCCAACCTCTTGACTGTCTTCACGAGACTTGGCAAGCGCATCACATTCATCAATAAAAAGCAAACAAGGAGTCGCAGCAGCAGTTTCAAATACTTCACGTAAGTTGGTTGCAGTTTCTCCCAGATAGGAAGATACCATTGCGTCAAAGCGAACCTTGACCAAAGTTAATCCTGTATTCCAAGCAATGCGCTCAGCTCCCATGGTTTTACCGCAGCCTGGGGAACCATAAAGTAGAACTTTTTGGCGATAGCGTAACCCATGATGGGCAAGTCTATCACGAGCAGCATATTCCCGTTCAATGCGGCGGAATCGGGTTTCAACAGCATCCGAGAGGATCATGTGATGCCGCAAACAGTCATGAGGAACTGTAACAATAAAAGGATGATTAAATCGATGCTTACTTGACAAGAGAGTCAGAGATCGAGCATCAGCAATTTTGGAGATAGTATCGTTTGAGGTCGGTGAAGCGATTCCCTCATGAGGAGCTATTGGTAGAGTTTCAGACTTAGAAAGACGAGTACTTTTCCTGACAATGTTTTCGAGTTGCTCAGCAAGACTGGTATGCCCTAGCTTCCGTTCTTCTTCAACCACAACCGACAACATGCTCTGTATCGCCTGTGAATCTTCACTGGCAACAGCACGAAATAAACGTTTCAGCACCTCTCCTTTCATTGTGTGACCTTACTGCCCACAAACATCTTCTCATGTTCTTACGATACCTAAATTTTCCGAAATCTTAGCAAAACCTTACAAAATGTAAGCATAGCATCTTGACGGAGCACTACTGACACCAAGAGTACATCAGGATGACGATCACAAACTCAAATTCTAAAAAAGCCTTGGGTGGACTTTCACGAATAGTTCAGGAATGGTTTAGGTTGCAAAGGCAATAGGTGATGTCGAACGTTCGCAATCACCGGACGCAGATAACTTTTGCTAAAAGCAGCATACTTCAAAGTTCCGGTGCATTGCGGTTGTTAGAGTGCGTCAACTTAGATGAATGTTTTCTGCAAATGCGCTCTCAAGTTATCAATACTATTCCACTTGTTCATCAAGCTAGGACTCGTTAATAACTTTGCTTTTGTATCATACCAACCCCATTCAGCTTGCATAACATCTTGATCAGCAGGCATCGTATCAACATTACTAAAATCTGCAACCCAACAAACTTTTGCCCAGCGAACTATTCCCCACGGCCCCAAATCCCACTGGGGTTTATCTTCATGATGTTCATTGCACAGCTCAACAACGTGAGTAAGATATCGCTTACTTTGCTTCGGAGGTTTCTGAGAAAGAATAATCAGAGAGCCTTTCGGCAAGTTGGAGGCATGAGCCTCTACTCCATCGCCTCTCTTAAAATTTAGGGGGAAGTAAGAACATTCTGGATATTCTTTATATGCCCAATCTGCCTCATCGTTGATATTTTTGATGTATTCCAATCGGAGAAAGTTCATAATCTTATTCAGCTATCGTAGAGAAGCAATTAGCACCAATCAACTCAATAAAACGGCTAATACCTTTTCCAAGCAGGTAACAGACAAAACTTTCAAGCACTGCCGAAGCAAAATTATGCAAGTGCCGCTGACCTTAGATCTAGCATTCTAACTTGTTATTAGAGAGAGTTTTTCCTCAGATCCATGCCAAATTAGGTGGATAGAGAGACTTTTTCTTGCGATCCTCCTAAATCAGGTGGATCTGAGGAAAGTTTCTTCATGTTATGCCGATCCGGTTGGATCTGAGGGAAGCTTCCATATATCTCTATCTGTGTACGGATAAGGCCGTGAGTATCATTAGTCACATACTTGTCGTTATGCTCGAATGGTGATGGAACTGCACCTGAAAAGCTGCTAGGTCAAGTACAAAATGCGATTCGGCTCAAGCATTATGCTTACTGTACCGAAAAAATACATGTGCAGTGGATTCGGCACTACATTCTTGTTCTACAACAAGGTAAGTCTTTGGAACTGTGGGCTTGCTTGTGAAAGTGATGGCTAAGGCTGAATAATTGATTACTGGCTTTAGGGGTTGACTATGCGGCTGGTATGCCCGTATCCTTGCTAACTAAGGTTGTGTAACGACTCCGCAGTCGAGCAACCCGATGCGCTCCAAAAAACTAGCACCGCTCAATGCTGCCAACAACAACATTGAGCGGCTAACCCCCAGCTGTTATGGCAGTATGGAGGCTAACTGGGAATGATAGCATTCTCGATAGCCACCCTACTTTCTTATGGAAACGGGGTGGCTAGGTTTTTGGGGTTTACTCTTACCCAATGCAGGAGAACCCCGATGCTTGAGATGTTTGCTGCGCCCATTGCCCGCAGCTTTTTGACCGATGGTGAGAGTAGCGAGGGTGGTGCAGAAGATCGCCCCTCACCGCTAATTTTGCCGTTCTACTTCCGCCCCCTGGCACCTGGCCAAGAGCAAATGCGGATCTTGCTGATTAGCAGCCCCACCTGGGTAGAAGCAACCATTCACGACCTGCATGCGCGCGGATTTGCCGACACCAACGATTGGAGCAGCCTGGTGCCCGGTGCCAATCCGGGTGAAGTGGTGAGCATTCTGACGCGACGGAGGCAGCGACCGTAGGCCAAAAGTAGGGCGATCGCCACAGCACTGGGTGTAGCACGCATCGCTTGCCTGCTCAGAGCCGGTATCGCCCTCAGCCGAGGAAACCGGGCGACTGAACGCTGCTATATCCGCAACGGTGGAAGGCTCCCGCTAGCCTCTAGGTCTAACCATGCCGCAA
>Ga0163154_10006417_pt1 | contig 14395 bp, 14 predicted proteins | sample OliLakLV19MP9P1_FD_148649 | JGI IMG/M metagenome (GOLD analysis project Ga0163154, IMG submission 148649) | Freshwater microbial mat bacterial communities from Lake Vanda, McMurdo Dry Valleys, Antarctica - Oligotrophic Lake LV.19.MP9.P1 | ecosystem: Environmental > Aquatic > Freshwater > Lake >... | reverse complement strand
GGATTACAAATATGTCAATTATCCAATCTGTACGATGTCCTAACTGTGGTAAATTTGCCGAAAGGCTCTATTTACCTTTACTAGCCCAAGTTCAAACTCAATGTGCTGCTTGTGACTATTTACTTATTTCTTGCACCCGCACAGGCAGAGTTTTAGAAGCTTACTATCCCGGACTAAATTATCAGCAACTATCACAGACTTCGGACAAAAGTAGCCGTTTATCTAAGCTACTAAAAGTTCCAACTTCCAAGGTTTTAGCTAAAGTTGGTTCGGTTAAATCTTAAAGAAGTAGTAAAGAAGTAATTAATAATAAAAGTAGCTGGTAGGTAAATTTATCTATCAGTTTTTATATTTTTTAAGATATTAACTCCAAAATAATTAATTAGAAAATATCGGCAGGATCGGCAGATCGAAGTTTGCCCATCGCGATCGCCCCCGAACCCGTACACATAATAATAGTCAAGACTAAGACTGTAATTGCGCGCTCCGTAGTCATCGCAATGGGTAGTAAAGTCGCAGCATAGGCAATTTGGTACAAACCAATCGAAAGCAGCAAACTAGGAATAAATCCTAAAACTGCCAAAAGTAATGCCTGCTGAAATAACACCGCCAACAGATAGCGATCGCTATATCCCATCGCTTTAAGGGTGGCATATTCGGGTAAATGATCGGAAACATCCGAATAAAGAATTTGATACACAATCACTACGCCGACAATAAAACCGACAAGAGAACCCAAACCGAAGATAAATCCAATCGCCGACCCATCCGTCCAATATTTTCGTTCGACTGCGGCAAATTCCTCTCTAGTCAGCACTCTAACATCATTGGGTAAAATATTTTTAAGACTGGCTAAGACTATTTGGATATCGGCATTAGGTTCTAAACTAATTAACCCTACTTCAATTCGATCGGGTTGACGATCTCTAAAAAGATTGAGAAAAGTTGAATCACTTGCAATAATATTGCCATCCGCCGCAAAAGATGCGCCAACTGTAAATATGCCCTTAACCTGAATTAATTTATTATTGACTTCGGTTTCGACTCTGCCGTTTTGCTTGAGCATTGCCGCGACATCACCATATTCAGGACGACCTGCGCGATCGAATAAAACATTATTTAGAGCATAAAGTTCCTTTGCTGATTCCTTAAGCTCAGGCAGATTTAAGGCGGGATTAGCAGGATCGATGCCAAATACTAAGATAGTTCGACTTTGGCGAGTAATCGGATTTTTCCATTGTCCCGATGCGATGTATAAAGAATTAATAGATTTAATTCCGCTCACACCTGCAGCTTGATATAACCGCTGACGGGGAAAGCTTCTAACCGAAAATAGCGTTTCAAATTTAGGATCGACTAAAACTATGTCGGCATTTAAGAGTTGTTGGGGCTTGGTTGCACTTTCGTAGAGTGAGCCTTCAAATCCCATCTGCACAAATATCAAAATATCAGCAAAAGCGATGCCCGCGATCGCCACTATCAATCTAGTTCTTTCTCGCGTGAGTTGGAACCATGCTAAAGGAGTTCGTTTTAAGAGTTTACGCAACATCTGTTAATTCTCCATTTAATTCTTCACTTGATTTCTTAGCTAATTTAATCTGATTCTTTAAAAGACTATTAAAATGAGGTAAATACTCAATCAGATATTCAACTGGTTTAAACATGGACATAGTTATTAATGTATTGACTGGATCTGGATCGTAGGCGGCATAATACTCCAATTCTGCAAAGCAATTCCAAGCTAATGTGATAACTTTAAGGGCTTCTAAATTTAGCAAGATGTAGGATCTCATTTAATAATTTCCTTAGTTGATTTTCTTAACTAACTTCTTTAATTTCATGAAGTGGTTTTGTTGATAGTTACTCCTAATTATTCTTATTTTGAAGGCGCGATCGCTACTTGCACTTGTAAATTAGTCAATCCTGCCACTTTTTGGCTATCTTGGAGATTAATCAAAACTTTTACTTCTACGACTCGCCGATCTACATTCTCGCCCGGTTGATTCGCAAAAACATTCTGCCGACTGATTTGTAAACCTATATCTGAAACCTTAGCTTTTAGCTCTCCTGCAAAAGTAGAACTCGTAACTATGGCTTGTTGCCCGATCCGAATTTGGGAAATTTCGGTTTGATAGATTTCCGCTACTGCCACCATTTGTAATGTTTGTCCGAAATCGGCAATGCCTTTATCGCCAATTTTTTCACCTTCACGACCGTAGATTTTTAAAATTTGTCCATCCATTGGAGCTTTGATGTAGGCTTGATCTAGCTCTACTTTTGCTTGTTTCACCTCAGCGATCGCCCCTGCAACTTCGGTTTGTGCAAGTTGAACATCTACAGGTCTAATTTCGGTAATTTTGATTAATGTAGATTCAGCTTCATTAATTTGGGCTTTTAAAGTTTGAATTGTGCGGTTTTGGGCGGAATTTGCCTCGCGTAGGCGATCGCTTGCAGTTGTCATCGTCAATCTTTTCGTATCTAAAAGTGAATCGGTAATTGCTCCATCCCGTGCCAATTGTTGATAGCGTTGAAATTCGCGTTGGGCATTTTCTAACTCCTTTCTTAGTCTGGATATTAGTGCAGCTTGAGTGGGAATTTCGCCTTGAAGTTCGGCTTCTAATTTGGCGATCGCGGCTTTTTGTGCCTGTATTTCTCCAGATTTTGCGCCTGCTTGAACTTGTGCCACTTTTGCTTGGGCGGCAGACACCTTCTGTTCGGCTACAACTAGGGCAGCAGCAAAGCGATCGCCACTATCTAAAACCGCAATAACTTCACCTTTTTTAACTCGATCTCCTTGTTTGACCAAAATTTTAGCAATGCGATCGCCATCCAAATTTACGGGTGCGGATAAGCTAATCACTTCGGTTTGGGGTTCCAATCTGCCTAGTGCAGTAATTCTGGGGGGAGTCGTGACTATTTCTAGATTCTCAGAGTTTTTCTTATCATTTGCACCCTGAGATAAATGGGAATACGCATAAAAAATCCCAATCGCCGCGATCGCACCTACAACCAAGGAACCCAAGAACAACGGTTTACGAAAAGATATCAAATTCATTTTTCTCCTTTATGCTCTTAACTATTCTCTTAACTATAATTTTGCTGGGCTTGATTGTGGATCTAACGTCTTTTTATCTAAAGCTTTTTCTAAAAGACTTCCCATTAATCTCATCTGCTCGACAATGGAAAACTCATTTCCACAGAGGCGATCGAAAAGCAGTCCATTTAGCAAACTCATCACTAATCGAGCAATGGCTGGATCGGGAATTTCTAAAATTTCCATAGCTGCCGCCAAGTATTTTCGATCGGCTCCCCTCAAACTGATACTATCCTCAGAACGATCGGAAGATTGACAAAAATCTACATAGAGATAAATCTGTTTGATAAAGTAGTCTTCTCTTTCGCTCATAAATTCACCTAAATACTCTAATTTTTCGGTAAGCGATCGCTTTTCCCCTAACCTACTTGCTGCCATGAAAATATCTCGGTTACAAATGTCATCGATCAGTTGCTCGAATAAAGCCTTTTTATTGGGAAAGTAATGATAGAGCGTACCTGTGGAGACATCCAAAGCAGTGGCGATTTGCTGCATAGTTACTGAGGCATAACCTTTTTCCGCAAATATGTCAAAGCATCGATCTAAAAGTTGTTGGCGATATTCTTGGCGATCGATAATTTTAGGCATAAATATGAATGAAAATTATTTATATCGAATGTTCATTATATTAACTTAGAAAGTTTAACTTAGAAATCTTAATATATAAATTAAATTTACGCTAAGTAATCTAACTACTAACTGACTTTAATAAAGCATCGGCATTTAATACGCCAATATTATCTATATAACCTTCGAGATAAGGGCGAAGATTATTGGGAGTTTTGGCATCTAAAGGTTGAGTTGGCGCAGATAGTTTATGAATGCCATTAATCTTTTCCGCAGCGATCGCCATAACTTCATCTTTTACTGCCATGATTGCGATCGGATATTTTGCTAAATTAGCGATTGAACTATTCCCTAAACCACTTGGAGTTGATAATTTTAAAACCTCGCTTAAGTCTAGCGTCCAATAAACCCGACTGCGATGATTGAGCAATCCTAAAACAGATTTAGGCATATTAGCCACAGGTACGACTAAACTAGCTGCCACATTTAAAACTTCTTGAGTACTGGCGATCGGGATTAGAAATGTATTTTGACTAACTTGAATCTCCAGATAAGCAACATCCATAATATTTTTCTCAGTAATTTTTGAGGATTGAATTAATATTTTTACAGAATAAGTTTAGGTCAAATGCCGAAATACCATCTTCAACAATCCCTCTTGGGTAAAAGGTTTGGTTAAATAATCAGTGGAGCCAGCGATTTTGGCTTTAGCGCGATCGATAATGCCCGTATTACCTGTAACCATCACAATTGGGATATTTTTGAGGGCAGCGTTATTTCTGAGTAAGCCGCACAATTTATAACCGTCCACCTTTGGCATATTGACATCGAGCAAAATCAGATCGGGCTTGAGCTTTAAAATCTGCATTGGTGCCTTTAAGGGATCGTTAAAAGCATAAAATTTAAGATTAGAATCCTTCAAAAATCTGCCAATCTCCGTTAATACTGTAGGGCTATCATCCACGCAAGCAATAGTATAAGTAGTCTCATCGACCTCAATATCGGCAATCAAATTTTCGGGGGGTTTGGGATTTAAAGCGACCGCAGAAGTAGCATTAGGAGATTGAGAAGATTGAGAATTAACCGCAGGTGGAGCAGTAATTAACTTCAATGGTGCGGATAGTTGAGTGGGAACTTTAGGTAATTTATTAAAGGGGGGTTGAGGATCTCTTAAAACCACGACTTCTTCTGCCATATAGGGAAGCAAACCGCCTGCTACTTTGACATCGTCTTGTCGCATTAAAATTGCCAACTGCTTAAAACTAAAACCTTTTAAGATCGTGCTAAATTTTTCTTGTAACTTCATTTCTGGCAAGAGCTCTTTTTGCTTTTTACTTTGCCCAAAATAATAAGGGCGTTGATATGGAGACCATACCTGTGGTGCCAAAAACTGCCATAATCTAAACCTTTGCTGCACGTAGGCAATTAATGTAGAAAGCTCCAATTTGCAAAGACTTTGAGGATTATCAAGGCGATCGCTAAATTTATAATTAACCTCATCCACCCAAAATAATAGCTCTATAGATTCCTTTGTCATTTTCTCGACCATCGTTGCCATTTGGGTGGGTTTGAGATGCTGTTGGTTTAAAAGCCAGCACAACGCCTCATACTCGTTACATTGATAGGTAATCTCTTCGGCATCAAGTAACTCTTCCCTCGCGTTACTCATATCTTCAAATAAATCCGTTACCTTTGCCCGAAACTCCTTAGTTAAAGTTGGAATCCCATAACTCATATCGCGCAGATGACAGATCAAATTATCAAAAGGCTCTATAGAATGTCGGACATAAGTTACCTTACCGTTTTCTAATCTAATCACCCAACTAACTTCATGCCATAAAACCTGTAAGCGACCAGTAACTTGATTTTTGCAAAAATGCTGTAAAGCTAATACTGGAGATCCCTTACTAAATCCTTTGTTTGATAAAGTGGTTGTGGCAAAGTTGTTCATATCTTTAGGTAATCGTTAGAAAGTAAAACTAAATCAAATTTGAGGATTCTAATCTTATAGCGTTTTCAAGAAAGGGCAAAAACCCTAAATAGCAATGATTAAAATCTAAAAGTAGGTTTAAAAATTTGTAAGAACCAGAAAAAGAAAACAAAACAATAATCATATTGGCTATCCATTACAATTCTAAGTTAATCGTCAAGCGATCAAATAAAAATTATTAAGTAATTTATATATACCTATGGCAACAAGTTTTTCCTTTGACGTAGTTAGTGATTTTGAACATCAAGAATTGGTTAATGCCATAGACCAAACTCGAAGAGAAATTACAAGCCGTTACGATCTTAAAGACACTGGCACCGAATTAGTTTTAGAGACCGAAAGTATTACGATCAAAACCAATAGTGAATTTACGCTTACTGCCATTCATGATGTGCTGCAATCAAAAGCGATTAAACGCAATCTATCTTTGAAAATTTTTGACTACGGTAAGATCGAGTCTGCCAGTGGCGATCGCGTTATTCAGATTATTAAACTGAGAAAAGGGATCGAGCAAGATCTAGCTAAAAAGATCTCCAAATCAATTAGAGATAATTTCCCCAAGGCACAAGCAGCAATCCAAGGTGATTCTTTACGAGTTACATCCAAGTCCAAGGACGAGTTACAGGCAATCATGCAATTAGTTAAAGCTCAAGATTATCCGACTGCATTACAGTTTAATAATTATCGTTAATTTTCTTAATTTCCGCAGCGCACTAACTTTTTCGGATTAGTAACTTCTCTTAACTTCTCTGACGTACTAAGAATGAAGGTAAATCGACTTTGGGGGGGTCGGCGATTTTAGGAATATCTTTACCATCTATAAATCTTTCTAAAGCGGCACTAAGTTGGAGGGCGTGATTTTGATGGATCGTACATTTTTCTTTCCAATGTTGTACCGCCGCTTCGTACTCTACAGCTTGTCCCGATTGCTTGAGAATTTGTTCTTGAAGCTCGCCAATTTGTGATTCTAGATCTTTAATCCGATTTTGAGAATTAGTATACTCATTCTGCAAACTTCTAAGAGATTGCTCGAGTACGGATTGTAAAGAGATATTTTTACTACTTTCGCGATTAGACTCGCGATTGAGACCGTTTGCTTGAATTTTTTGCAGGGCTTTAGTATTTTGAGCCAATTCTATTAAGGCAGCTTCAAGGCTATTAGTGAGTTCTTGTTGAGTTTGTTCGAGTAATAGCTTTTGTTGATTTAAGTCTTGGATTTGGGTTTCTTGAAGTGCCAGACGTTCTCGATCTAAAGTCTGTAGCTTGGCAAAAGATATGACGATCTCATGTTGTTGTTGCTCCCAATTGTGCTGGAGTTGGCTGTGGAGCGATCGCTGTAATGCTTGGGCAGTAGATTCTGTATTATTTAACTCTAGTTTTAGGTTCTTTATTTCCTGCTTTAATCTTTCTACAGTCTTAAGTTGAGATGTATTTTTATCTTTTACTTCTTTTTCTTTTAGGATCTGCTTGAGGTCAGCTATCTCTTGACGCAGACTTATTAAGTCTCCTGCAGTTTCATCTGTAGATTCATGTGGCAATTCGGGAGCTAATTTTCGATCTAGTAAGGGTTCAGATGGACGATCTGGAGATAGTGCAGGTTCGTTAACCTCAAACTGCCTAAATCTAGGATGAGATACTTCTCCAGACAATTGTTCTGACATTTCCGTAGAAATTTCACTGCCTGCCCAAAAATTAGCTACTAAGTTAGATTCAGTCACACATGACCTCCTGATTAACCAATTCTTGAATTCGTTTTGCTGCGACCTCACATGGTTTATATTCTATTACTGTTAACCCGCGATCGAACGCTGTCCGAATATCTGTACTGTCAGGAATAGTCACAGGTGATAGAATTTCGGCAAAAGTAATCTGTGCTTGCTTATATAATGCCCCTGTATGCGAGTTTGACCATGCGCCATTTGATAGATAGCGATCGTCCAACATATTAATGATTACCTTTACGTTGCGCGCGCCGATAAAATTTTCAGCTTCCTTAATAAAACTTATTGTAGTCTCAGTACATTGGAAATCTGTGCGATTGAGACGCGTTGGGATAAAAACTTTAGTTGCGGGCACAAGGGCATTAGCCGTAAGTTCGTTTAAATCGCCCGGACTATCGATAAAAATATAATCATAATGCGCTTTAATTCTTTCAATTTCTCGATTTAATACTCCCTCTTTCCCCATTTGCATTGCCGAGAGTTGAGCCACAGCCTCTGCCATTGAGACATGGGAAGAGACTATATCTAATCCCTTTTTACTCTCAAAAATTAATTCTTCGATATGCCGATCTGGTCGCTTTTTAAGGAATGCCAGAACAGTTTCGTTCTCTTCTAAACTATTAGTTGTGCCTAAAAATAAACTACTACAGGTGGTTTGAGAGGTCATATCAATTACTAGAACCTTTGCACCCGTTAACGCCGTAAAATGTGCCGCATTAGAGCATAGGGTTGATTTACCTGTGCCGCCTTTATTATTAGTAAAAGCAAAAATTTTAGTCATCGACTCAGTTATGTGTAGCGCCTAAGAAGTAGCAATCCAAAAGATTAACGTGTCAAAAATTAATGTTACTAATTACTTTGCAGATATTAAGCAGCTATTAAAAATATGCCAACTAAAAAATTAATCTTCCTTTACGAGAAGAGTAGCAGAATTATTATATTTTTCCCAACTCTAAATAATTAAAATCGATCGCTAAGTCTCGATTTTTAAAATTATGCTTCACTATACTTCTAAGATTATGCGGATAACTGGAATCGAACCAGCACGTCAAAGACACTAGAACCTAAATCTAGCGCGTCTACCAATTCCGCCATATCCGCTTAGACGAAAAATTATAACCTAACTTTAAGTAATTTGTACTCTTAAATTAAATTAGGAATTAAATTAGGCTACATTATCTTTGAGATATTATCTACCGCCTAAAACAACATTACGAATGCGAATATGAGGTCCGCCCACGCTTACGGGTAAACCAGACTGCCCGCCTTTGCCACAGCCACCGTTACGATATACAGAATCTGAGGCGATCGCATCGATGTCTTTTAAAGTTTGAAACACATTGCCACTAAGACTGATATCGCTGACTGGCTCGGCAATTTGCCCATCACGAATCATATAACCTTCAGCCGCCGCAAAGGTAAACATCTCACCATTGGTTTGTCCGCCAAGCATTCTGACCGCATAGACTCCTTCTTCGATCCCACTCAGCATTTGCTCAAAAGTTTGGGAGCCTGCCTCGATCGCCGTATTGGTCATTCTCACTAGAGGAGGATATTGAGCCGTCAAAGCCCTAGCATTACCTGTGGGAGCTTCGTTAAGCTTACCTGCGGTTTCGAGATTGTGCATCCGTTGGGTGAGAATGCCATCTTTAATCAGATATTTCTTTTGGGCTGGAACGCCTTCGTCATCGTAAACCATGCTGCCAGGGAGATTGGGGATTGTAGCGTCGTCAACCACATTTAATTCGGGGATGGCAATTTCTTTGCCCAGTGTCAGCAGTTCTTGCATTCTAGGGTTTTCGTAGACAAAATCGGCTTCGGATAAATGCCCAAAAGCTTCATGAATGAATACTCCTGCCAAGTAGGGATCGAGGATTACGGTATATTGTCCGCCTTTAACGGGAGAGGCTTCGAGTTGGCGCACTGCTCTTTTTGCTGTATCTACGACAAGATCGTCAAGGTTATCCATAATGTTAAAACTGGTGCGGGAATTAACCGAATCAAAACCCTGTCTGACGGTACCGTTATTACGCGCAATTACCCCAAATCTACCCGATACATCTAGTCGTTCTTGGGAAATGCTGGTGCCACGGGAATTGACATAGTAGCTAGTACCAAAGCGATCGCGGTAGCCCGTCATCGTGGTTTGAATACGCGGATCGAAGTCTAAAAGCATTTTGTTGTAGCGTTCTAAAATATCGCGCTTTTGATTTAAGGAAATTCCACGGGGATCGTTGGCAATTTCGACCTTAACTACAGCTTGAATTGGCTCAACTTCTGCTAATTGCGTGGTCTCGTTCCCAATTAATTTGGCTTGAGAAATTGCCGTTTCAATTCTTTCTTTAAGGTTAGTAACATCATTAAAAGTGACAAAACTCCACCCGCCTTTATGACACGCCCGAATTCCACCCGATAGACCAAAGTTGCGATCGACCGAATTTAAAAGACTACCTTGAAAAGATATACCCGTAGATTCGCTTTGCTCTAGGCGCACTTCTAAAAAATCAACGGATTTCATGTAGGGAGCGATCGCTGACTGGAGTAGATCTTGCATGATTAAGAATTAGATTAAAAATTAAATGGCTAGTTAAATTAATTGTAACAAGCTTCTTAGGAGGCTTCTAGTTGCGAATCCAACCATTGAGCGTAAAACGGCTATCAAGAAAGGCTTGAGATGGACAACTTACGGGTAAAACTTCATGCATATAGTAACTGGGAAAAAACACAATGCTATTATTTTGCGGTTTAACCGTCTTAAAAGTACTAACGGCAACATAGCAGTTATTTTCGATTTTGCTATCGTAAAGCACTAATTCTCCCCCTGAAAATTGCTTTGGTTCGCGATAAAAATAATACACAAAGGTCAAAACTCGATTGGCACAGTCGGGGCTACCACTATCGTTATGAATTTTGTAATAGTTACCATCATTATGCAGAGTTAGCTGAATTTCAACTTTACTAGGCGAAAAACTATCTAGTCTTAAGTAAGTCAAAATGAAGGGAGTGATCTCATTTAGGCGTTTAGTCATCAATTCCGCAAACTCAGGAAATGTATACAACACCATCGATCGCCGATAGTTAGCATCATTATCAGAATTGCTCGTAGATATAAAATTGTGCTCTTGCGCCCGCACGTATTGCAGTAAACTTTGGCATTGGGCAGCAGTCAAAAAGTTTTCGATCCAAGCATACTCGGCAACAATAGTTTCTCCTTCTTGCCCAATTGGTTTGGATATTAACGATGGAGAATCCAGTGATGCTTGTGACGGCATTAGAAAATTTGGGGCGGAAGCATCTGATAATTTAGGTGATTCAGATAATTTAGGTAATTCAGACTTTTTATTGCCATTATCAGAAATCACCCACATTTTGGTACTACCTTGGCAGGCGACTTGGGTGTAGCTAAAATTCCGCCACTCAAACTGATCGGAAATTTCTTTGGAGTTGAGTATTTCTAATTCGGAATTATCAAAACTAAGAAGCATACAAAGCTCATCGGTGCTAATCCAGTAACCTGATTGGGCAAATTGGTTTACTAGACTGAGATGTTTGAGTAGGAAATCAATTTTCTGGATTTTTTCTGGATTTGGCATAATCTAAAATGATTAAAAGCAATTTACTAAAGCCAATCATGATTTTTGACGGCATTTAGCATTTTTTCTATTACTTCGGATGTGGGAATAACACCTAAATCGCCATGTTTGCGAGTACGAATGCTCAAGGCATCGGTTTCAACTTCCTTAGCACCAATGATTGCCATGATTGGAATTTTTTCCATTTCAGCATTACGAATTTGCTTTGCCATGCGATCGCCGCTGATATCAACTTTAACCCTCAAACCTACTTGATTCATTTTTACTGCCACCGACTGAGCGTATTCTAAAAGGCTGGGATCGACGACAATGAGCCGAGCTTGGACAGGTGCTAACCACAGTGGGAAATCACCCGCATAGTTTTCGGTGAGAATGCCAAAGAATCGCTCTACAGAGCCAAATAATGCCCGATGGATCATGATCGGACGATGACGATTACCATCTGCGCCTACATATTCCATATCAAAGCGATCGGGCAAATTAAAATCTACCTGAATGGTCGAACATTGCCAACGTCTGCCGATCGCATCTTCGATCTTAATATCAATTTTAGGTCCATAAAACGCGCCACCACCTTCATCAACTTGGTATGCCCAGCCTTTTTGATTGAGAGCCGATTTTAATGCCTCGGTCGCTTTATCCCAAATTTCATCAGATCCCACATACTTTTCGGGACGAGTGGAAAGATTGACTTCGTAATTTTCAAAGCCAAAAGTACTTAAAATCAACTCGGCTAGATCTAAAACTCCTAAAATCTCTGTAGACATTTGCTCTTCGGTGCAGAAAATATGAGCATCATCTTGGGTAAAGCCCCGTACCCGCATTAATCCATGCATGGTACCCGATCGCTCGTATCGATAGACAGTGCCTAGTTCGCCCCAACGGATTGGCAATTCTCGATAGGAATGTAAAGTATCTTTATAAATTAAGATGTGAAACGGACAGTTCATCGGTTTGATTTGGTAGAACTGATTTTCGACTTCCATCGGCTGAAACATACTGTCGCGATAAAAATCGTTATGCCCAGAGAGTTTCCACAGATCGAGGTTTGCCATGTGGGGTGTGCTTACTAGCTCGTAGCCATTTTGCACGTGGGTTTCTTTCCAAAATGTTTCGATAATATTCCGCATGACTGCGCCTTTGGGATGCCAAAATACTAAGCCTCCGCCTGCATCTTCTTGAATGCTAAAAAGCTGTAAGTCCTTACCAATTTTGCGGTGATCGCGACGTTTTGCTTCTTCAAGCTGTGCCTTGTAAGCCTCAAGCTGTTCGGGTGTTTCCCATGCAGTACCATAAATGCGTTGCAGTTGAGCATTTTTTTCATCGCCCCGCCAATATGCCCCTGCTACACTTTCGAGCATAAAAGCATCGGGGTTAATTTTGCCTGTAAATGCTAAGTGAGGTCCCGCACATAAGTCCCACCAAGGATTTTCTAATTTCTCTGGATCGCCAATGGTATAGCGAGTTATGATTTCACCTTCGGGAATGGCGGCTAAAAGCTCTAGTTTGTATGGTTCATTGAGCTTAATGATTTTAGCTTTGATGATTTCACGATCGAATTCTTGACGAATTAAAGGTTGGTTCCATTTAATAATGCGCTTCATTTCCTTGGCGATCGCTTTCAAGTTTTCTGGAGTAAATGGCTCGGCGCGATCGAAGTCGTAATAAAATCCGTTTTCAGTTGAAGGTCCGATCGTAGTTTTTGCTTCGGGAAATAGCTTTTGCACTGCCATTGCCATAACGTGAGAACAAGTATGACGAATGCGCTTAAGCTGCTCTGGATCGGCTTGACCCAGAATATCTTTGGGCAAAAGATCGGAGGGTAAATTGACTGAAATCTCAACGGGGTTTACGGCAACCATATTTGTAGCTTTATGGGATTAATTTAAAACGTATAATCATTATAGGTACTTGCCGATCTTAAGTTTGGCTTTGTTAAGCGATCGCCTAAACCCCAACTGGCAAAATTAAGTGCATCGAAGCCGAGCTCATAATATATTTGATTGAATCTGATTGAATCTGTAATGCTAATTTAGAAGCTACATTAAAATATAAGGGTGAATCATATAGCTCAAATATTTTGTCAGATATTTTGTGAGATATTTTGAGAATATGAACACAAGTGAACTCGAACCACCGACCCTACCATGTCAATGTGGTGTCACTAAAGGCTAAAAATTATAACAGGTAAAGCTTTCAGGTATTATCAATAAATAAGTGGGGTAATCTTAAGCAACTGACTTACCATGATTGAGATCGCTTAAGAACTCAGATAAATTAGAAGCTTCTTCGGGTATATGAAAATCTCGATCTGGTTCAGAGTTAATTTTATCCATCAAATATCGGAAAGCCTCTAAATCATCACGATGTTGAAGTAAATAAGCTTTAAGTTCCGATTTTGTCATTGTTTCTAAGTTATAGTTCATGATTCATATCTCTAGTAACCGTTAGGGTTAATAATTATTCCTGTCTCTTCACTGGTAAGAATGTAAACGTTATTCGTGCGTTCATCCAATCTGACGATATAAATCGGTAAGTATATCGTTGTTAGGTTTTGACAAATTAGATAAAGCGTTAAGGTTTGGATTGATGGCGGGTAATTCATTTACTGTCTGCTAGTAGCTCTCGCCTTGCTGCTTCTGTAATGAATGGATCGGATAGATAGCGATCGCAAGTAGTAGTCCTCTCTAAGTTGCTATAAATTCCTCAACCAATGTTTTACACCTCTGACATAAACTATTGTCTCGCAAATTACATTAGAAAGCTAAGCATTTTCATCGCGATCGGGATTAAGGACGGCTTTATATAAATTTAGAGCTCACCACATTAGAAGATTTCTTAAAAGATTTCAGTAATTATTCAGTTCAGCCCTTGCCGAAAATTTCAAAAATATTGACCACCAGTTTCACTCAACCGTTGAAAAAGGTCACGGAAGGATTGAAACTCTGGACAATGGGTAATACCGGATATTTAATCGGTGCGGAGAAATGGAGAGGCTTGAAAAGTATTGGCATGGTTGAATCAGAGCGTATTATCAATGGAAATGTTTCTACCGAACACCGATACTATCTGCTTAGTTTTGAGCGTGATGTCCACAAGTTTGCCGAATCTGTTAGAAATCACTGGAGTATTGAGAATCAACTGCATTGGGTTCTCGATGTTGGGTTTAATGAAGACGCTTCTCGATGTTGTCGTGGCTATAGTGCCGAAAATCTAGTAGTGATTCGTCACATCGGTTTAAATTTGTTGTCAAGAGACAAAAAAACTAAGGTTGGAGTCAAGACTAAACGTCTCAAGGCTGGCTGGAATAATAGCTATCTTAAGTCTGTTCTTGAGGCTTTAAATATAGTCACCGCTTGAATCGTGTTTATTGTTACGAAACGTGTGCGGTTGCCCTGGTCTTAAATGAGAGCTTCTTGCTGTTGATGAG
>Ga0163154_10006416_pt1 | contig 14396 bp, 7 predicted proteins | sample OliLakLV19MP9P1_FD_148649 | JGI IMG/M metagenome (GOLD analysis project Ga0163154, IMG submission 148649) | Freshwater microbial mat bacterial communities from Lake Vanda, McMurdo Dry Valleys, Antarctica - Oligotrophic Lake LV.19.MP9.P1 | ecosystem: Environmental > Aquatic > Freshwater > Lake >... | reverse complement strand
CCTTTCATTTCATGGCCTCTTTCAGAAGCGTTTCAATCTTACTCAAAAGTCGGGGAAACTCGACTGGTTTGGTGTCGTAGTCGTCGCAGCCGGCCGCGAGACACTTTTCACGATCGCCCGCCATTGCATGAGCCGTCAGCGCAATCACCGGAATTGATTTAGTTTCAGGGGCCGCCTTAATTTGCTGGGTTGCTTGCCACCCGTCGAGCACTGGCAGACTCATATCCATCAGAATCAAATCCGGTACTTTCGCCATCGCCATCGACACTCCCTCAGCACCGTCAACAGCAATAAAGACCTCGTGTCCCTTGCGGGCCAGACGCCTAGAAAGCATATCCCTATTCATTTCGTTGTCTTCGACCAACAGGATTTTAGCCATTGGTGTTCTCCTTGCCTTTCGAGTCGTACCTGCGATCGAGCCTTTCATTTACTATAGAGCGAACATCGCGCAGCAAAGTATCGCAACTGTAGACTCCCTTTTGTAAAACCCGATCGACGTAGCCGTTTAGCTGCTGGCTTTCTGCCGGTGTCAAGTTTTTCCCCGTGATCACAACAATCGGTATAGGATCTCCCGAATGGGATTTGCGAATTTCCCCGATTAACTCAAAACCATCCATTTCTGGCAACATCAAATCCAGTAATATCAGGTGCGGGCGAGCAACTTTTAGCCGATCGAGAGCAGCACGTCCGCTGTCAGCTTCCGTTACTGCCCAGCCTTGTGTTTCTAGTACGCATCGCAGTATTTCGCGCGTGGCAACGTCGTCTTCCACAATTAGAATCTGACAGGTCAAATTGTTACTTGCAACGCCGTCTTGGTCGCGTCGGTACTTGTTCAACAAGGCAGCCAGCCGTTTGCCGTCCACTGGTTTGGTGAGGTAGTCCGAGGCACCCAATGCAAAGCCGAGGCTTTTGTTGCCCACAAAGGATAGCAGGATTACGGGAATTTCGGCAAGGTCAGGATCGGCCTTCAGCGCTGAGAGTACCGCCCAGCCGTCCATTCCGGGCATGATCACGTCCAGGGTAATGGCGTCTGGCCGTAGTTGCTTAGCGAGCCGGAGAGCTTGCTCGCCACTGCCGGCGACTTCTATGTGCAGTCCTTGGCGACTGAGGGTGCGCTGAATTAAATCCCGCGAGATCGGGTCGTCGTCCACTACCAGCACCGTGCCGACAGCGGGGGCGTCCGGAGGGCTAGTGCTGTCGTGGACTTTGTTGGGGATTTCCGGCTGTTTGATGGCGCTGGGCAAGAGCACGGTGAAAGTGGTGCCTGCGCCCAAGCTGCTGCTGACCTCAATGCTGCCACCCATCATCTGACAGAAGCGCTGGCTGATTGCTAGTCCCAAACCGGTGCCACCGTACTCGCGGGTAGTCGAGGCATCAGCTTGGGTGAAAGGTTGGAAAACTCGTTCCAATTGCTCTTGTGTCATGCCGATGCCGGTGTCGGCGACGCGGAAACTTAAAAATTCGGAGTTAGAAATTAAAATTTGGGAAGATTCCTCTTGATTTTTCATTTTTAATTGTTCATTTTTAATTCTTTCCACTCCGATCGCAATTCTCCCGTTTTGTGTGAACTTGGCAGCGTTGCTGAGCAAATTAAGCAGCACTTGCCGCACTTTGGTCATGTCGGCGTGCATGGTGTGGAGGTTGTCGGGACAGTAGACTTCTAGGGTGTTGCCATTTTTCTCGACCAGTGGCCTGGCCGTGGCAACAGCACTTTCAATTAAGTTATGGATGTCGAAGCTTTCTAAGTAGAGATCCATTCGGCCTGCTTCAATTTTAGAAATATCTAGGATGTCGTCAATTAGGGACAGCAGGTGTTTCCCTGCGCTGCAGATTTTTTCGAGGTCGGAGACGGATTCGCAACTACCCAATTCTTCTGCTTCTTCTTGAAGCATTTCGCTGTAGCCGATGATGGCATTGAGGGGCGTTCGCAGTTCGTGGCTCATGTTGGCGAGAAATGTGCTTTTTGCCCGGTTGGCGGATTCTGCTGCTTCTAGGGCCAACTGCATGGCGGATTCTGTCTGTTTGCGATCGGTAATGTCTTGGACTGTGCCTTCGTAGTACAAAACGCTGCCGTTTTCGTCGCAGATGCTGCGCGCGTTTTCGGAAATCCAGATCGTGCTACCGTCTCGGCGGTATATTTGGGATTCAAATTTTGACACTTGGCGGCTTCGGCCCAATTGCGCCACAAATTCGGCGCGCTGCTTGGGGTTTACGTAAAGTTGGCGGTTGATATCGGTGAGTTCGGCAAGCATTTGGGTACAGGATTCGTAGCCGTAAATTCTGGCTAGTCCGCTATTGGCGCTGAGGTAGTGCCCGGTCGGCGTTGTCTGGAATATGCCTTCGACTGCGTTTTCAAAGATGCTGCGGTATTTTGTTTCGGATTGTCTCAAGGCTGCTTCTGCTCGCTTGCGCTCTAGGACATTGGCGAGCATTTCTCCTACCATTTTTAGCTGTGTGGATATTTCGGTTGCTCGACCTGCTGTTTGCTTTAAGCCATCGAATCCGAGAAATCCTACTAGATTTTTACTACAAATTAGGGGAATAATTATCAGCGATTGAATATTTTTTAGCTGTTTTTTTAATTCTAAATTATTTAGGGAAGCACCCATCGAAGGTATTAAGGCGGTTGCTGTTTGATTGACTGTTTTGGATGGGGAGTCTGTCTGGAATTCGGCTAATTTTTGACCGATAAAATAGGCTATTTCGGCTTTGGCTGGGGGCGGGAGTTCGCCGATTTCGGGAATATAGAGGCATTCGGCGCGATCGAGTTTTTCTGCGAGCCAAGGGATTTGTGCGATGTCTATTTGTTTTTCGGTGCTGTCTTTGACTGCCGAAATGCTTTCGCCGCACCACTCGTAGGTTTTGTCGGCGCGGGTTTTGTCTTCTGATAACAGGTAGATGTAACTCCGGTCAAACCCACTCAAGGTGGCTATCGCTTCCAGGGTTTGAGCGATGCCTTTGTCTATTTCTGATAAGGGCTGGCTGATGAAATGGGTTGACAAACGGGCAATCAACTGAGCGAATTCTATTCGATACTGCAAAGATTCTTCTATTTTTTTGACTTCGGTAACGTCTCGAAAGCTCCAGACTCTACCGACTGTTTTCGCTCCGACTTTTGAGGGCAACGAATTTAATTCCAGAATTTTTCCGTTTTTAAATTCTAATAATTCGCTGATTTGAATATCTGAATCTGCCAACACTTTTATCACGTTTTGGAGAAATCTTTGCGGGTATTTTAATTGTTCCCTGTCGAAGGGGAATCCTGTTTTGATCGTGTTTTTGAGTGTGTCCAAGGTCGATCGGCTCAACTTTCCTTGGCTGGCGGACAACCCCCACATCTCTAGAAATTTCTGATTATAATTACATATATTGCCGTTTTTGTCAACCGCCAGAATTCCTGCATCTGTAGATTTTAGAACTGCTTGCAGTATCGAGAGCGATTGCTTGTGTTCTCTAATGTCAAAAATGTCAAAAAACACCAAAACTGATATTTCGCTGCCCTCAACTGCGGGATGGAAAAAATAGGAAACTGGTAACATCTTGCCGTCGCGACACAAAAACTCGTCGTCCCAGTTGTTGCAAGGTTGACTGGAAGCGATCGCCTCTGGTAAATCTAGTGTAGGTGCGATCGTCGCATCTTCAGTCTTGCTTGGCGACTGTTGCGGAGCCGTCAAAACTTGGGATTTGTTGCCTTTCTTTTGCTTCCCGATGCGCTCTAGCAGGGAAACGCCTGCAAGTTCCGACTCTCGCCATCCCAGCAAGTGTTCTGCCTCTGGATTCACCGAGATTACACACCCCTTCGCGTCAAGGATACATAATCCCGCCCCCAAACTGTTGACACTCGCCCGCAGTCGATCGAATTCTGAAGCTGTTGGAGAGTCTTGAGGGGACTGGGGCGAGTCAGTTAAATCCTTTAATGCCACCGTCTCCAAGTTAAAACAATCTTCCTGCTGAAGTTTTTGCTGACTCTGAACTCGGTCATAGCTACAACTTACCTGCTCTAATAAAAGCTGCCACTGCTCAGCAGTGGGAAGGGGAGACTCGCCGACTAAACCGAGCTGTTCGAGTTGGCGCTGGAGGTGGGGGTGCATATTTTCTGGCGCTTTGTAGGCAACTTTCTACAGTATATCTTTTTAATTAATAGTATATATACGTAGGTATACAGTAGGGGACAAGTACGCGATCGAAGTCTATCACAGGTTTTATTGAGAAGCCGAGGGATCATCTCTCCTCTCCAAAATCTTTCAAACTGCACTAATTATATTAATTCTCAGAACTTTTAAGGGTTGTCAACCAACCAATCCTCTGAATGTTGGCAGCACGCTCAAAAATAATATCATCTTATCAAGTCAATACTCAGGAAAGTTTGGGTAACGATACTACAAGCTTTACAGGGCAAAGATCATAAAAAAATCCAATTAAATGCAAGCCTGGGGTGGATCTGACATTGATTTAATTATCCACAGTCGATCAAAGTCAAGCGAGAATCAGCCATTGGGCTATAGAAAAACTGTTCGGAATATTAATCAAGTGAACTTAGCCTCAAAAACTAGGTGGCCGCCAAAAAACGATCGCGGACGCGGGTACTGGACAGGAAAATTTATTATTCCCATGCCAGCGGAAATGATTTCAGCACTTTTCGTCTTTACTCATAAATTAATTAGGGTGCTCTAACCCGCCCTAATCTTCTAGCTCTATAGCAATTCTAAATTATTTGTGAATTTATTCCTCCCTCCCTTTACCAAGGGGATGGTTGAGGTGGAGTGAAATTTTTACGACTCATTTAAGATTACTCTATATTAGAAAAACCTAGGAAAAAAGCTGAGTTGATAATGTGATAAATTATGTGTCAAATCTCTCTAACTGCTAGCAAAATGATCAGCCAATTGCGGAGGTATAGCAGTGGACAGTTGACAGTGGACAGTTGACAGTTGCATAACGGGAATCAAACCATTGATGCAGTACGGGTATCGGCTCTATTCATGAAGTTATTTATGTCCTCACCGATGTGGCGGTTGCTATAAATAAAAGTTGCAGGCATCGAAAATAACTGTCAAAAAAATATTAGTTGTCAGACTTTTCGGTTGAGATCGAAAGGTCTGTGAAAATAGCTGGCAGCCGAATGGTAAAGGTAGAACCTTTGTCCACCTCGCTGAATGCGGTAATGTCTCCGCCCATCATTTCGCAGAATTTCTTAGTAATTGTCAGCCCCAAACCAGTCCCGCCGTATTTCTTAGTAGTTGAAGAATCAGCTTGGGTGAACGGATCGAAGATTTTGGCCAACTGTTCGGAACTCATGCCAATGCCGGTATCTTTGACCGTAAAAACAATCCAATCTTGAGGGGAATATAACAGAGATAAGCTATTTTCAGCTTTGCCACTTCCTCTAGGCGCTCCTAATCTTTTGCCTCTCTTTTCAGCCTCGGCCGGGGTTTCGATGGAGCGGGTGACGGTGAAGGTAATCGTGCCGGAGCAAGTAAATTTCGCGGCATTGCTGAGGAGGTTGAGCAGAGACTGCCGGAGTTTAGTCAAGTCGGTCTGCATTGAGCCAATATTCTCGGGGTATTGTATTTCTAGGATATTGCTATTTTTGTCTGCCATCGGCGCGATCGTGGCAACTACTTCCTCAACCAGAGTTGAAATGGTGAAGGTTTCGACGTGCAAGTCGGTGCGGCCTGCTTCAATTTTGGTCAAGTCGAGAATATCTTTAATCAGGTCTAGTAAGTGCTTGCCGGCCGTGTTAATTCTCTGGAGGTCGTCGATGAACTCTTCGGCACCAAGGTCTCGGGCGTCTTCTTGCAGGATCTCGCTGTAGCCGATGATGGCGTTGAGGGGGGTTCTGAGTTCGTGACTCATGTTGGCGAGAAAAATGCTTTTGGATCTATTTGCAGCTTCGGCGGCTAATGCGGCGCGGCGGAATTCTTCGGAACGCAAGCGTTCGGTGATGTCGGTGGTCATGATTAAAACGCACTGAGTGCTGCCGAGGTCGATGAGTTCCATTGACAGCAGCCAGTCGCGCACTTCGCCGGCTTTGGTGCGAATTTTGATTTCTTGGTTGCTGATCGAATTTTGTGATTGCAAAATCTGGGCGAGCCGCCTCCCGTCTTCTGAATTGACAAACATTCCTAAGTCGCTGGCAGTGCGGCCGATAAATTCGTGCTGCAGCCAGCCTAATGAGCGCAAAAAGCTTTCGTTGGCATCGAGGAAGCATCCGTCTGTGAGGGTGCAGATGCTGATCCCGACTGGGGAGGCGTGAAAGGCCTTGGAAAATCTTTCTTCTGAAGAACGCAGGGCGGCTTCGGCTTGCTTTCTGTCTGTGATGTCTTGGACGGTGCTGGTGATGTAGAGGGAGGTGATGGCGGCTTGTTCGTAGACTGTGCGGTTGCTGCCGTCGGGGAGTATGAGCCTGTAGTCGATGCTGTAAGGCTGTTGCTGAAATAAAGCGGCTTCGATCGAGGTTTTGACTAATTCTCTGTCTTCGGGGTGCACGTATTCCAAGAAGGCTTCCAGGCTGGGTTCAAAACTTCCCGGTTGCTGTCCCAGGATGCGGTAAATTTCCTCTGACCATCGCAATTGCTGGGCGTTGCGGTCTAAGTCCCAGTTGCCTAGCTGGGCGATGCGCTGGGCGTTAGCGAGGCTGGCTTCGCTGGCGCGTAGGGAGGCTTCTGCTTGGTGGCGTTCGGCGACGGTGGCAGCTAAGACTAAGCCGGTGACGGCGATGACGGCGATGAAGGCTTGCAGGGATAACAGTGCTTGGGGGATACTGCTGGCGTGTTTGAGGAAGGGGCCGCTGCCTCGGGCTATACCCCAGATGGCGAAGCCGCAGAGGATGAAGTTGGAGAGGGCGGTGTAGCGCTGACCGAATCGAAAGGCAGCCCAAACTACTAGGGGAAATGGTAAGTATTCGAGGGGATAGCGGGCGTAGGCGGCGCGGGTGCGGGAGCAAAAGACGAGCCACCCGACTGCTAGTAGCAGCAGCACCCAAATCACTCGTTCTATCATCTGTTTGCGATTGATGGGGACTTTGGGCAATTTGTGCCACGTCAGCAGCAGCGGGGCGACGAGCAAAATTCCCATAGCGTCTCCTACCCACCAAGTCGCCCAAATCGTGCCAAAATTGCTCCAGCTAGATAAGGTCAGGCAGACGACGATGCTGCCGATGGTGGAGCTGATTAGGGTAGATGCGAAGGCTGAGAGTCCGACTATTCCTAAAACGTCTTTGAGCCGATCGAGCCCGGGGTTAAAGTTAATGCCCTGGAGTAGATAAGTTCCCGTCCAGGCTTGCAGGGTTCTGGCGCCGGCCGAGATCAATGCCGTGCCGATGTTGGCCGACGGTACGCTCATGCTGAACAGGAAGCCTCCGATCGCGATTCCCGGCCACAGTTGTCGCCCAAACAGCAGCAGGCCGACTTGGGCAATTCCTGCTGCTGGCCACATCGGGTAAATTTCTGAACTCAGGGTGAGGGTGGAAACTGCAAATTGCGACGCTGCATAGTAGATCAGGGCGATCGCGCCTACTGTGAGGAAGTACCGCCAGGAATGTCCTTTGATTGCGTTAAGGAACTTTGTCTGCATTGTCGTTTGGGGAAAAGGTGGACGGTTGTTGGGTTCTCAGTAGGTGGCACGGGACGAGGACAGGGTAGGAAAAATGTTTCTATTAGGTGATGGTAGGTCATGGGTGGTAGGTACTGGGAGAAGCTTTTGAACTCACTTTTTGTGGTGCCGTTGAGGGAGCGGTTTTTTTGTTCGATCAAATCTGCCCATGAATTTCGGGAGTATCGCTTTTTTGTAAATATATCTCTAATGGCTAAGCAATTGGTTTGTAAATTTTTGGTTTTTGTTAAAAATTTATTACCGAGCGACAGCGGGTGTCTTTTTGTGTCGGGCGATCGTAACTCTATTCACCCTAACATCTTGCATCATGCTCAATAATACCTAAAATACCTAAAATACCAATAACAGCGACTTCAGTTGACAGTTGACAGTTGACAGTTGACAGCTTGCCCTGAGCTTGTCGAAGGGTTGATAGCGACCTCTACCTGGAAGGAAGAGGATTGGAGTAATGAATAGTCTGATTTTAATTTCTCCCTACAAGGGAGAGGTTTTAAACCAATTCTTTCTGGTAAAATCTCTGCTTTTAGGTCAGTTTGGGGCAAGCAACACGGTTTCTGATTAGAAGTGGAGGCGGGAGTGATTTTCACGCTTATTTTCAATCAATTAATCGAGGCTTCAAATCTTGCGATCGAATACAGTGAAAGCGGATAATTTACAGCTAAGAAAAATATTTTTTCTGGTCTATTTCTCCTTGGCTGTTGCAATATCTAAGGTTAGTGTCAAACGCTCTTGAGATTCTTTAAGGGCGTCTTGGGGGTTGCGGCCGAGAAGGGTTGCCTCTATGGCGCGACCGAGGTTTTCTGACAGGCGAGAGTAACCTGATATAATGGGTCGCGCTCTGGCTGAGTTCATTTGCTCTAAAAATACTTGCAAAACAGGGTTTTTTTCCACAAAGCTTTGATAAGCTTGGCTCTGTCTCGATTTTAAGTTAATGGGCAAGTAACCTGTTCCCAATGCCCATGCTGTTTGGAATTCTTCACCTATAACGTATTCTAAGAATACTAGGGCTGCTCGCTCTCGTTCTGGCGAGGTTTTCATTAAAAATAGGTTTTCACCCCCTACGACTGCTGCGGGGCGTTTGAGAATCGGTAAAGGCATTGCTGCGTAGTCGATCGCGCTTTGCTGCAACTGTGCTAGCGTCCACGGCCCGGTGATTTGCATGGCGACTTTCCCGGCGATGAAGTTGTCGAGTTCGTAACCGCGTTCGGGTGCTGACAATATTGCTGAACCTTCTTTTAACAAGTCGCTCCACAATTCTAAGGCGGCGTGAGAACCGGGATTATCTATTTTGGGTACAGGACTTTGAGGTATTTCGCCTTTGAGTTCGCCGCCTGCGCTGAACATGAATGGCAGCCAGGTAAATACTGTCCATTCTCCTTTGCCTAGGGGGAGCACTATGCCGTGTTGGTCTGTGCGGCCGTCTCTGTTGGTGTCTCGGGTGAGCGATCGGGCTACTTGCTTTAATTGCGCCCAATTCTGTGGCACTTCTTTGATTCCTGCCGCTGCAAATAAGCTGGGACGGTAAAAGATGGCGACGTTGTTTGTCGCTAGGGGAACTGACCAAGTGTGTCCGTCGAGTTCCATTGACTCGAAGAGTGCCGGGTAGATTTCCGCTTTCCGGGGCGATTTATCGAGCCAGTTTTCTAAGGGTTCAATTGCGTTGAGTTCTGCTAGTTTTCCTGAAATTGTAGCAGCATTCCAAAGCAAATCTGGCGGTGCATTTCCAACTATTGCTGTTAGTATTTTTGGCAGTTGTTGGTCGGGCTGACCGATGTAAATTGGTTTTATCTGGATGTTGGGATGTGTTTTATTGAATTGATCTGTGAGAGTTTTAAATACGTCGCGATTTGGCGGGGGATTTATGCCGTGCCACAGTGTGAGTTCGATCGGTTCGCCGTTTTTTGATGCTGGGGTTGTGCTGTTTTGACAGCCGTTTAATATTAGCAAATTTAAGACAAGTAAAATGCCGACAGCTAGTTTTAGTTTCATATTTATTGTTTTGGATAATTTGGATAAAATCATTTTTTAGTTTTATTTAGGGAAGAAGATTTTTTTAACCGCAGATGCACGCGGATGCACGCGGATAGTTAGATGTTGGTAAAACTGGCTAAATCTAGAAAATCGGCGGGTAGCTGATTTGTCTCTCCTTCTGAGGTATTTTGAAACAAAACTGTGAAATCTCCGGCTCCTAGTTTATCCTGCGGCCACATCCGATAGCAAGGAATTTCAGTCAGGTGCGATCGATATTTTGCTAAACGAGGAACTGTGACAGGCTGAAATTCTGGGAATTTGCTTAACAGCCATTCGCTGACTTGTTCGTTTTCTGCGGTTGAATAAGTGCAGGTCATGTATGCAAGATAACCTTGCGGCGCTACAATTTTAGCAGAATTGGCTAAGATTCTTTTTTGGCGGTTGGCATTGCTGTTGATGGTGACATGATGAAAGCATCCGGGTGCTTTGTCTTCTTTTGCTAAGAGTGATTGACCAGTACAAGGAGCGTCTACTATTACTAAATTAGCAGTTTTTGTATCTTTTCGGCAAATATTTTTGAATCGAGGTTCGCGGCGGCGGATGGGTGAATTTGGCACCGTTTTAAATTAGAGATAAGCATTCCCATCCTTTTGCCTATGGCTTCGTTGCACAAGAGCAATTCTGGGTTTAATGTTTTCCAGGCAAATACACTTTTGCCTCCGGGGGCGGCGCACATATCTAAGATTAGTTTGATTTGTTGAGGTACTGCTAATCAGGTGGAGGCTGCGAAGATTGAGGAAAAGTCGAGACAGTAGTAATGTCCTGTTTGATGTAAGGAATGTTTTCCCGGCTTGGATTCTAAGGCCAGTCTATCTACAAAATCTGGTTGCCAAGAAACTGGAAATTCGACAGTAAATGGGTTTTCTGTTGGTTTTGGTTGCAGCCACAAGATGGCGGGATTAAAAGGTTGGGGTTGGCTGACTGCTTGAATAAAATTTTCTTTTTCGGCGGTGTCTACAAATAAGCTGCGGCTGAGTTTTAGAAGGAGATTCGACGGGTTTTCCATGTTCGAGGAGATACGATCGCAATTTTGACAACTTTACCACCTATAGATTGTAGGCGATCGTCCTTCGGAACACCCCTCTCTCACTTTAATCAAGCAGTCCTAGGGTGCGTCGCCATTGAAAATCCCAAAGTGGGGTGGGGGCGGGTTTTGATAATTTGTCGATGGGTAGCAAATATGTGGGTGAATCCGCCCCTACATGAATGGTAAAATTATTGGTAAAATCTTCAATAAAATCCGTAGCGGCGGGTTCACCAACAATCTCTAATAAACATCCCAAATATCTATAAACCCGCCCCCACCCAACCAATAACCCCAAATAACCCTTAAATTCTATCAATATCTTGTTGATGAAACCTTAACCATACACAATACGAGCAATTTTTTATGACGAAAGCATTACCAGGCAAAAAAAGTGTTTTGGTTCAGATTAAAGATGATGCTAATGCGAAATTTTTTCCAACAAAAGATCAAGCAGATATCCAAGCTGAAACCGCCCTCTCTATTGCTAACATCAATGCAGACACTGCGATTTCTATTGCCAAGATTAATTCAGAAAACGCTAACAAACAAATAAAACTACAAGAAAATATTTCTATTCTCCAAGCCTTGCAACATCAAGCCACCCTTGAGGTCACAAGGGAACAAGGCGAATCAAACCGAGATTTACAGCAATACCTCGCAGAAATGAATATTGCTTTTCAAGCTAATGAAGGCACACTTAACCGCGAATTACAAGACAAATTAGCTCGATTAAATCGGGATTTTCAAGCCAATGAAGGAAAACTAAACCGTGAACACAGCGCCCAACTAGAAGTATTGCGCGCCGAATTGCAAAAATTCTGCATCGCCGAACAGCGTCAACTCCAACTAGACTTAAAACAGTTAGATTCACTCCTAGCACGAGAAATTGCTCAGGCAAATCGCGAAACAGCAATTGCCGCCATTGTCAAGCAACAAAACCTACAAAATTCCCCAATTCTCGTCACCGCTGAAAACATTATTGCCAACATAAACCCCGAAGATACACCCATTTTACGAGTTTTCTTATCACCGCCAGTCTTGACTCACGATCCTGCTAAACCAACTCAAAACTTTCCGGTATCTGAGGAATTTTTAAGCAATTATCTGCGAAACTTCCTAGATAAGTATATCAGCGATGGTCGGCCAGTGCAATTTATGGGCGGTTATTGGCGGAGTAATGTTTTTCGGGAAGAAGCGGCGGCGGAAAACTTATTTGCAGGTTTGCGCGTGATTCCTACTCTAATTTTAGATTCATCCGCCACGCCGGATGACTTTTATTTGCGCTTTGGTTTTTGGCATATTAACTTTAAAAAATATCGCTATCAAACCCCAATTAATCAGTTACCTTGGGTTGAGGTATTGTATGATTTTGCTAAACAACGGGCTGTGAATTGGCAAGGGAAACGACAAGCGTATATTGACTCTGGTAAGCCTGTGGCTGATTTCGATAGCCGTTATGGTGAGGAAACAGTTCAAGGCTATCAGCAAAATTTACGAATTTCGGAAATTGAACGCGGTGCGCTAGAGGAAGGAGAAGATTTAAGCGAAATTCATCGCCCTTATCATTTGCACAAAAATGATTACAATGATTTGGCAGAATTTATCGGAATACTCCATGCTGTATTCGCGGGGTTAATTGTTGATGAATATTGTCTGATGTTTCTACCTCCCGATGAGCGAAAAACACCTTTGTTACCGCAGTTTCTCCCGGAAATGTTGGCAAAAATGCCCGCAGAGGAACAGCAGATTGTTATAGAAATTGCTGTGGGCTATTATCAGGGATTGTATGATAATTTGGCTGAAGAAGAGTCGGCATTAATTCCTGATTTGCGTTTAGATTTAGCTGTATCTCTGTTGAGTTTGGCTGACAAACAGTGGGCCGCAGCACAGTTATATTTGTCTGTCCAAGATTGGTTAAAATTGCATGGTTTGCCGATTCCAGAACAAAGTCAGTTATTAAATGCTTTGGCTGCGGCTTTAACCATTGATGATTTTCCATATATAACCCAGCTAAATCAATGCTTGCAAGGTTTGGGGGCGGATTTACAACTAAGCGCGATCGAGTCTTGTTTGCAACGGGGTTTACAACGGGTAAAAAATGGGGAATATTCTTCGGCGATTGCTGATTTTAATCAAGTTTTACAGTTAGACGGTTCTCGCTTTGAGGCGAATTTTCAGCGCGGTTTGGCTTACGATCAAATTGGTGAGTATCAGCGAGCGCTCGCAGATTTTGACCGGGTATTGCGACTTAATCCCAATGACGCTGATGTTTACCACCATCGCGGCTTAGTTTATCAGAAGTTAGGACAGTTAGAACTGGCAATTGAAGATTTTAATCTGGCCTTGCAAATAAATCCGAGTTTACCGGATGTACTGCACATTCGCGATGTGGCTTTGGGTGTATTAGAGAATAGAAAACAGGAAGCAGAAGTAAAGATTCAACGCCGGGAAGCAGAAGAAAGGGAACGTCAACAGCGGGAAGCCGAAGCCGAACGTTTGCGCCGGGAGGAAAAAGCGAGTAAAGGTAAAGAATTTACTTTTGAAATCATTACGGTGGACAAGAAGGGGAAACAAAGTAGCAAGCAGTCGAGGAAAGCTTATCAAAAAGAGGAAGATTTAGGCAATGGGGTGAAACTGGAAATGGTGCAGATCCCCGCGGGTAGCTTTATGATGGGTTCACCGTCGGGAGAAGGTAATGATAATGAACGCCCACAACATCAAGTTATTTTTCCCAAACCCTTCTATTTAGGGAAATATGCCATTACTCAAGAACAATGGCAAGCGGTGATGGGAAATAACCCTTCTTCTTTTAAAGGTGCGAAATGGCCTGTAGAAAATGTTACCTGGAATGACGCTGTGCAATTCTGTCAAAAACTTAGTCAAAAAACAGGTAAGAATTATCGTTTACCTTCGGAAGCAGAATGGGAATATGCTTGTCGGGCAGGTACGACTACAGCTTTTCACTTTGGCGAAACAATTACCCCAGATTTAGTTAATTATGATGGCAATAATCCCTACGGTGCTGCGCCGAAAGGACTTTATCGCCAAGAAACAACGCCAGTGGGGAGTTTTCCGCCGAATGCCTTTGGCTTATACGATATGCACGGGAATGTTTGGGAATGGTGTGCTGATCCTTGGCATGGCAATTATAACGGTGCACCATCTGACGGTAGTTCGTGGAAAACTGGCGGAGGTAGTAACCGGGTGGTGCGCGGGGGTTCGTGGTTCAGCTATCCCGCCTTTGGCCGTGCTGCCAACCGCAACTACTACTCTGCGGGCTACTCGAACGGGGACAGGGGTTTTCGTGTAGTGGAGGCTTTGGCTCTCCAGCCGGAAGCCGAAGCCGAACGTTTGCGCCGGGAAGCAGAAGAAAGGGAACGTCAACAGCGGGAAGCGGAAGCCGAACGTTTGCGCCGGGAAGCAGTAGCAATAGTACCTCAACGTAAAGCAGCCGTAGCGGAACCTTTGGACTGGAAGGAAGAAGATAGCGCAGGGCTGTCTTGCCTGTGTGTAATCTTCTTTGCTCTTTTGCTCTTTTTCATTTTCCGGTAGTGCGATCGCGCTTTAAAAAAAATTCAGAAATGATAGCAAATCCGATTAAATAGACATAATTTCGGTAGGGGCGGGTTCACCGAAATATTGGTAGCCCACAAACAATTTCACTAAACCCGCCCCCACCTCACCAACAACCTCAAATAACCCTGAAAATCTGATTATTTAGCAT
>Ga0163154_10006414_pt1 | contig 14401 bp, 14 predicted proteins | sample OliLakLV19MP9P1_FD_148649 | JGI IMG/M metagenome (GOLD analysis project Ga0163154, IMG submission 148649) | Freshwater microbial mat bacterial communities from Lake Vanda, McMurdo Dry Valleys, Antarctica - Oligotrophic Lake LV.19.MP9.P1 | ecosystem: Environmental > Aquatic > Freshwater > Lake >... | reverse complement strand
TGCTGGACGCGCTGCGCGCTGACGCCGCAATTCGCGCAGCGCGTCCAGCAAGCGTTGTTCTTCACTGGCCACGCGTGAGGCCGAAGCGAGCGCGAACAGCTTGCTGTCGAACTCGTCCAGCGCGCGACCCAATCGCGGCACCAGCTGCTGCTGCAGTAGACGGCGAATGTCTACGCACAGTGCTTGCATGGCATTCAACTCAAGCACGCCGCGCCACCCTTGGCTGCACGCGGAGCGCAGGTATGCATTGCCTGAACTGGGCCGAGTACTTCATCAGGCTGGAAAATCTGCCAACTGCGAAGTCGCTACTGCCTGGTCTGCGAGCATGATCGGAATGCCCTCGACGATGAGATAGATCGTCTTGCCATCGCGGGTCAACAGTCCCGACTCGATGGCATCGCCGCATTCAGTACCATCAATCAATGACAGGCTGTGTGTTGACTGGGCCAACTTCAAGCAATCGAGTTGACGCGCATTGAGCAACTGCACCGGTTGTTTGCTTACCGGGCAACAGAGAATTTCAAGTAAACGCTTATCGAGAGCCATCTCGCATTCTTGCCGACGCGTCATTGGCGACGCTGGATACCCGATTCTGTCAGCGTGGGCTTACGTCTACAATACGCTTTTGCGAGGTTCTCATGATCGAATCGCTCGCCGTATCGCCCTTGGTGGGCGTGGTTATGGGGTCGCGCAGCGATTGGGACACGTTGCAACACGCGGTCGACAAGTTGGTCGCCCTCGGTGTGCCCCATGAGGTTCGCGTCGTCAGCGCACATCGCACGCCCGATTTGTTGTTTGACTATGCCTCCCAGGCGGCCAACCGTGGCCTGCGTGCAATCATTGCTGGTGCGGGTGGCGCTGCCCATTTGCCGGGCATGTTGGCGGCGAAAACGTCGGTCCCCGTGCTTGGCGTTCCCGTGCAATCCAGAGCATTGAACGGCCTCGACTCACTGCTTTCGATTGTGCAAATGCCGGCGGGAGTGCCCGTCGCGACATTCGCTATCGGTGCCGCCGGTGCCGCCAATGCGGCCTTGTTTGCGGCGTCCATGCTGGCCCATGAGCATGCCGATGTGCGCGATGCGCTGGCTGCGTTCAGGCAACAGCAAACCGATGCAGTTTTGGCCGCGCCAGACCCACGTTTGCCATGACGGCAACCGTTGGCATTCTTGGCGGCGGCCAGTTGGCGCGGATGTTGGCGCTGGCTGGCGCGCCGTTGGGTTTGCGCTGTCTGGTGATGGACACCGTGGCCGATGCGTGCGCCGCGCAATATGTGCCGCTGCTGCACGCCGACTACTGCGACAAATTGGCGCTGGCTGAATTTGCCAGCCGCGTCGATGTGGCGACGTTTGATTTCGAGAATGTGCCAGCCGAGAGTGCGGAATGGCTGGCCCAGCGCATCCCTGTGTTTCCGGGTCCGCGCGCATTGGCGGTGGCGCAGGATCGACTCGCGGAGAAGACCCTCTTCCAAGACCTGGGCATAGGCACGCCCCGATTCTCGGCGGTGCTATCGCGGCCAGATCTGGATCGCGCGTTGAGCGACATAGGCGCGCCTTCGATTCTCAAGACGCGCCGTTTGGGCTACGACGGTAAAGGCCAGTTTCGTCTGCGCAGCCATTACGACGCCGATGCCGCGTGGGCAGCGTTGGGCGATCAATGTGATCGCGTCGGCTTGATCCTCGAGTCTTTCGTGCCTTTCGAGCGCGAGCTTTCTGTGGTCGCGGTGCGCGGCCGCGACGGCGAAGTACGCACTTGGCCAATCACTCGCAACTGGCATTCCGACGGCATCCTGAGCGCCAGCCTTGCGCCTGCTCGAGTGAGTAATGACATTGCAGCTGAAGCACTCGTGGCGGCCGGGCGCGTGGCCGAGTCACTCGATTACGTCGGCGTATTCGCGCTCGAATTGTTTGAGACGCCAAGTGGCTTGCTGGCCAACGAAATGGCACCCCGTGTGCACAACTCCGGGCATTGGACGATTGAGGGCGCGCATTGCAGCCAGTTTGAGAACCACCTGCGCGCAGTGCTCGGCCTGCCTCTGGGTCCCACCAGCGCGCGTGGTGTGTCGTGCATGCTCAATTGGGTGGGTGAGTTGCCCGACCCCCTGGCGGTTCTGCGGTTGGCCGGTGCGCACTGGCATGACTACGGCAAGTCGCCGCGCGCGGGTCGCAAGGTCGGACATACCACCTGCGTAGCTGACTCGGCCCAAGAGTTGGCTGTGATGCTGGAAACACTCGGTATCGCGCTTGATCGTCGATCACAGACCGAGAGCGTCATCGACGCGCTGCGAAGCAGTGTCTGATTCGAAAAGCAGCCAAGCATGCTCGGCGCTACAGCTGGCTTGCAGCAAGTGACTTGCAGCGAGCGGTTGCGCAGCGAGCGGCTGCGTAGCGAGCGGCTATGTAGCGAGCGGCTGCGCAACGAGCGGCTGCGCAACGAGAACGGGCAGCCGGTTGTTGCGATGCGCCTATGCAGAAGCTCAAGGCAATAGCTGCAGTTGGTAGACCGTCGCTCCCGGCAAAAAGCCGCTGGCGCGGCCTTGCATCCAGTCGCTGTGTCCCGCGCTCCAGAATGGCGACAGCGGATGGCCGCTCTGCCCAGCCGGTGCGTTGATGATGCCGTCGGCCTCAAAACCAGGTGCCACCACCATGCGCTGACTGGCACCGAAACTCACGCCCTGCACGCGCGGCATATGCGAATCGCCGGGCAGCGGCTCACTGGGCATACACAAGCTATCGGCGATCCCGGCTGGCAACGCGCCAGCCAAGGGATGACAGATGCGCGCGGTATTGCGCTCGCCCCAAGTGCGTTGTTGCAGCGGACCGAGCGCTTCCAACTCGGTGACGACATCGGTTGCGGCGGCAGCCAACAATGCATCCCAGCCGCCAATGTCGGCCGCAAGCCAACCCTCCGGCCGTTGCTGCAGCAAAGGCCAGACCAGGCCTTCCAGTTGATTGGCAACCGGTTCCTGCCAGCGCTCACCCTCGGAGGCCTTGGCCTTGGCAAAGAGAGCTGTCGCGATGCGCTCGATCACCTTGCCGCGAAAAGCCCGCACCAGTCTGTAGCTCACCGCGTCGACGCTGGCCTGGCCTTCCCACTCGATGCTTGCGTCATGTATTCGCGACAACGCCGGTGAGGGCGCGGACGCGGTCACTTCGCGAAGCAATTGCCACCAGCGCTGCAGAAACAGCGCGCGGGTATCGAGTTGGATGGCCAGCAAGTCAGCCTCGGAAAATTGCTGACGCGCACGCAAGCCATCGCGGATCTGCCGCTGGCGAGCGCCGAGGTCGTAGCTACCGGTGCCGATGAGGCGCAGCGCTTCGCCGTCAGCGACACGCGAGTTGGCGCTCCACAGGCGGTCGTCGGCGGGATCAAGCATCTGCGGCGCGTCTGCCGGAGGCAGCCAGTCGGCTTGCCAATCACAGCCAGCGAGCGGATCGAGTGGACGTTGCGGATCGCAGTCACCCACTCGCTGCGGAATGCGTCCCGCAAGCGTCCAGCCAATGCGGCCATGATGGTCGGCGATCAACAGATTCTGCGCCGGCATGCCCAGCCCGTTGGCGATGGCGACTGCTTGCTCAAGGTTGTCCGCTGTGGCCAGGTCAAACAGACCCAAATCGAGCCCGCCAGGTCGGTGAATAGTCCACATCAAGGCCAGCGACTGATGCTCGTCCAAACCATCTTCGGCGTCTTGCGGGCTCGCGTCGTGAAGCACAGGGCCCCAGCGCGTTTCGCGAACACTTAGCGTCTGATCTTCAGCGCCAGCGACTGCAATGATCTCTTCAAAAACGCGAACATCCTCCTCGCCTTCCAACGTTCGATAACGGCTGCCATCGCGATCCGTCCAAGTGACGATTACCCAGTCGAGCCAATCGCCATAACTATTGGTGAAGCCCCAGGCGACGCGACCATTGCTGCCCGCAACGATGCCGGGCACGCCTGGCAAGCTGAAACCACTGACATCAACCTGACCATCGACCCCGCGGGGGTCCGCATAGCGAAGCCGCGCGCGAAACCAGATGTTGGGTGCACGCAGGCCGAGGTGCATGTCATCGGCCAAGATGGCGCGACCATCGCTGGTCAATCTGCCAGCCACAGCAAAATTGTTACTGCCGGAAGCGACCCCATCGACGGCACCTTCCACTTCGACCGGAGCCGTCTCGGTAGGCGCATCGACGGGGTTGATCACTGCATCCGCGGCAAACACCAGTGGCGACGTTGGCAAACTAACCTCTGCACGGGCCTCGCCCATCAGCGGCGCATCAAACTCGCTGCCATCGGCAGCGAGAATTCTCATCAGGTCGGCCGGCAAGTAGTGATCGAGGCGGCTGAGCATGTACTCGCGACGATTGCTGGCATCGTGCAGATCGAACGCCATCGCGGCGACTACCAGCAACGAGTCTTCAGCAAGCCATGCTTGCGGCGTTTCTCTGAGCAGGAGATAGGGCCAAGGCCGCGTACGCAGGCCAGCCAAACCTTGATTGACACCTGCGGTGTAGGCGTTGAGTAAGGTCAGGTGATTGGCGGGTAACCCTGCGACTGCCGCGTGCATGCGGCTGCGCATTCGATGCATGCGCAGCTGCGATCCTGCGGCACCGCGACCGGACCAAACAGCGCCGCCAGCTCGCCGGAGGCACTGCGCCGAAGCAGGTCCATTTCGAAATAGCGCTCCTGCGCGTGCACGAAGCCCAGCGCACGCGCGGCATCGCTCGCATCCGCCGCCCAGATCGTCGCCACTCCGCCCGCATCGCGCTCGACCCTGGCAGCCGCCTTCAGTCCAACCAGCGTGTGCTCGCCCTCGACCTGGGCGAGGCTGCCGCGAACGCTGTAAACGGCAAAGCCAGCCAGCAGTGCGAATAGCGCCAGCAGCAGCCACGCACTTCGTCGAATCAACTTGAGCACGGCGCGCCCTTTCGCTTACATGAAAGATCGAATGCCTGCCGCAGCATGGCTGCCACGCACTGAGCTGACGGTTGCTGCTTGATCACGCCGCAGCCTCGGCGGAAACCAGCGGAGCCCGCTCATCCGTCGCGAAGATCACCACATGCGCAAGATCCGTGGTCACCCATATCTGCTCGCCGGGCGCGTGTCGGATATGACTGGGGAATAGCGCGCAAACTTCGCTACCATCGGCCAGCGCCAGGGTGTAGAGCGTTTCCGCACCGCGAAATGCTGCGCTCAGCACGCTCACGCGAACACCTCGGTCGCCATCAGGCAGCAAGTCGTCCGGGCGAACCAGGACGCTGACCGCACTTCCCACCGCCGACATCGTTGGCAACGCCCCGCAGAAGACGCCGAGCGCGGTATCGACACCCCCATCGCTGCGCACGCGGCCCCCGATCAATTTTCCTTCACCCACAAAACGAGCCACGAAAGCTGACGCGGGTCGGTGATAGACATCAAACGCCGAGTCCCATTGCTCCAGCTCACCGTCACGCATAACGCCGAGGCTATCGGCAAATGAAAATGCTTCTGCTTGGTCGTGGGTGACCAGCAGCGCGGCGATTCCAAGCCTGCGCAGTACGCTTACCAGGTCTTCGCGCAAGCTGCTGCGCAAGTGGGCATCGAGGCTCGAAAACGGCTCATCCAGCAACAGCAGATCGGGCTGTGGAGCCAGCGAGCGCGCCAGCGCAACCCGCTGTTGCTGGCCACCGGATAGCTCGTGCGGATAGCGCTGCCCCAGATCCTGCAAGCCGAACATCGCCAGCATCGAGACGACGCGCTCCTCCCGCAGAGAACGCTCCAGTCGCTGCAATCCAAACCCGATGTTTTGCTCGACCCGCAAATGCGGAAACAGCGCGAGATCCTGGAACACAAAACCCAAGTGACGACGCTCGGGCGGGCTTCGTCGCGATGCTGACGAAGCCAGCTCACCGCGCAGCGATATGCTGCCCGCAGCCAACGGCTGAAAGCCGGCAATCGCGCGCAACAAGGTTGTCTTGCCGCAGCCGCTGGGCCCCAACAAGCAGCCCAGCTCACCTGCCGCCAGTTGCAGCGATACGCCGCGTACAACGGCGCGTTCGGCGATCACGCAATGCACGCCATCGAGTTGCAGCAGCGGTGACGACTGCAATGACGACACGGCAGTCAGGGTTGACTCGCCCGCCATCTGGCCACGTTCGCGGGTCGCGTCCAACTGGTTGGCTGCGTGTCGAGTTGATCTAGCCCGTCAAACCAACCGGGAAGCCACAAACTCCCAATTCACCAGATTCCAGAATGCTTCGACGTACTTCGCCCGCGCATTGCGGTAATCGACGTAGTACGCGTGCTCCCACACGTCACAGGTCAACAACGCGGTATCGGGCCCGGTCAAAGGCGTCGCCGCATTGGACGTCGAGACAATGGCGAGCGCGCCATCCGGACGCTGCACCAACCACGCCCAGCCCGAGCCAAAGGTGCCGATGGCGGTCTTGCTGAACTGCTCCTTGAAAGCAGCAAACGAACCGAACGACTTGTCGATGGCTTCGGCCACTTTGCCGGTGGGCGCACCACCGCCGGTCGGCGACAGGCCATTCCAATAAAACGTGTGGTTCCAGATTTGCGCCGCATTGTTGAACACGCCGCCTTGCGAGCCGCGCACGATGGTTTCCAGATCGGCGTCGGCAAACTCGGTTCCCGGCGTCATGTTGTTGAGATTGGTGACGTAGGTCTGATGATGCTTGCCGTAATGGAAATCGATGGTTTCAGCAGAAATATGCGGCGCCAGCGCGTCGCGAGCGTAAGGCAGTGCGGGCAATTCGATAGCCATGAGGTGTCCTTGGTGGGCGAGTTGTACGAGGTTTGCGCTAAGTCGAAGTCGCCGGATTCAGCGCGCCTGTGGGAAAATGGTAACAAGTCAGGCGCCACTGCCGCGTCACGACATCATCATCCTTGCACAATCAATGTCGTGGCGATGCCGCCGCGCGGAGAACACCATGACCGATTCTGACCGTATTCGCAGCCTCGTTGAGGGTGCCCCCATCGTGCTTTTCATGAAGGGCACGCCGCAGTTTCCGATGTGTGGTTTTTCCAGCCGTGCCACCCAGGCATTGAAGGAGTGTCGCGCCCAGTTCAACCACGTCAACGTGCTGGAGGATCCCGAAGTGCGCGCCAATCTGCCGCGCTTTTCCAACTGGCCGACGTTCCCGCAGTTGTTCGTCAACGGTGAGCTGATTGGCGGCTGCGACATCGTCGTCGAGCTGCATGCTGCCGGCGAATTGCAGCGCATCGTCACCGAGGCGCAGAAGTCCGCTTGAGCTGTCAATTTCAAGCGGCCACATTCAAATGATCGCAGTCAAATGATCGCACTCAGTGACATGCTCGCACCGGCCAATGTGCTGGCCGGCCGGGTGATTCTGGTGACGGGTGCCTGTGGCGCGTTGGGGGAGGCAGGGACGCACGCCTGTGCGAAGGCGGGCGCGACTGTGGTGTTGCTGGGTCGACGCGTGCCCAAGCTCAACAAACTCTACGACGCGCTGGTGGCGAGTGGCGCGCCGACGCCGGCCATCTATCCACTGGATATGGAAGGCGCGACACCCACCGACTACGCACAGATGGCCGATGCCATCAACAATGAATGTGGCCGACTCGATGGCGTCTTGCACACGGCAGCCGCGTTCAAGGGATTGACGTCGATGGCGAGCACGACGCCTGAGGACTGGGTGCGCGGCCTGCACGTCAACGTCACCGCGCCGCAATTGCTGACCCAAGCCTGTTTGCCGCTGCTAGGCAACGCCAGCGACAGCGCCGTAGTGTTTGCACTCAACGACGTTGCCGCCACTTCGCGCGCCTATTGGGGTGCCTATGGTGTTGCTCAACAGGCATTGCGCGGGCTGATTGCTGTGTTGGCCGATGAGCTTTCCGCCGGTCCGATTCGAATCCATGGGTTGCAGCCCGGCCCCATGCGCACGGCCCTGCGCGCGCGCGCCTGGTCAGCGGAAGACGCATCACAGTGGCCGCCGGCCACGGTTTATGCACAAGCATGTGTCTGGTTGCTGAGCGAGGCCGCGCGGCCGCAACACGGTCGCGTCATCGAGGTCCGTGCGTGACGACGTTATCGGCGGCAATTCTGCTGTTCATGATCCTCGACCCACTCGGCAACGTGCCGGTGTTCCTCAGCCTGTTGAAGCCGTTGCCGCCGCACCGCCGGCGCATTGTGTTGGCCCGCGAGTTGTTAATTGCGCTGGGTGTGTTGTTCGCGTTTCTGTGGGCGGGCCAGTACATCCTCGCCGCCATGCATCTGCGCCAGGAGTCGGTCTCGATTGCAGGTGGCATCATCCTGTTTCTGATTGGCCTGCGAATGATCTTTCCATCGTCGGAGAGCATGTTCGGCGACACCGATGACGGCGAACCGTTCATTGTCCCACTGGCCATCCCGATGGTCGCCGGTCCATCGGGCATGGCGGCGGTGATGTTGCTCGGCACTCAGGAACCTGATCGCATGACCGACTGGAGTTTGGCGTTGGCCGCCGCGTGGCTGGCGACCGCGATCATTCTGTTCAGCGCGACGTGGTTGTATCGATTGCTGGGTCGGCGAGCGCTGATGGCCGTCGAGCGGCTGATGGGCATGCTGTTGGTAGCGCTTTCCGTGCAAATGTTCCTAGACGGCATCGCGGTCTATCTCAAACTGGGTGCGTCTGCCTGATGTGCGTCGCCGGCTAGCTCAATGTCAGAGCGCTTTCAGTTGGTTGCACCGTTTCGCCCTTCTGGCGATCAACCCGAAGCCATTCGACGATTGATCGCCGGCTTTGAGAACGGCGTGGCGCATCAGACGCTGCTGGGTGTGACCGGCTCAGGCAAGACCTACACCATTGCCAATGTCGTTGAAGCCGTGCAAAAGCCGACCATCGTGCTGGCCCCCAACAAGACACTGGCGGCGCAGCTTTACGGCGAATTCAAAGAGTTTTTCCCGAACAACGCGGTCGAGTACTTCGTCAGCTATTACGACTACTACCAGCCGGAAGCCTACATCCCGTCTTCCGACACATTCATCGAGAAAGACAGCGCCATCAACGAACACATCGAACAGATGCGTTTGTCGGCGACCAAGGCACTGTTGGAGCGGCGCGACTCTTTAATTGTTGCCAGCGTGTCGGCGATCTATGGATTGGGCGATCCCAACGAATATTTCCGCATGGTCCTGCACATGGTGCGCGGCGAGCGGATCGACCAGCGCGAACTGATTCGCCGCCTCACCGAATTGCAGTACACCCGCAACGAATTCGAAGTTCGCCGCGGCACCTACCGTGTGCGCGGCGAAGTCATCGACATTCATCCGGCCGAGAGCGAGATCGAAGCGCTGCGCATCGAACTATTCGATGGTGAAATCGAAAACCTGGCGATTTTCGATCCGTTGACCGGCGAAATCCTGCGCCGCATTCCGCGCTTCACGATCTTTCCCAAGACCCACTACGTCACCACTCGCCGCACCGTGCTTGAGGCCATTGAGGCGATCAAGGTTGAACTGGCGGATCGCCTAGAATTTTTCTACGCCAACAATAAACTGGTCGAAGCGCAACGCCTGCAGCAGCGCACCACTTTCGATATCGAAATGATGGCCGAGATTGGCTTTTGTCAAGGCATCGAAAACTATTCGCGACTGCTGACCGGCCGCATGCCAGGTGAAGCACCACCCTGCTTGTTCGACTATCTGCCACCCGATGCACTGCTGGTGGTCGACGAATCCCATGTCACCGTGCCGCAGATCGGCGGCATGTACAAAGGTGACCGCTCGCGCAAGGAGAATCTTGTTGAGTTCGGCTTTCGGTTGCCTTCCGCGCTGGACAACCGGCCGCTCAAATTCGAGGAGTGGGAGCGCCGCGCGCCGCGCAGCATTTTCGTTTCCGCAACGCCGGCCAAGTACGAACTCAACAAGTCCGAAGGCAGTATCGTCGAGTTGTTGGTGCGCCCCACCGGCCTGCTCGATCCCGCCGTCGAGATTCGCCCCGTCGCCACCCAAGTGGACGACTTGCTTTCGGAAATCAATCTGCGCACCGCGCTGGGCGACCGCGTGCTGGTCACCACGCTGACCAAGCGCATGGCTGAAAACCTTACCGAATACCTGAGCGAACACGATATACGTGTCCGCTATCTGCATTCGGACATTGAGACCGTCGAGCGGGTCGAGATCATTCGCGATTTACGGCTGGGCAAGTTCGATGTGCTGGTCGGCATCAACTTGCTGCGCGAGGGACTGGACATGCCGGAGGTCTCGCTGGTCGCGATCCTCGATGCGGACAAAGAAGGCTTCCTGCGTTCGACCTCATCGCTGATCCAGACCATCGGCCGTGCCGCCCGCAATGTGCGCGGCAAAGCGATCCTGTATGCCGACAAGATCACCGGCTCGATGCAGGCCGCGATCGAGGAAACGGATCGGCGGCGGCAAAAGCAGGTCGACTACAACGCCCTCCACGGCATCATTCCCACCACCATCGTGCGGCCGGTCATGGACATCATGGAAGGCGCGCGCGCCGCCGCCAACGAAGAGCGCTCACGCGGCAAAGGCAAGCGCGTCGCCGAGCCGATCGCCGATTACAGCGGCTTGAATCCCGATCAGGCGACCCAGAAAATCAAGAAGCTCGAACAGCAGATGTACAAACACGCCAAGGATCTGGAGTTTGAGGACGCTGCCCGCATCCGCGATCAGATTCACATGATTCGGCAGCAGGCGTTTGTTGGCTGAAGATTTTTTGAGGAGCGTCGTATCGGGCTGTACGGCCGACTGAAGAAAAATTCCTGTCTGGTCAGGAGTCTGGTCAGGATTCTAGCGAGGGCGCTCGCGACTCATGAAGAGTCCGGGCCAAAGTGGGCCACGCAGGAGAAGGGGCATGCGAAAGCGATCAACTACCTCCTCACATTTGTTGGCCGCTGGCGGGTGGCTGATTAGCGCCCGGCGGTCGCCTCCTACGGGCAAGTGGTGCTTACCTTCGGTATCCTCGCCGCGATTCCGGGCGCCGCGCTGGCGCTGCCGGCGGCGCTTCGAGTGGATGGGTTGGAAGCTGCTCCGCGCGCGCCCTTGGGCACTACTGGTGGGTGCCGGCCTGCTGGCTGTCGGACTTGCATGGCGGTCAACCTTCGCCGACGTCGATGAACGCCGCTTCGGCCTGAGCCTAGCCCTGCCTGGCGGAACGCTGATGCTCGCGATGGTGCTTGCCTGGCTGCCTTCACGGTGGCAGCGAGCGGGACTAATCGCCGCCGTCGCACTGGTCTGGTATCTGATGGTGCTGGCTGGCCCAAGGCGGGATGACGATGGCGTCTGGCTGCTGGTCGGGTTCGCGCTGTGGTGGGCATTTGTCAGTTTCTTGCGCGGCGATGTCTCGCAACCACCGGTTTCAACGCCAGCTGACCAGAGTCCAGCCTCGCGCCCCATGCCGAATCCTGCATTTCGGCCTCAGACTGCACGCAGGTTGCACCTGCCGAACCGCGCAGCAACACTTCTCGCCGATCAGTTTGCGGCACTGGCGCAGCAGCCGAGCACTTGGTTGCGCGGACTGATTCTCTTCCTGATCTGCTACGGCAGCGGCGCACTGCTGGTAGCCGCGGGCGTTGAGCCGCTGGCGGGGCTGCTGCTGAGGCTCGCCGGCACCCTGCCCGGCAGCGCGGAATCGCCGAGCCACGGCGACTCGGCAGCCTTCGCATATTGGCTCAGCTACGGCATCTTGCCGGTACTGTTCATGGTCCTGCTGGCATCGCCCTAGTGGTCACGTTTGCGCCAATAAGTGCCGCAACCCGAGTCCCGTTAGCCAGCGACGCCCAGCTCGGCCGGACCGCAATCGACTCGTCTCGCAGTTGATCGACACCCCTCGATCCGTTATCCTGCCGTGCTTCGTCGGCCCAACGGCCGCACGATTCGGGCGGTTAGCTCAGCGGTAGAGCACTACCTTGACATGGTAGGGGTCACAGGTTCGATCCCTGTACCGCCCACCAATCGGATCAGCGGCTAGCCTGAATTCGGTTGGACTTGGTCTGATTGAGTACGATTCGATCAGACACCGTAATCCGCACGGCAAGACTCTTTCGCTGGCTTGATCGCCGCGCCTGCACGCCGCCTTGCTCAGGCCGTCACCTATGAGACTGTCCGATGATCGCCGCCGACCTCGAATTTGACCCCGACGACAACTACGCGGAGCGTCGCGATTTCGATGAGGAGGAAGGCGAGCTCGCCGCCGAAGCACTGATCTGGCAGCTGTTGCTGCTGATCAATCCGGACGACGAAGAGGCGGCCGCTCAACAACTCACTGTTTGGCAGGAGTTGATTTCGTCCAGCGAGCCCGACAGTGAAGAAGTGCTTGCCGCCTTGCGCACGGCTACCGATTGGCGCTCCTGCTTTTTTGCCGATCAACTCGATGCTACAGGTCTGATCGAATGCATCGATGAACTGTCGGCGCGCTGGAATGTGCGCATCGACTGGGATATCGATGACTCCGAAGAAGACTTGCACGCTGCGGAACGGGATCTCCCAAGCCTGCTCAAGCGCGCTCACGAGCAACTTCGCGAGCACGGCTACACGCTTTGGATCTGGCAACCGGCGGAGTCCAGCATCGAAGGAATCCACGCTGGATGGATCACCCGTCGTTGGGACGACGAGGCGGTGGAAGTGGTGGCCAATGCCTTGGGCATCGAGGCTCGGCCGGCGGCTATCGCTTAGCGTTGCTCGAGTTGACATGCTTGGAGAACAGCCATTGCTGGGCGTGGTGCTGGCCGGCGGTGCGTCACGGCGCATGGGCCAAGACAAGGCGCAGTTGCAAGTACGAGGACGCCGCCTGCTGGATCACATGCTGGCGCTGCTGCGCGATTGTGGCATTGACGATTGCGTGGTCAGCGGTGCGCACCAAGGCTATCGCTGTGTCGCCGATCTGCACGAGGGTGCTGGCCCAATGAGCGCCTTGCATGCGCTGGCCCAAGCACTGCCAGATTCGCGCTTGTTGATTGTTGCGGTAGACATGCCGGCAATCAGGGTCACCTGGTTGCAGCACCTGCTCAACACCGCACCACGGTCGCGGTGTCTGCACTTTACCGGAGCCCCCTTGCCGTTGAGGCTGGACACGGACGCATTCACTCGTGACGCATTGGGTGACTTGATGACGCGTTGCCAACCTTCCCAGCGCTCGTTGCAGAACCTGCTATTGGCGTTGAGCGCGGATGCGCAAGCATGGCCTACCGACTTTGACCCACGCACCCTGGCCGAGTGCAACACGCCAAGTGAGTGGCAGGCCATGCTTGAACTCATTTCCCAATCGCAGCGTTCGCCATATTCGGACTGACGGGCAGGGCCTCCACTTGAAACGTGGGCCATGTTTGGCCAGATGCATAGCAAGCCGAGTGTCCATGGGCAGCGGCAGGCGGTTCGATACCTCAGCGCGAACGGTTGAGGTGACTTCGACCTGCAACACTGCCGTTCGTTTGACTTGATCGATGAGTTCAACCAAGCTCTCGCAGGGCTTGAGCAACGGCAAGTGCGAGCCGTCAAGCTTGAGTGCCAGCTACTGCAAGCCGGCAGTGAAGAGCGCTCGCACCTCCCCACAGCAGGACTCAGCAACATCCACTCATCAAAGGAAGGCGACGGGCAACCGGCGTCGAAGCGTGCGACATGAGCACTACCCGGACAATCCTTCAATCCACGTAGTAGCGAGCGCTCAGCCAGCGGCTTTAGTCATGGGCGCTTGGCGCCCTTTTTATTGCCTTCGATTTTTGCCTCAGGATTCAACCCATGATCACGATTACTCTGCCCGATGGCAGCCAACGCCCATTCGAGCTCGCGCCGAGCGTCGGCGAGGTAGCTGCTTCAATCGGTCCCGGCCTCGCCAAAGCGGCGCTTGCCGGCAAGGTCGACGGCCAACTGGTCGATACCAGCTATCGCATCGAGCGCGATGCGGCGCTTGAAATCGTGACTGACCGTCACCCGGACGCGCTGGAAATCCTCCGTCATTCGACTGCGCACTTGTTGGCCCAGGCAGTGCAGCGTCTGCACCCCGGCGCGCAAGTGACGATTGGTCCGGTCATCGAGAATGGTTTTTTCTACGATTTTTCGTTTGAGCGCCAATTCACCACCGACGACCTGCCGTTGATCGAAGCAGAGATGCAGAAAATCGTCAGCGAGAAACTGCCGCTGTCACGCTCGGTCAGGTCGCGCGATGACGCGGTTGCGCATTTCCGTGGCATCGGCGAGCTGTTCAAGGCTGAGATCATTGAATCGATTCCGGCCGATCAGGAACTGTCGCTATACACGCAGGGAGAATTCACCGACCTCTGCCGCGGCCCGCACGTGCCGAGCACGGATCGACTTCGCGCGTTCAAGTTGATGAAGGTGGCGGGCGCCTATTGGCGTGGCGACTCCAACAATCCCATGCTGAGCCGCATCTACGGCACCGCGTGGCTGAATGACAAAGACCTCAAAGCCCACCTGCTGCAGATTGAGGAAGCCGAGAAG
>Ga0163154_10006410_pt1 | contig 14407 bp, 19 predicted proteins | sample OliLakLV19MP9P1_FD_148649 | JGI IMG/M metagenome (GOLD analysis project Ga0163154, IMG submission 148649) | Freshwater microbial mat bacterial communities from Lake Vanda, McMurdo Dry Valleys, Antarctica - Oligotrophic Lake LV.19.MP9.P1 | ecosystem: Environmental > Aquatic > Freshwater > Lake >... | reverse complement strand
GGAGTCTGCTTGCTCCCCTCCTCGAATTCGGGGAGGGGTCGGGGGTGGGGTCAGAAATAACGATCTGCGTAAGGTGAAACCTTAAAACAACGCACGTTGTATAGTTACAACGCTTTCTGGCGCGGCTGCATCATGACTTCATCGACATAGCACCACAGCCAGTTCTCACCTCTCTCAAAACTTTGCACAAGGGGATGTTCTGTCTCTTGAAAATGCTTTGTCGCGTGTTGATTCGGAGAGGTATCACAGCAGCCTACATGCCCGCAGATCAGGCAGATACGCAAATGTACCCACGTTTCCCCGGTTTTAAGACATTCTTCGCAGCCTTGAGCGCTCGGTTTGACACGCTGCACAAGGCGAAGATGTGTACACTGCTGCGCCATAGGTTATTCCTCGCTGCTGGTTGTGATTTCAGAAGTCTGATCAACATTGGAGATTTCTTCGCCAATGGTGTAGTTAAATGCGAAGTCGATGTACTGCACATCAAGATCATTTTGCATGAGACCAACAATTGCACAACCATCACGGTAGGCGGAACGCGCAATCGCTTGCGACGCGACAGGCGCGGAGAACAGAATCAGCACGCCGAGTGCGATTGCTTTGGGTGCGGACTCGTGCAGAATAAGCGCCGAGCCGATCAACAAGCCGATGATCCCCACCGATGATACTTTGCTGCTGGCGTGTAAGCGCGTGAACACATCAGGCAAGCGAATTGCGCCCCACACGCCCACGACACAGAAGAAAACGCCAATGAGTAGGATAATTGAACCGATGAGTTCCAACATCAGAAGAACCGCCCTTCTGATATAAAACGGGCAATCGCCAACGTCGCCACAAAAGAGAATGCCGCCAGCGCGATTCCTATATCGATCATCTGTGCATTGTCGAGGACAAGACCAAGAACGATGATGATCCCCACAAACACAGTCGTCGTCAGGTCAAGTGCTTGCAAGCGTTCCATTGCTGAAGGTCCCGTCCAAATGCGATAGGTCGCAGGGACGAGCGCCACGATCAAGATGACCAGCGCAGCATTCTGAATGAAATCAGTCAGGCTATTCATGTTCGGTGACTCCCAAAATGGAACGGAGCAGACGAATCCGCTGTTTCTGCTCGGATTCGAGATGGGGGCGCGAAACTTCCAGATCAAGGCAGTGAACATATAGAATCCCGTCCTCACCGAAATCAACGACCAATTCACCCGGCGTCATGTTGAGACCGTGTGCGCTGAGTGCGGCGAGTCGCTGATCCGCGCTGTGATCGCCCGTCTCAAGCGCGATAATCCCCGTTTTAAGTTCAATTTTCGGGCGTAGGAGCATCAAAGCGACCTGTACGCTGGAAATTAAGCCGTTCCAGAACAGCAAGGCGGTGTATCGCAGCAACGCGACGATTTGACGTGGCGTAAAGCGGGTTTGAAAACGAACGCCAAGCCCGCTCAACACGACTAAGGTGATCACGCCGATGATGTAGCCGACGAATAAACTCCCCAAATCAACACGACCTGTTATGGCGACCCACAACAAGCTCATCGGCAAAGCGGGAAAAAGAATGTGCGTCATAACTTCACCTCACGGAATGGAAACTATCTGATCGGTGTAGAGTGCTTGACACGCTTCGAGCGCATCAGGGGGCAGAATGGCAGCGGGCAGCACCGCACACGTATAAATCGCGGGCTGCGCGATCTGTGCGGCGGTGGTCTGCGCCAATTCGATCAACGGTGTGGCGAACACCCCCAACACAACACAAAAAGCCAGCAGCAGCAGGGGCGCAAGTGGACTATCCGGTTGGTGCAGCGGGTGATGCGTCTCGACAGTGGGCGATTCGTGGTCAAGCGGCGGACGCTGAAAAATCCACTGCCAAGTGCGCGTCATGTAGATGAGCGTCAAAATGCCACCAGCGATCACGAGTCCGAGAATGAGCCAACTTTCGGAGTTGACTCCGCCGCGCACGAGCGCCAATTTGCTGATGAAACCGTTGAAAGGCGGAACACCTGCCAGCGCCAACCCACCAATGATATACAGGATGCTCAACAGCGGGAAACCACGTCCCGCCCCTTCCAAATCTTTGAGATCGGAACTATGTTCGCGCTGGCGGCTGGCAATCGCGCCCGTCAGCATGAGCAAGCCCGATTTGATGTAGGCATGGTTCACCATGTAGATGATTGCGGCAACTAGCGCGACAGGCGATCCCCACCCGATTGCGACGAGCATGAACCCCACCTGCCCTAACGTCGAATAGGCAAGCATTCGCTTGGCGTTCCAAGTTCGCAGCGCGGATAAGCCGCCGAAGAAAATGCCGATCAAGCCCAAGACGATCAGAATGTTCTGGATGAAGGGTGCTTCTTGCGTGAAATACAGCGTGTTATTGCGGATAATCCCGTAAATGCCCACCTTGACGACCACCGATGACAGCAATCCTGAAACGGGCGTCGGCGCAGTCGTATGAAAATCGGGCTGCCAGAAATGGAACGGCACAACCGCGCTCTTGATCAGAAACGCGCTCATAATCATCACGGCGGCGGGCAGCGCCAACAGCGGGCGATCCCCGCTCGAAAGCTCTTGCGCGACATGTGCCAGCGTGAGTGTGCCGAACGTGGTGTAAATCGCGGCGATGCCAAGCAGAAGCAGCATTGATCCCATGCCGCTGATGAACAGGTATTTGATCGCCGCTTCCAAGCCGAGACGGTTATCCGCGACTGCGACCATGACCACTGAGGACATGACCATCAACTCAAGGAATACGAAAAAGGTGAAAATATCGCCCGTGTAAAAACTGCCGCTTAAGCCCGTACCCATACACAGGAAAGCAGGCATAAATACCGGATATTTCAGCGCGTTATCGCGGCATTGCAAGCAGTAAAGCAGACCCGCCGCAACCACGCTTGTCGCCATGACCGCGAACAATGCCGCAAGCATATCTGCGACGAGGACAATCGAATATGGCACAGCGTAGCCGCCTAAGCGGTAAACCTGTACGCCAAGTTCACCCGCTTGCACATTGGCGATCAACACGCCGATGCTGCATAAGCACGCAATCACTCCGGCGATCAGCGCGATAATCCGCTGCGCGTGATTATGCCGCGTCAACAACAAGCAGATAGCCGCGCCGATCAACGGGACAATGATAGGACCAAGCACCAATGCATTTTGTACGCCGTTCATCCTTAGCCTTTTAACTGATCGACTTCATGCGAGTCGACCGTTTTGAAACGGTTCGCCGCCACATTGATCATGCCAAGCAGCAGCGCATACGACCCGAAGCTGATCACGATGGCGGTCAGCATCAAGGACTGCACAACCGGATCGCTCGGTTGTCCGTTTGCAACCTGATCGGTGTAGGCGGGAACTTCCCCATCAAACACGCCAGCGGACAGCATGAACAGGTTGACCGCCGTGAAAATGGTGTAAAACCCCATCGCCGCCTTGACGAGATCGCGGCGCAGCACTTGAAAAACGCCCATGCCAAACAGGAGTCCAGTCGCCAGTGCGAACAAGATGCTCATAATTGCTCTATTCCTTCTGGATGCGTAATGGCGTTGATGATGTTGATCATGCTGCCAAAGACCGTGAGCGCGATGGCGATCTCAAAGACGGTGGATGACTTGAAATGTAATCCGGCGGGCAGTGGAAGATCGCCAAAGTTGTTGTGCGCGAGGAAGTCTGCGCCAAACAGGAGCGGCAGTACCGCATTGATCAGTGCCACACTGAGACCGACGCCGATGATCATTTCTGCGCGGATATGACGCATTCGACCGCTGTCATAGCCGAATACCTGATACCACAGCGCCACGCTGATCCCGCCGATCATCCCGGCGGTAAACCCATCTCCCGGCGCATCGCCCGCATAAAGAAGCTGCGACAGCGCGATAATCACCGCGAAAGGTAAAAACAGAGTCGCCGCAAGCCGAGTCAGCGGCGTGGAAATTTCGCTGATCGGCGCGGCGATCTGGAATGAACCGTCCATATCCCGCTGCTTGGTGAGCTGTAAAACCGTGAGCGCCCCTAATGCCGCCATGCTGAAAACGGTGATCTCGATGAGCGTGTCTGTCCCGCGAAAATCAGTGAGCATCGCGCCAACGACATCGGTCACGCCCACAGACTCGGCATTGTCGAGATACCAATCTGCGATGATGCTTTCACGTTCAGGTCGGTTGATGACCGCCGCCAAGGCGAATGCAGCAACACCCGCGCCCACCAATACGGAGACAAGCACATCTCGGCGGACGATTCCGCGCCCACTGCCCCATAATACCTCTGAGGCGCGTTTGCGTTTCTTCTCGCTGATGCGGCTCAACATGACGATGATCAAGACCGCCGCCAATGTTTCGACTAACACCTGTACCAGCGCAACATCAGTCGCGGGTTCGAGCAGAAAAATTCCGGCGACTGCGTACCCTGCCACGCCAAGTGCCAGCGCCGCCAGCAAATGTCCCCTGAACAAAATGCTTGCAAGTGTCGAAACGAGCGCCAAAAGCAGCAAAACACCTTTCAAAATGTCGGTGACACTTTGCACATTGAACTGAATCCCGATGGTTTGCAGGTATTGTGCGCCGGGAAGAATCATCAGCACACCCACCACACCGAGGATCACCGCGAGGTAATGGCTCAGTTTGCCGCTTTGCACGAGCAGCGCCCTGTCGCCTGCACGATCCAGCCCTTTCATGATCGCCTTGTAGCCATGCGCGACATTCAGCGGTTCGCTGAACGAACGTAACCAGAAGCCGCGTACCAGAAAAACGAGGATTCCGGCTGCGACAATCACGAGGCTGATCATAAACTCGCGGTTGAAGCCGCTAAAAAGGTGCAGCGAAAATTCGTCTGGAACAATCGTTTCCAGCAAGGGATTAATCAATGGTTCGAGCGCCAGCGCGGTCACGAGCGACATCAGCGCGATCACGCCGGGACCCAAGTAGATCAGCGGATTCGGTGCATGGTGATGCTCATCATGTGCCGAGGCGTCCGCCGCGTGGAAGCGGGCAGGACGGAAGAACACATCCCATACGTAAATCGCCACCGCCACGACCAGCAAACCCGCCGAGACGAACGCCACGACAGCGATCAGTGTGGCGTATTCGCCGTGATACGCCAGCAGCGCATGGATAAGCGTTTCTTTGGAGGCAAAGCCCATCAAAGGGATAATGCCCGCCATGGACAGCCCCGAAACGACAGCGATCAACGCGCCTATTCGCATGGTACGCGCTAACCCGCCTAATTTGTCGATGATGCGCGTCCCCGTCGTATGATCGATTACGCCTGCTAGCATAAACAGCGGACTCTTGTAGAGCGCATGACCGATGATCCCGACCATCGCCGCGATAAAGCCTTCATAGTGGGGCAAACCAAGCAGAAGGACTAACGCGCCCAACCAACTCACCGTCGCGTAAGCAAGCAAGGCTTTGAGATCACGCTTGAATGGCGCATTGATCGCGCCAACAAACATGGTGATCGCGCCGATGGAGACCAGCGCAGTTAGCCATAGATCGGTATCGCCAAGCACGGGATACATTCGCGCCAGCAGGTAAATGCCCGCTTTGACCATCGTCGCGGAATGCAAAAAGGCGCTGGCAGGTGTCGGCGCGGTCATGCCACCGGGCAGCCAGAAGTGAAACGGCACTTGAGCGCTTTTGGTGAAACAGCCGACTAAGACCAGCACTGTGATTGCGACGTAATACGGGTGATCTTGCAGCGGTGCTTGCAGAATTTCGGCAACGCTAAACGAGCCGCCCGCGAGTCCCATCAAGACGATGCCCACGAACAGCGCTAACCCTCCCCCACCGGTGATGACCAATGCCTGCGCCGCACCGCTCCTCGCCTCTGGTTTTGTGCCGTCAAAACCGATCAGCATGAACGAGAATATACTGGTCAGTTCCCAACACACGAACAACAGGATCAAGTTGCCAGAAAGGACGACGCCTAACATGCTGCCCGTGAACGCCATCAACAGCGCGAAGAAGCGCGGCGCACGAGGATCACCTTCCATATAGTAGCCCGCGTATAGAAATATCGCCGCGCCGATCCCCGTGATCAACAAGGCAAACAGCAACGCCAATCCATCAATATACAGCGCAAATGTGAGTCCGAAACTTTCTACCCACGCCTGTTCCAACACGATTGAGCCTTGCGCATGGATGGTTGGAAACAGCGTGATCAGCCAAGCGAACAGCGCCAGCATGACTCCTGCCAGCACCCAATTCAAACGAGTTTCACGAACGCTTTTCCCCACCACTGGAATGAGGGCGGCAAGCGCGAACGGGATCAAGATGAGCGCAAATTCCATTCAGAATGCCATTGTGTCATGCGGTCGCTTTAGCTTACTGTCGGAGATTGTGATAGTCATAAGATGACTCTAAGAAGGTTCTTATTTTTATCCTGTAGTTTCAAAGCGAGTCTAAGATAAAGTCCACGATGAAAATCAACAGGATGAACAACGTATGCGACTGCTGCTGGTTGAAGATGAAGAAGGTATCGGTAAGTTTATTTGTCAGGGCTTACGAGAAGCGGGTCATACCGTCGATTGGGTGCAGGAAGGCGAAAAAGGGCTAGACCATGCCGCCCATCTTGACTATGACATTGTGGTACTCGATTTGATGCTGCCAAAAATGGACGGGCTTCACCTGCTGCAGCGACTGCGCGATTATGGCGTGAAAACCCCGATTTTAGTGTTGACAGCGCGTGACGCGGTTGAGGATCGGGTAAGGGGTTTGAACGCGGGCGCAGATGACTATTTTGTGAAGCCGTTTGACTTTTCTGAACTCCTCGCACGAATCCATGCCCTGCTGCGCCGTCCGCCGCTGCAAACGACCAATATCCTCAAAGTGGGCGATCTCGAAATGGATACGCTGCGGCATGTCGTTCGTCGCGGCGGACGTGTGTTAGACCTCAGTCAGCGTGAGTTCATGCTGCTGGAATACCTCATGCGAAACGCGGGACATGTCCTCACGCGGACTCAAATTGGCGAACGGGTATGGGGCTTCGACTTTTACAACGAATCGAATGTGGTCGATGTGTACATTGGCTATTTGCGCCGCAAGGTGGATAAGAATTCGCCCATCCCCTTGATCCAAACTGTACGCGGCATAGGGTATCGCTTAAGTGCTGATGAAGATACTGACTAGACTCAACACGATTCGCACTCGCCTCACGCTCTGGTATGTGATCCTGCTTGCGGTTACGGTGCTAGGCTTCTTTCTGTACCTGCAATTTGAACTTGAAGTGAGTCTCGCTGCCCAAGTTGATACGGGACTGCAAGTTGCCGCCTCGCAACTGCTGGTAGATGTGGATGACAGTGTAGACCCGCCCATGCTCCGCCCCATGTCCGAATCCGCGGTTGATCAGTTGATGCAATCGCGTTTCGCCATGCGACTCGTCAATGCGAATGATGAAGTCGTGGCAGAGGTAGGAAGTTTTCCGCCGGGTGTTTCCATATCACCGAACGTTGCAGGTTTTGACACAGTTGACGTGGATGGGACGACATGGCGCATTTATACACAGCGGGTTGAAACACAAACGCAGACGTTTGATGCGTGGTTGCAAATGGCGCAATCCCTGAATGTGGTCTATGAAACACGCAATAGTTTGCTGCGGATTGTGCTGATTGGCGTTCCCATCACCTTGATCGTCGCTGGCTTGGGCGGCACATTCATGGCGACACGGGCATTACATCCTGTCGATGCGATCACGCGCACCGTCAAGGACATCAACGCGACGGATATGACCAAGCGCATCTCGTATCAAGGGGCGGCTGATGAACTTGGAAGACTTACCGAAACGCTCAATTCCATGCTAGATCGTTTGCAGTCGGGGTTTGAAAAAGAGCGACGGTTTACAGCGGACGCCTCGCATGAGCTTCGCACGCCGCTCACGTCGATTAAAGGACAAATCGGAGTCACGCTGTCCCGCGCCCGAACGCCTATCGAATATGAAGCCACGTTGAATCACATCCAACTGGAAACAAATCGTTTGATCCGCCTGTCCAATGATCTCTTATTTTTGACCCGTTTGGACGCCACCCCGACTCATTCGATACCGGAGCAGATCGATCTCAGCGACTTACTCGGCGCGGTCGTGGATCAGATGTGTGTGATTGCGGCAGAGAAGCAAATCAGCTTATCGACTGACGTTCCAGAGTCCCTCCTTATGATGGGCATCACCGATCACCTCATTCGCCTATTCTTGAATTTGCTCGACAACGCGATCAAGTACACCCCATCCGGCGGTTCGATCAATATCACAGCGGTGCAATCCAAAACTGAAGTGTTGATCTTTGTGTGTGATACGGGTCAAGGCATTTCTGCCGAGCATTTGCCTCACCTTTTTGAACGCTTCTATCGCGCAGAGTCGGATCGCAAATACAACGGTGGCGCAGGTCTTGGGCTTGCTATCGCGCATCAAATTGTGCGCGAACACTTTGGCTCTATTCAAGTAGAAAGTACCCTCGGCAAAGGCACAACATTCACCATTTCTCTACCGATGACACGGCACACCTTATAAGTAAGAGCGTTCTTAGATCAACCTTAGAACCCTCTCAAGGTCAGCCGCTAGACTTGGAGTCCATGGGTAGGGTGTAAAACAGCCAAGAGGCGGTAAATGAATGAGCGAATTATATGCTTTGGTCGAAATTGCTTTCACGACGCTCATTAGCGGGTTTTGGACATTTATCCTTTATATCCTTCGACCCCAATGGGTCAGCCAGAATTTACGCAGTCGCGTGATTGTGTCAGCGCTTGAAGGCATCCTCTGTGCTTTGGCTTGGATTCTTTTGCTGGTGGTCACATCCACGCCTATCACGCTTGGAAGCATCGAAATTGCCGTGCTGTGTGGCTTGATCTGGGCGGTAGTCGCCATCTATACACGCGGACGTTACAAAACCGCACTTTCAGAAGCAACTGTGCCGTCTCAGTTTTCCTGATTCCGTTACAGATCAACAACCGGATACGCACGCATTGATCGTTAGGCGAAAAGGAAACGAATGATAGGAATTGACAACGTTTTGACAGCAGTTGCCCTCATAGGCTTTGTGATATTGCTGGCGGGCATTATCGTGGCAGCCACTCAAGGACGAAACCCGCGTCAAGCCAGCCTGATAGCCGTGCTTGGGGGTTGAGCATTGCAGCCGTTTTTGGCATTTTGAGCCAAAGCGTCGTCGTTATCCAACCCCAACAGGTCGCGGTTGTGTTCAATGTCCTGACAGGTCATCTCGACACGCCGCGCTCGTCTGGCACCCATTTTATTCTGCCTGTTTTTAACGAATTTACGGCGTATCCCATCAACCAGCAGTAAATTACCCTGTCGGGGGCAGCGATGAGGTCAATAACCGAACTGATTCCGCCGTGCGGACGCTGAGCGTTGGGTGCGCTCGTTTCGTCAGGAATGTCTTGACCACTTGCTGATTCTGAATCAACGACATCTGCTCCGGGTACTCAAGGACTACACTGCCTACTATAATGCCGCCCCCATCAGGGACTAAACCAACAAACTCCAATTCCGTTCTCATGCCCGCAGCGCGGCTCCATTCGTTGCCGCGACCTTTTGGGTGGGGCATCTTGCACGACTACTACCGCGCCGCCTATATCTCCCCTCAGACGAGGTTTTTCCGCCGTACAAGCATAGTGTATCCATATTTTTGCCATTTACCCCTTCAGTCTTCAAAATCTCTGAAGGGGTGCTCTATTCGATAGAGTAATTGTCCATGATTCTTCTCAACTGTATTGGCATTGCATGTGAGATGTGAAGTCTTCCACCTAATTTGTGCTTGGAATAATCCGGGATTCCCTTGTGTGCCTTTGGTTGACGTTTCCCTGCTCCTCAACTTCATCCTACTGCTGTTCATCCTGTTGTTTCAGCGCCGTTTGCTTCAACGTTGGCTCAAATAGGTGTGGACCACTTGGCAGCAGCACCTGTGGGGGATACTTAAGTCGGTAGTTGCCGGATCAAGGTTGGATAATTCGCTTCTCCCTTGACGTACACGCCGAATCCCTCTAAACTGCCGCGCTTTCGCCGCCTTCAATCCAAGAGTTATTCATGCCCACTACCTTGTACGCTGGCTTCTTCTTCTGCGCCTTGGCAAGTCTGCTGTTCCTGTGGAGTTGTGGCGCGCTCGGTCTCACCCTCCGCGCCCTCTTCGAACCGAAAGCAACCCGCACAACGCTCAGCGACCACCTGACCCGCATCCGTCGTCGCTGGTTTGAACGCAAGCTCCCCAAGCCGAAGACTCCGCACGACTGCCCGTACCCCCAAATAACTCCGTAAAACAGTGAACTAACCCGCGATGGATTAACTTCTCGCTGATAAGATTGCTGCTTGCCTTGTTGCCCTTGGGAGTGTGCTGTGCGCTGGTTTTCATCATCGCTCACTGTTTCTCGCTGCTGCTCGAGCTTGTTCTGCTTCGTCGCCAGTCTGACCAAGCTAAAGACCTGCAAATCCTGCTGCTGCGCCGACAACTCGAGATCGTCCAGCGTAAGTTGGACCAACCACTGCGCGTATCCCGTGCTGAGAAATTCTCCCTCGCGCTTCTCACCGTCCGTTTGAAACGCGTCGCTGGGCAGAACGTCAGGGAGTTACGCGACGTGATCCGCATCTTCCAGCCCAAAACCGTCCTCAAATGGCATCGTGAACTGGTTCGGCGGAAATGAACCTACCGGCATCGAGCGCCTAGTGGACGTCCAAGCACCGGCGTCGGCGTGGAAAGGAGCTTTTGCCTACCGCGTCGAAAATGATGTCATAGGTCTCCCCTGTTTTGGTGAAATCCTCTTTCTGGTAATCAATGACCTTATCAGCACCCAGAGCTTTCACCAAGTCGATATTTGCAGCACTGCATACGCCGGTGACTTCCGCCCCGAAATACTTCGCAAGTTGTACTGCACTGGTTCCAATACTGCCAGAAGCACCGTTGATCAACACTTTCTGTCCGGGCTGAATGTTCGCAGCATCTCTCAGATTTGGCAGCGCAGTGAAGGCTCCGGGATGAATGGACACCGCTTCCTCATAGGTCATGTTCTCTGGTTTTATTGCCATCACCCCGCTTTCCGGGAGGCTTAGATAGCCGGCATGAGCGCCAAAACCGGGGGCAGTCGTTCCAAAAACTGGGTCACCCACCTTAAATCGAGTTACAGCCTTGCCGACTGCTTCAATTTCCCCGGCAAACTCACTCCCCGGTGTAGTGAATTTAGGTTTCAAGGGACCAGTGAATAATCTTGCCGAAAAGTCGTTACCCTGTCGAAAAAGGGCATCCGCTGCCTCTACAGTAGTCGCATAGACTTTTATGAGGATTTCGTTGTCCGCAGCAACCGGTTTTTCGACATCTTTGAGTTGCAGAACCTCCGGTGATCCGTATTTTGTGTAGACAATTGCTTTCATAGTGGCGTTCATTTCGTTAATCCCTCTATTGAATGCTATAGGGCGTTTACTTGAATAGGACTGCTTACTGTTTGACGTTTGGTGATTCTGCTTTGTCGGATTGTGAAAAGGAAAGCAACTGTAGATTCAGACCATGAATACGGTTCAACAACCCTAACAGCGCGGACTGATCGGCAATCTGTCCATTTAAGACGGTTTCCCCATTTGCCTGACCAGAGATGATTAAACCTTCCAACCAGTCTGACCAGTCCTGCTTCAAACTCCCTTTGATTCTGATTTCCACATACATGGTATTTTCCACATTCCACATTGCGTATTTTATGTAGCGAGCTATCACAAACTGTCTTCGCTCACATCGAGAATTATTGCCGGTATGAGCGAATTTCAACCGCACACGAACAGTTTTCAGGATCACGCTGACAGGTGCAGACGACTTGATTGACACAGCGCCAGCACGGGCTTAGCCCGTCCTCAATCAATGGGACACCCAGCAGCGCTGCGCCGATATGCGCCCGTTCTGATAGGTCAAATGGAATCAGTCCTAGACTTTTATCATGCTGGAATGAAAGCTGTCCTACTGGTTGGAAGCCCGCCTTTTGCATTCCTGCGCCCGATGGCAGATTCTCCGGCGCGTGAATAATCCAGAAGCGCTCCGCCCGTTCCGCCTGTACTATCGCTTGCAATAGACGCGGATACAGCCCTCTCCCTTGCTAGTCGGGTAAGGTTGCGAAATCCCACAAGTAGCGACTATCAGCGGCTATCGGAAAAACAAGGTTTAGTTCGCCTATAGAGGCTTCGCGGGTGGCTACCCAACCATAGGTCACTGCCGTTCCATCAAGATAGCCCATATACGGAAGGTGTCCGGCACGCCGCCGCTGCTCGACTTCCGCGACAGGAATGCAATTGATGGTTGCCAGTTGCGCGTCATCCGCTGCCAACCCCACATAAAAGCCCGATACAGCGGGTAAATCCATCAAAGGGTCCGAATCCCACCAAGTTGCCAGTGTCATTTGTTTACCTCTTGCAAGTCATCGAATTTGGGTTTCAAGTAGCTGCTCAGACGGTGGTACATTCATATGTGAGGCAAAGTAAGCGGTACTTTGCCTCACATGATCCAACGCTTTATAGTCGCTTACCGAAGCTGTGCGACCATATTCACAATTGCTGCGACTGCCGCCTCTGGTTGCTCAATTTCGATGTTGTGACCGCTATTTTCAGCAATCATCTGCTGACTATTAGAGGACAATAGGAGAAGTTCAGACTGCATAGTCTGCCAGTCTGTTTGCTGATTTAAGGCAGCCGTCACAACGACCAGCGGTAGATCGCCGAAGGTCGTAATTGCAGCCGCCTGAGCCACACTCACTTGTAGACTCAGGAGTTCGTCCACCCACTCTTGGGCGGTTCTCGGAGTCACTGCGAACGCGGCATAAGCAGCCTGTGTTTGGGGTGGCAGAGTTTGAATTAATCCTAATGGCTCGGCTAACACACGCACCAATCCGATACGCCCCAAGAGGAAGGGGAGCGAAAAGGCACTGGGTTGGTAGGAAGTCTGAGGCGCTATTTCCATGGGGGATTGTGTCATCTGTCCGGGACTCATGGATTCAATCAGAACAACACCAGCGACCTCTGTCGGGTAATCGTGGACGAAAATACGCACTGTTAAACCGCCTAGCGAGTGTCCGGCTAGCACATAAGGTCCTGCAATATCGGCTCGCTCAAGCAAGGTGTGTAGTTCAGTGGCGAATTGTTCGGCAGTCCGTGGCAGTGTGCTAGCCTCACTGTACCCCATACCAGCTCGATCATAGGTGCAAACTCGTGTGGTCTTTGCTACCTCCTCCTGAACCGAATTCCACGTGAGGGACCATCCGCCCAATCCAGCCTCAATGACTACGGTGGGGCTGCCAGTACCCGTGCAGTTGATGTGCAGACGATAGCCCGCCCACGTCTACCATTTGACCAAGAGGGGGATAAGCTTGTATGTCAGCAGCTTCTGCCACAGACTCGTAAATGGTTCCTGCCAGAATCAACACAACTACCAAAACTACAACTCCGCCCAACCAGCGTAACCAGCCGCGTTTGTTGTGCGACGATTGAGGCACTTCTGCCAAGCGGATAGGATCGCCGCTGGTATGGACTTCAGTGTGCTGAGCAGCACCGGGTTTTGAGGAAGAGATTGGATTGAACGACATGACAGAACCTCCTGAAAATGGAAACAAAACGAGTTAAACAATCTCATTTCAGGGTATCTGTTAGCGTGGGGTAGTGTCATACCCCATATAGGGTATTTAAAGTAAACGGTACGCTTCAGCGTGTTTAATGGCTTCCCAACGGCTGTGAACACCAAGCTTGCTATAAATATTCTTGATATGCTTGCGTGCTGTATCAACGGCGATAACTAGCCGTTCTGCGATTTCGTTGCTTTCCAGACCCTCTGCCAGCAAGCGCAGTACTTCCAATTCGCGTGTACTGAGTGCATCGGCTAAATGCCCTCCAGTAGGGCGGGGCGCTGCAAGGGGTAGTCCGCGCTTTCCCATTGCTGTGAGCAAGCGGGCGGCATATTCTGGTGAGACATGCAGGGCAAGCTGTCCCTTGCGCTGCATGTCAAGGGCTTTTTCCAGCAGCCTTCAACACGGGTATCTAATGCCGTTATCTCCTGTGTCGTGAGTGTCAATCCCATGACATCTGTAAAAAAGGCTGCAATTTGCGGCGGCGAGAAGCGCAAATCAGCGCTGCGTAATTCGAGCAGTTGGCTGCGTACCCGCATTCGCGCAAGGGGTAGCGGCGGATCGGTTCGGGTGGTCATGATGAGACGTATCTGGGAAGGCATGTGTTCAACGAGAAAGGCTAACCCTTCATGGATGGAAGCCGAATCGATGACGTGATAATCATCCAGCACTACACTAAGCAAATCAGGGAGTGCCGAAAGCTCATTGATTAGTAGTTAACCTTCACAATAGGAGAGGGACACAGAGACCCCCTTACCCCCGATAGGTCATGCCGGCATCCGGTGAGCGAGTTGGCGATTAACTAACCCAGCGACCGCACACACTCGTGCG
>Ga0163154_10006408_pt1 | contig 14417 bp, 14 predicted proteins | sample OliLakLV19MP9P1_FD_148649 | JGI IMG/M metagenome (GOLD analysis project Ga0163154, IMG submission 148649) | Freshwater microbial mat bacterial communities from Lake Vanda, McMurdo Dry Valleys, Antarctica - Oligotrophic Lake LV.19.MP9.P1 | ecosystem: Environmental > Aquatic > Freshwater > Lake >... | reverse complement strand
CCCCCAAAGCGGCTGCTGCGCCCGCGCCGGAAAAGGCTCCCGCAACTGTTGCGTCTGCTCCCGAAGTCGTCGCGTCTGCTCCCGCAACTGTTGCGTCTGCTCCCGAAGTCGTCGCGTCTGCTCCCAAAGAGGTTACGCCCGTGCCTGAAGCAACTCCTCCTGCCCCTGAGCCGACTGCCGCGCCGGAACCCGCTGCCGCCCCTGAGCCTGTCGCTGTCGAAACGCCAAAAACCGACGCCGAATAGACGCATCCGCTTTCAATGGAAATTGACCCCTGCCTTATTGTGTGGCAGGGGTTTTGCCTTTGCACTTTCTTTTTTGGAAATATCCGTTCTATAGGGACTCTCAAGGATTAAACTGTTCCATCGCCTTGTTGGGTACTGAAAGTACCCGCCTCTGTGTCCTTCGGACGAGCGTCCTGCCGGACGCACCATGCAAGAACGGAACGATTTAATCTTTGAAAGTCCCTAAGAACGATGACTGTGAAATTGTCTGGAGATTTCGCCACGATTCGCGCCAAACTGTGTCTGCAAATGCAAAAGATACGGGTCTACTGCGAAGACTCCCTTGACAATTAGCAAAGGGCTTGTTATAATCCATATATCGCTACGCCCATGCTTGCTAAAAGAAGCACGATAAATCCCTTCGCTTTTCGTAAATTATGGAGAAGCGAGGTTCGTGCCATGTTTAAGTGATGTCTCCCTTAGTGTTCGACTTATCCGTGATGCCTGTGCAGAGAAGCACACGCACCACCCATTCGGTTCGAAGTCCGTCTCTCCAAAAAACACAGAGAAGTACGGCAGATTCAGAGAGGAAACGATCATGCATCGTCGCACGGAAACGAAGAATTTCCATTCTTCCCGCTCAGGTTTTACCCTGATTGAACTACTTGTTGTCATCGCAATTATCGCCATTCTGGCGGCAATTCTGTTCCCTGTTTTTGCTCAAGCGCGTGAGAAAGCCCGCCAAGCGTCCTGTCTTTCCAACCTGAAACAATTGACGATGGGCTGGCTCATGTATGCACAGGATTATGATGAAACATTTCCTCAGTGGAAATGGGATGTCAACTGGGCGAACGGTTCAGGCAACCCGAACAACAACGCCACGTCGCTGTGGTGCAACGCCATTTTCCCCTATGTCAAAAATGTTCAGGTCTATTCCTGTCCCAGTGATGCTCGCGGGATCACCGCACAACAGGCGTTTGGCGGCTGGTTCAACTTCAACAATACGCTGATAGGGTTCCCGCAAGCGATGCTTCAAGCGAAAATCAGTTACGGTACAAGTGAGCCGCTCACCGCATTGGACGGCAAGCAGACTCTTGCTGCAATGGATAGACCCGCAGAAACTTTCCTCGTCGCCGATGTGGCAACCCCGCTCAGCGGCTGGGGCGGATATTGGGACTGGGTTGACGCCGAGAATGTCAATGCGCCTGAGAACGATCCCCGCCGTCAAAAGGTAATCCAGCGTCTTGCCTTCCCGAAAGGTCCTGAATGTATGGGAGTAACCGGCGACCTTTATTGGAATCAGTCGATGGGAACCAATCAGATTCCCGCCAATGCCGATTCTTGCGCCCGCCACAGCAACGGCAACATCATCGGATTTGCTGATGGACATACCAAGTTCATCCAAGCCCGTGGAACGCTGAACAAATTCTTCGGCGTCAAATAGTGTGCTTTTTATCACGCCCACTGCTTTCATCTGCTTGTATGAGAGCAGTGGGTCGGTCTATTTTAGGAGAATTTCCGATGAAACATCAGTTGACCATGAAAATCGTGGTAGTGTTGGTACTGTCATGTCTGCTCACAGGCATAATGGGATGCGGGTCGAAAAAGCCTGCCGAAAGCGAGAAAACTCAATCGCAGGCACCCACCGATTCGATGCAAAAGGCGTATGGCGGCAATCGCCCCGGTGCGGCGTCACAATCACGCTGAAATAACCTATGTCACTCCGTAATTCTGTACAAGAGCGTGACAGTTCTGTCGCCCTGCCCCCGCGTCGTTCCCGTATTCTGCTTCCGTTGCTGCTGATCGTCGCAGCGATTTTTCTAATGACCCTTCCTTGGCAGCGGCGACAGTGGATGGCAACGGCTCGTCTGCAAACTGAAAATACCCTTCGAGAATCACGCATCCGTGATCTCAAAAGCAAACAGACGGGAACAGTGACAATAGAGAATAGCCCCGAAGAATTCGCGTCGGCAGCAGACGCACAAGGTTCATTACAGAATGCTGTGCGTCCCTTGTTGTCACGCGGCGATCTCAATGCTGCCGGAAAACGACTGGCAAGAGAAGAAGAAAATCTCCTTGCCAATCCTTCTCTTGCCACAGACCCCGCACTCGCCTCCACACTGGCAGGTCTGTTTCAGGAAGCGGGTTGGGTAGACAGGGCTTTGTTCCATGCTCAACGTGCCAAAGAACTTGCTCCGAACGATCTGGCGGCTCTGTTGCGTTTGGCTGTCATTGAAGCACAGTTGGGCTGGCAAAAAGAGTGCCTCGCCCATGTCCAGCAATCTCTCAAAATGGCTCCACAGGAAGCAGAGCCGCATCTGGTGCGAGCCCTCCTGCATGATCAAGTCGGAGCCTTGGCATCGGCGGAAAAAGAACTGCTTGCCGCTGACCGTACGCGCCCCAATGATCTCAATATCGCTCTGCTGTTATTTCGGAACCGGATGAGTCAGCATCACTATGATCAAGCACTCGCAACCGCCGAAACTGCCCTCCAACACTTTCCTACGGAACCTGCCTTGACGGCAGCGCGGGCAGAAGCCCTAATTGCACGCGGACTGGCACAGGTAGGCGGAGTCAATAGAACGGACTTACAGGCAGGATTGGCAGCCGCACGCTGGTATCAACAGCTTGCGCCGGCAAATAAAGACGCCCATTTTCTCATCGGCAAAGCCCTCAAAGGGTTGGGTGATGAGGCGGGCGCATTGAAGGAGTGGGAGACCGCCCATGCCGCGCTTCCCAATCAGCTTGAACTCTCGAAGAGTTTGGGACTGCTGCTGTTTCGGCAGAAACAAACCGAGCGTGGAAAGGTATTGGTGTCGCAGTCCAAAATTGTCGAGGAGGAAGTGTTGGAATACAACCGCTTGCTGACCCTTGCCGGACAGCAGCGTCACAACCCGAACGGACACCGTGAGTTGGCGCGTTGGTGCCAAAAAGAGGGCAAACTGTCGCGTGCCATTTTGGAATGGGAGCAGACGCTTGAGATTCTCCCGAACGACGCGGAAGCAAAACGCGAGCGGGCAGACTGTGTTCTGAAACGTGCGAGCAGAGACTAAACCTTGGAGGGAACGAAGCTCACTGCATCGGGGATTGCTTCTCTGGAATGGATGATTATTGTCAATTGCCGTGAGAGAATGCCTTTGCCCGTGTGTGCCGCGCCTCCAATAATTATCAACATCGCGTCGTTTTCTCTTTGAGGCAACCTGAAAACTCCTTTTGCTGTTCGGTGAATTTTGCATTAGACCTCTTGCAAGAGTCGGGTAGAGATCACGTACCCGACTCAAAAACAGCCGTCCTACGGACGAAATTCCCTTGTCCTATCGAGTGCGAAGCACGGCACGGCGGAACGCCCCCAGCAGCGGAATTTATTCTGCTGGACTCTTGCAAGAGTCAGCGGGCGGAAGCGTTTTACACCGGGTACGTTCTTGTACTCGGTCAAGAGCAAACCACTCTCAAGCGATAGGAGTAGTTTTCAGACAGGTGCGTTTTTGTACCCGCAATGGAATTGTCCTAAAACCTAATCCCGACTCCCTTTTCCGGCGGTTATGTCCTTGTACCCAAAGCGGACTCCTCCGTCTGCTGACTTATCCAAGAGATCTATCGAAGCATCTCCGGCACATTCTTCCGCGCAATCTTACCAGTTTTTCGCAAAAAGTGGTACTTATCGGCGATTTTCCGTACTGTTACCGGCGCAATTGAACCCCAAAACAGGGATAATGGGACATCTATTGGAAAGGAGAAGGCCAGTCATGGAGAGTATTCAGGCCGCTTCGCACGAGGCAAGTTTGTTGTGTCCGCAGTGTGGAGGAGAGTGCGAGTATCAACGCATTACGATGCCACTCAAACGTTCCCCGTTCGGATTTGTTTTAATTCGCAATGTTCCCGCAGAGGTGTGTCAGCGGTGTGGAGAGGCGCAGTTTTCTCTTCCCATCACCAATCAGGTGATGAACGCGATTCACTCGGAACATACGCCCGATGAGATTGCACTTATCCCCATCTACGACTTTTCCGGTTCAATCTCTTAACAATCCTAAACTCCCCTGCTGCCCGATATTCACGGCGCAGGGGAGTTTTTTGTCTCCTCAATCGTATACCAAACAACCCCGCGATAAGGAGAGACCATGCCTGTTTTAGAATTTCCCTGTGAACTCGACGCTTCCATTGAAGACGTTTGGGCATTCCATGATGCCATCGAAACCCTTTTCCTTCTGACGCCGCCGCATACCAAAGTTCGTCTCGATGGGGAACCCGAACCGATGCGCGTGGGAGTCGTCTATCGCCTCCGAATGCGCCGCTGGGGAATTATTCCGCTCGCTTGGGACGCCAAAATCGTCGCCTACGATCCGCCGAATGGTTTCACCGATGAACAGATTCCGGGCAAAGGTCCCTTCAAGTCATGGAAACACGAACACCTCTTAAAAGCGATCTCTCACACCAAAACCCTGCTCACTGACCGCGTCACCTACGAACCGCCCTTCGGCATCTTAGGCAAAATCGCCGACGCCGTTTTTATCCGCCGCGACCTCGAAGCCATGTTCGCCCATCGCCACGCGGTTACGAAGAGAGAGACAGAGGGACAAAGGGAGAAAAAACTATAGAACCACAACGGGCACAAAGTACACAACGACAATAGACCTCTTGCCTGAGTCCAGCAACAATTTATTTCTCGTGCAGGTCTCGTTCCGCCGTGCCGTGCTTCGCACTCTCAAGGAGCCAGAGCATTTCGTCCGTAGGACGGCTGTTTTTGAGTCGGGTACGTTCTTGTACCCGACTAGGGCAAGAGGTCTAATTCAAGAATTCAATGTTTGGATTTCCGCACTGTTTTCGTGTTCTTTCGTGTAGTTTCGTGGATCACTGCATTGGCTTTTTCTCCCCTTCTCCTTTTCTCCCCTTCTCCTCTTCTTTCTTCGGCGGCAGCCAGCGCATAGAAGGCTTACCGGCGCGAGAGGCGAAGACGCCCCGCCGGAGGGTGTTGAGATATTCGGGGCGCGTGGTGACACTGCCATAGGAAAACAGAGTGACGCCGGAGGCTCCTGCCTTGCGGACTTGCTCGATCTTTTTCGCCACGTCGCCCGCTGATAATCGCCACGCTCCGATTCCCGTATAGACTTTCTTTTCACCGGCGGCTTCGACTGCCTTGCGCGTTTGGGCGATGATGCGGGCTGTGTTTTTGTCATAAGACATCAGAGCAACGGCGTCGAAATAGCCCGCTTTTAACCATAGCCGCCAATCCTGACCGCGAGCGCGAAAGGCGTCGTCTGCATCGGCGAATACCGCCCCTGAAACTTGAATCCATGGCTTTGCTTGTTTGACCGTGGTTGAGACACGCCGAACCAACTCCGTCACTTGGGCGCGTCGCCAATCCGCCCATTCCTGCCCAAAACTGTGGACATAAGCCAGCCGATCTTTCACGCGCATCGTCTCCATGCGAGCGAACTGCTCCGGCGTCATTTGTGCGTGCATAAAGTCGCGAAATCGTGCCAGTGTCGGCGTGCTAAAGTCTTGTGTCAAACCGTTATAGCGGCAGTAATCGAAATGGATTCCGTCCACATCGTAGCGGGTTGCCACATGAGTGAACACATTCAGCAAATGCTCCTGAACGGCAGGACTGCTCGGCTGCAAAAACGCGCCTTCGCTCTTCGCGTTCGGAACGGCAGAGACCCGATCAAACTTATCGGTGGCGAACCACGCCCGATGCGCGTTCCAGAGATGGTTTGGGTTGCGTGGCTTTTTTGTGCCGCTCCACGTCAAAAACGTGTTCATCCACGCATGAACCTCAAGCCCATTTTTATGCGCCTCTGTGATCATCATTTGGAGCGGATCGAAATCGGCGGGCTGACGCGCCAACGATTCGGCACGCGGCTCATAAGGCGAATCATAAAACGCATCGCCGCGCCCTCGCACCTGCACGAACAGCGTATTGAAGTGATATTTGACCGCAACGGCAACCACTTTTTTGATTGCAGCGGACGAAGTCATACTGTCGCGCACGACCCACATTCCCCGCATTTCGGCGTTTTTGTCCGCGATCTGCGGATTGATGACCGTGCGATTGATTTCTGACGGCGGACTATCTTGAGCGAAAAGAGGAACTCCCATAGAGGGCAACAGAGCCAAACCGACACAGATAGACAGAAAACCGACGAATGTTCGGAACGAACGGAACTTTGGGGACAGCAATAGAAACTCCTTGCGATAAAATTACCTGCGGGGGCTGTTCATTCAATAGTCGGTACAATCGCGTCAGAGTTACATAAAGATTGAAAAGAAGGAGTGCCTATAGGCGACATTATGAACCTTTCGTGCCTCTTGACGTGTCTCATTCTTCGTGTGCTTCCGCAATGCCATTTCGTCTGCTCGTTCGAGAATCCGGCAGAGGAAATCTCCAACAAGAAAGTATGCGTGCTATGAGAGATTTGCAGCGCGACGGCAGGGCGTTCGGTGACAACGCCCTGCGCTTTGATCGCATCGGCGAGGAGATGGCACGCTGTCTCGAAGCCATTTTGTGCCACAATACACCACCAAGACAGCCAGTCCGTATCCTGCCGCCGCTCAGTCCAACACCGCCGCATTGGGATTCGGTCATGCGGGAAGCACTCATGCACTTCCTCAATCTCGCTCATCCAAAGGAGTAAATTCAGCGTGCCGACCTTCGCGACTCTCCAAACCATACGCGGCTTTTTTCCGATTTCCGACCAGTGGGCGACATCGGGACAGCCCAAAATTTCCCACTTTCACGCCATAGCGAACGCCGGTTTCGAGTGTGTCGTTAATCTGTTGCCGGAGAACGAAGTCTTGTTGGGCGAGCCGGAACTTGTGCGCGAATTGGGCATGGAATATCACGCAATTCCCGTGATATGGACAAAACCGACACCGGAAAACTTCGCCGCCTTCGTCGCCCTTATGCAGTCCTCTTCCGAGCGCAAACTCTATGTCCATTGTGCCGCCAATATGCGCGTATCGGCGTTTACCTATCTCTATTGCACGCTCTTTCTCGGCGTAGACGAAGTTGCGGCGCGTACCGCGATGCACCAAATCTGGGAGCCAATTCCCCACTGGGCAGAGTTCATCGAGACCATCAAGAGAGGGAAGGCATGAAGCCGCAGAATTGGGCGGGGAACCTCACTTACCGCGCCGCACGCTGGCACGCTCCCGAAACCACCGAGCAGTTGCAGGGTATTGTCAGCCGCTGCCAAAAGTTGAAGGTTCTCGGTTCGCGTCATTCATTCAATGACATCGCCGACACCACGGAAGATATGCTCACCCTTGAGAATTTCGATCAGATTGTTGCCTTAGATCACGAACACAACACTGTCACCGTCGAAGCCAATATCCGCTATGGAACTCTCTGTCAATGGCTTCATCATCAAGGTTACGCGCTCCATAATCTCGCCTCCTTGCCGCATATCTCTGTAGCAGGAGCGTGCGCGACGGCGACACATGGTTCAGGAGTCGGCAACGGCAATCTCTCAACGGCTGTTTCGGCGATGGAAATTGTCACGGCGAATGGCAAAATTAGAACCGTTTCGCGTGAATGTAACGGCGAGCAATTTGATGGGATGGTCGTGGGCTTGGGCGGTCTCGGCGTTGTGACCAAACTCACGCTTGATATTCAGCCCGCCTTTGCTATGCGCCAATATGTGTATGAAAACCTGCCGCTCTCGGAAATGGAAACCCATTTCGAGGGAATTCTGGGATATGCCTACAGTGTCAGCCTCTTTACCGATTGGCAAACCGAACAGATCAATCAAGTTTGGATCAAAGAACGAATCATGGGCGGCAATTTCTCGGAATTGGAACCCATTTTTTTCGGTGCGCCGCTCGCCGAACGCCCTTTGCATCCTCTTATCAGTCTGCCTGCCGCAAACTGCACGGAGCAGATGGGCGTTCCGGGCGCGTGGCACGAACGCTTGCCCCATTTTCGTATGGAATTCACGCCAAGCAACGGCGAGGAACTCCAAAGCGAGTATTTTGTTCCGCGTCGGCACGCACTTGCCGCCATTCGTGCCGTCTCTGAATTACGCGAACAGCTCGCCCCGCATCTTTTTATCTCCGAAATCCGCACTATCGCCGCCGATACGCTTTGGATAAGTCCCTGCTATGGTCAGGACAGCGTTGCGATCCACTTCACTTGGAAACCGAACGGGCAAGCGGTTGAGGCACTTCTGCCGCGTATCGAAGCCCAACTTGCGCCGTTTGGAGCGCGTCCGCATTGGGGCAAACTCTTCGCAATGAATGCCGCCGAACTCCAATCGCTTTATCCCAAACTGCCCGATTTCCAGCGGCTTCTTCGCGCCTTCGATCCAATCGGCAAATTTCATAATGCGTATTTGGAACGGTATATATTAGGGTCGTCTTCGTGAGAATTTCCGTGACCGGCGAAACGGGATAGGGAAGCACAAACTACTCTGTGAGGGAAGAAAAGGTAGGCAGCCATTGCGTTTGTAACTGTGCGATGGCGTCTTCCTTTGCCTTCGCTTCCACTTCAATATAGGGAGCAAAGGCGTAAACAGAGGGCATGAGAGTGATATATTGGCTGTGGCGAATATCGTTGAAATGCTCGCGCCCATTGGAGATATGGACAATTTGTTCTGCGGGATTCGACCATGTGGCACGGGCGGCAAAAAACATTTCCGTCACGCTCAGATGCTCGTAACTGTCCAGTTTTTCGCGGCAAACGTGATGATGAGCGTCGAATACCATCGGAACCTGCGTGGCGTAACAGACAGCCAAGATGTCGCTTGCACTGTAAGCATCCTCGTCGTTTTCCAGCACAAGGCGCGACTTCACGGGTGACGGAAGCGCGGCGATAGTTTCTATGAGCCGCTCAGACCGACCCGATTTTCCGCCATGAACGATCATTGCCGCCCAAGGTGAGCGCGGTAGACCGAGCCGATCCAGAACGCTCGCGTGATACTCCAGATTACGAATGCTGTTTTCGATCACGGGCGGATTGTCGGAATTGAGAACGACGAACGGCTCCAGGTGTGCAACAATCCGCAAACCGCTTTCCCTCGAAGCCGCGCCGATTGCTGCCAACGCTGTATCGAATTCTGCTAAAACAGGCGCACCTTCAGGGGTATCGGCGGAGGGAAATAGCGCGGAGGACATCCGGTACAACTGAATGCCATGTTCCGCACAAAAATCCACTGCCCGCGCCAACCGCATAATGTTGTCACTGTAAATACTGCGGAGAATCGTCGCCTGTTCTTCCGGCGGAAAACTCAGGAGCCGTGTACGTGTCACTGTGCGGAATCGTATTGCGTCCGATTGTGTGACGCAGACGAGACCCAGAGTAGGCACAATCGTCTGAGCCGAAGAAGGTGGAACAGAATCAGAAAGGGAAAAAGCAGTCACATCCAACATGACGCAAACCGCGTCTTGCTCGTTCCCCTTTCTTCCAACACTATAGGACAATGCGACGATACCGCGCTTCGACAAACATAAAGACACCATAAGCGACAAGTCCTGCCGCGACAATCCCAAGCAGCCACAGCCCATAACCTTGTTGCGCCAGCAAATCCAATGCACTGCCTAAGCCTTTGGCTTTTTGCGGCGCATCGTGCCATGCGGCGTTGATGAAAAAGCCGCCGATAATCACGAAAACAATGCCGCGTGCAATATAGCCAACTCGCCCGCTGATGACTGCCCATTTTTGCGCCGTCGCCGAGAGTTCGTTGAGTTTCAGCTGCTTCTGGAATTTTGCTTTGTAGCCTCGGACAATATGCGATAGCCCCATCCCAATGACGACGAGACCGACCAAGCCGACCAAACCTTGCCCGAAAGGCATTGCAAGCACGCGGGCTGTCCAATCCTGCATCCCGCCCTCGCCCTCGCCCTGTTGAGCGGTTCCCATAAACAGCGTGAAGGCAGTATAGGCAAGCACAGAATAGACGATGCCGCTGAGAACAAAGCCGCTGCGTATGGCAAACCCTTTGGCGTCACTGCCTTCGTTTTCAGGATCAAGCCCTGCTTCCACGAACCGCCATAAGGCGTAACCGGCAAGCCCGACGGCGACCAGTATTAGAAGAAATCTCCCCATCGGATTTTGCGCGATACTCACCAATGCGCCTTGACTGTCTGTTGTCTTGCCGCGCCCCGTCCATGCCGCCATCACAGCCAATACACCAATAACGATATAGACCGTGCCTTTGGCGGCGTATCCGAAACGAGCCAAACGCTCTACCCAAGGGGCGGCTTGTCGAACCGTCTGTTCTGTTTGATGCTGAATTGTACCGAGTGTGGGAACGTGATCTGCCATTGAAATTCTCCCTAAAAGCGTTCGAATGCTTATCTTGTGTCTGTCTGTTGTGAAACGGCATAAGTGGCTCCCATGTTCCGTGATTCTTAGGGGTATCGCCGTGATCCGTCCAAACTCGTTTTTATCGTTATCCGCAATCTACTGTTCTCAAACGTAACTGTTGGTAACTGCCGCTTGTGCTGCACTTGTTTGCGGACGAGAGAAATAAGGAAATGCGGCGTAACTTGGTGAATAGTCCGGCTATGAAGAACACATCCAATAGGAAGCAAGAAGCGTCTAAGCCCAACGTCGACCATGATCGCCTCTTCAAGAACCTCATCACGGTTTTGTTCGTCGAGTTTCTGGAGTTGTTCGCCCCGCAGATCGCCGCCGCTATAGACCGCGACAGCATCGAGTTTGTGGACAAAGAGGTTTTCTCTGAACTGATGCCGGGCAAGGAGAACCGAGCCGATATTTTAGCGAAGGTCACTATTCCCGGTGAGGAAGGCGTCGTTTTAGTCCATATTGAGAACCAAGCCAAGAGAGAAGCCGACTTCACCGCACGGATGTTCGATTATTTCAAGAAAATCGATACCAAGTTGAATCTGCCGATCTATCCCATCGCCGTTTTCTCGTTCAACACGCCCAAACGCGCCGAGCCTTATGTCTATAGCCGCGTAACGTTCGGGTTGGAAGTTATCCGGTATCAGTTCCAGCCCATCCAACTCAACAGGTTGAAATGGCAGGATTTCGTGGGAAATCCCAATCCCATCGCGACGGCACTGATGGCAAAGATGCAGGTCAAACCGGAAGATTACGTTACGGTTCGGCGCGGGTTCTATGAGTTGTTCATGACGGGAAAGTTGGACAGAAAACAGTTGCGGGCGATAGAGGAGTTCATGGCAACGTATCTGAAACTGACGCGAGAGCAGGCACTACAACTGGAAGAGGAGATGGAAACCATCATGCCGCCACAAGCACTAAAGGAATTCACAGAAATCATCACAGAGCGCGATGAGATCGCCTTTGAGAAGGGAGTTGAGAAAGGGGTCGAGCGCGGGATCGAACAAGGCATCGAGCGCGGGATCGAGCAAGGCATCGAGCAAGGCATCGAACAAGGCATCGAGCAAGGACTGCGCGAGGGAGAAGCGCGTTCCGCTCTCCGTATGACCTTGCGCCAAGCAGACAGCAAGTTCGGTACGACGGGAGAAGCCTTGCGTCAGCGTGTCACTGCATTGCCTACCGAGAAATTAGAAGAGTTGAGCATCGCGCTTCTGTCTTTTGAGACGGCAGCCGAATTGCAAAAGTGGCTCGACGCCAACGCTTGAGGCACTGCTTAATTCACTAGACCTCTTGCCTGAGTCCAGCAACAATTTATTTCTCGTGCAGGTCTCGTTCCGCCGTGCCGTGCTTTGCACTCAAATCCCAATGCAGAGGGAGAGACTTCCTGCGGGTTCGTCCGCAGGACGTCTGTTTTTCAGGCGGGTACGTTCTTGTACCTGACTCTTGCAAGAGGTCTATTGAGCAAATCGGTTTTGACATTCATCTGCAATTCCTCACCGTTCTCGAACGGAATGGTGATACTGCCCGCCGCGTAGAGATGCAAACAGACACCCCGCTCGCTTATGCTGCAAAAATATCCTGACAACGACGCCAGCATTCGGGCGAGGTTGGGTGGACAGCACGCGCAACCGAACCATTCCTGCCGCCGATGTTTGCCCTGATCTGCCAACGGATTTTGATAAATCCCCTGAAATGGCAGGTCGGGATTTTTGCCGGAGGCTCGCCGGAAATTGTCAATGCGCCCCGTGGCTTCACAGTGAGCGAGTTGGGACGGCAGGGTGATGTCGCGGCTGATCGTGATGCGCGGACTCCAAAACCTATCCTTCAGTTGTACCGCCGACAACGGAACGGGCTTGAGTTTGGCAAAGGGACTCTGCGCCAAATCGATCACGGTGTCGGAGGGAGATGAAAGGGGCATATCGGTCATAGGAATTCAGCGTGCCTCCGCAGAGTGTTCCACCATATCGAGAAAAAGCCGGTGAATACGATTATCGTCGGTCAGTTCAGGATGAAATGCGATGCCGAGAATGGCGTTTTGGCGCACGCCGACAATTTTCTCCTCATAGCGGCTGAGAATTTCCACATTCGGTGACGCTTCGACAACGAACGGCGCACGGATAAAAACACCTCGAACCGTCTCCTCATTCTCCGTCAATTGAAACGGGATATTCGCCTCGAAACTGTTCAACTGTCTGCCGAACGCATTTCGCGCCACCGTCACATCGAGGAGTTTCAGAGTCGGCTGCTCCGGGTGATCTTGGATCGTTTTCGACAGCAGAATTAGTCCGGCGCACGTCCCGAAGAGCGGCATTCCTTTTGCGGCGCGGGCTTGAATAGCGGTGTCCAGTCCAATACGGTTCATGAGTTTGGCAATGGTGGTGCTTTCGCCGCCCGGCAGAATCAGTGCGTCGGCGTGTTCCAGCTCTTCCGGTGTGCGAACCGTCATGGTTTTCGCGCCCAGTGTGTTTTCGAGCGTTGCACGGTGCTTCTCGAAATCGCCCTGCAACGCCAAAATTCCAATGATTTTATTGCTCATACACGCATTATACCCGCAACGTGCAGAGAGCTAAATATTGCCAGAGGTTGAAAACCTCTGTCTCAAAAGCACAAGCGTCTTCCCGACGCGACAATCCCCAAAACGAGGCATTGTGCGTCTGAAAGACGCTTGTTTTTTCCTGCCGGTTATTTTCAATGCCCGGATTCGTATTGGCTCATCACGCTGCTTTCGACATCTCCAAAATCCATTGAGGGATTATGCCTCGGCAAAGAGGGTTTTCCAGTGTCCGTTGAGTTCGGCGATTTTGAGCAGAGCGAGAGCATGACTTCCCGACGCACTCCAACTCATGCCCTTCTTCTTCTGCCGCATTCCCACGACTTGGTCAACCGCTTTCTCCATCCGACCCGAACCAATCGGCTTGCCCGCTTTCTGTCGTCGCCCGTAGTCAATGATTTCCTCGGCGTGCTTCTGCAAATACCCCAACAAATCCGCATGGGCTTTCGTGTTGCAATGAGATTTTTTCTACTTTACCCCATCAATGAATTTTGGACAGCAAGAATTTTTTGTCGGTTTTGGAAGGGATATGCGCCTTCGAGAGCGAATTGCCTTACAGTCGTAAATACCTGAGCAGGAGCAAGATGTGAGCAATAGCACACAGAATACCAAAATCGGAATGGCGGCAGTCGTGAGTTTGATAGCAGTAATTGGAGGCGGGATGGCGTTCTATCAGTCGCAAGCGAACCGTTCCGGCATCACGTTTCAAGACGCCCCGAAAACGACGACAACCGCTGCACTGCCCGCAACGCCACAAAATCTGCCAAAAGAAACGCCCAAAGTGAGTGATGCCGCCGACGATGCAGGAAAAACGCCAGAAAAGCCAACCCTCCCTGAACCCGCAGTCGAAGAGATTGTCGTTCATATAACAGGGGCAGTGAAGTCTCCGGGCGTCTATCGTTTGCCGGCTGGGGCGCGAGGCAAAGACGCTGTCGAAAAAGCGGGTGGCGTTCTGCAAGGTGCAAACTCTGCGGCTCTCAATTTGGCGGCAAAGCTGGAAGACGGCAGCCAACTCTATATTCCGACACAAAAAGAAGAACCCAAATCGCCCGCCGAAAAAGAGTATCTTGCCGGAAACCTACCGATTGTCCTCCCTGAAAAGCCGAGTGAGAGCAAAACCCCGAACACTATAGCCGGTACAAAGCCGAGCAAATCTGCCGCAAACGGCGGACGTGGCAGTCGAAGCGGCTCCGGCAAACTCACCGATCCGTCGCAGGGTATGGTCAATATCAATAAAGCGGGAGATGAGGAATTGCAGAAACTGCCGGGGATTGGTCCCGCTATGGCGGCGCGGGTGATTGCATATCGGCAGGAGAGTGGTATCTTCCAAACACCAGAGGAT
>Ga0163154_10006404_pt1 | contig 14421 bp, 8 predicted proteins | sample OliLakLV19MP9P1_FD_148649 | JGI IMG/M metagenome (GOLD analysis project Ga0163154, IMG submission 148649) | Freshwater microbial mat bacterial communities from Lake Vanda, McMurdo Dry Valleys, Antarctica - Oligotrophic Lake LV.19.MP9.P1 | ecosystem: Environmental > Aquatic > Freshwater > Lake >... | reverse complement strand
CGCACAACTGGCCGGTCTGGGAGCGCGTGCTGGCGCTGCTATCCTCCCGACGGCTTGACGTCCGGCCAATCATCGGCGGCGTCTGGAAACTGGCCGACTGGCACGAGGCCTTCGACAGGATGCACCGGGGAGAAATCGTGAAAGCTGTCCTGCTTCCCGAATAGCGTGCGCCTCTCCGAAGAAGCCATCATCGTCACCGGCATCACCACCGGCATCGTGCGCATCATCATGAAAGCGACGTCGCGCGAGGTCCTCTCGAACGTCATCGGAATGTGATCGAGGCCGTACCTGGCGAAGGTCCGTCGACCCGACCCCACCCCGGATCGCTTCTCCGCATGACCCCAACGGCAGGGGAAGGGAGGGCAGATCCGCGTTGCTGTTATCATATCACCCGGTTCTCCTTGCGAACCCTCTGTCGCTCACGTGGGGTGTCGATCCCGAATGCAGCTGAACCGCTTTCTTCTCCCCTGCTTTTGCGGCTGGCTTGGCTGGGGTCTGGCAGGGGCTCTCCGTGCGGCATCCGCCCCGCCGGTCGAGCGGCTCATCTATGAAGCGGGCACCACCCACGACGAGGCCGAGAGGTTTCGCATATTGAAACGGCTTGAGGGAATGGCGGGCATCGACCCGCTGCTCCGCTTGGATCTCGCGAGACTCCTTCCGGCGATTGATGACTGGGCCAATGGGAAGACCAAGCCTCCGCTCGATCAATCGGGCCGCGCCGCCGAGAATGGCTATCTCTGCTACTTCATTATTTACGGCAATGTGCAACCGACGGGGCGCGGGTTGATGTATCCACCGGAATTGTCCGCCGGCTCCCCGCTTTACCCGATCTGGGCTTACTACCGCGCCCGAATGTTGCTCTGGCGCGTGATACAGGCCCGTCCATTGCGATTGGTGGATGAGAACCGCACCGCCTACTATGGCGAGGCGATCCGGCTGCTGGAGGAAACCCGCCAGGCCTTCCCCGAGAATCGCATCGTACGGATGTATCTCGGCGAACCGATCCCCTGGCCTCCGTCCCATCCGGAGGATCCCCAAGCTCCGCATTGGGCCAACCTTCAACGCGAGGGGCTGGAGAAGCTCACTGACATCATTCATTGGTGGATTGATGAAAGACAGTTGCCGGATGGCCAGTTCGGCGGCGGCTGGGGAGATGACGTGGAAATGTGGCGCTGGTGGATCCCGGTGATGGTTCCTTTCCACGATGCGAAGATCCAAGCCGCACAGGAAAAGATTTCGCGAGGAATGTTTAATCAGCCCCACATGCGGGCGGGCTTCACCTCCCGGCTCACCGATGTCGAGCACTCGACCGAAGATTCCACCGACACCATCCTGCCGATGATGCACTTGGATCCGGACAGTCCACGGTGGCAGCAGCGCGCACTCAGACTCGCCGAACTGATGCAAGAGCGATGGACGGGACGCAACGATCGCGGCTTTCGTCAATTCCGTTCCATTTATTTCAGCGTCGACACGGTGGATGAAGATTCAGCGCGCGCCTTCGATACCGTCTATCATCCTCGCACGGTGCAGCCCGCGTTGTTGCTCTGGCAGCGCACCGGCAATCCCGAACTGACTCGTCTCTTCGCCGAATGGCTGGACCTTTGGGTCGATGCAACCGCCCGCGCCAATAATGGAAAACCGGCCGGCATCCTGCCTTCGGCCATCCATTGGCCCGACGGCGGAACCGGCAAACCCGACCAACCTTGGTGGGCTCCGTTTTCCGATCATCACAACGACGGTTTGTACAATTGGCCCGGCCCCGCCGGGCTCATGGCCTCGACCCTGCTGCTCGCCGGACACATGCTGAACGATCCGAAATATCATGCACCGATCCTGTCCATGGCCGAAATCCGGGCGCGTCATTTGAACAACCCGGAGCGGGCCGGCGCACCCCCGGGCTCCGAAGCCTGGTGCGCAGCACAGATGGAAAGCTTCCTGCCTGAAATTCTCTCAAAATATCAGACAGTTACGGGTGACCACCGCTTCGCCGGTCAACTTCGCGAGGAGGCGTCGGGCTACGTTCGGTACAGGGCGCACAACGATGAAAAAGCACTGATCGCTTCGCTTGGGCAGACGGTGGACGCGTTCCGCTCGAACTGGGAGGCATATACCGGTGAGGTGCGCTGGACCGATCGGGTCTTCGCCTTTTCAAGTCACTATTTGAGCTATCTGCCCCAAGCCGCGCCGCCCCAGCCGCAGATTCAAGCTCTGTACTCTGCCGCAACAGGCGATACCGGCAACCCCTTGATCTTCCCCCTCAATCGCGTCCGATGGCTCACGGAACCGCGAGCCATCGCCGCCCTTGTCACTGATGCCGGCCGGGATCGCTTCGAGGCGGAGATTTACCATTTTGGCCAGGGTCCAAGAAGAATGGCTGCTGAGTTCTATCTACTTCAGGCCGGAGATTATGAATTGACCCTCGAAGCCCAAGGCAGCGGCAGGCCAATCCTTCGCCGGTCCTTCAACCGCAATGGGCCTCGCTCGCGCGTGGACTTCGAACTACCGGAGAGAGAACTGTGTGTCGTCCGCGTGCGGAGATCATGAGAACCTTGGCCCCCGCGCGGCCGGAACGATCCGGCCAGAACCATTGAGATGAAAATAACCGCGATTCGAACTGTGGTCGTCAACGCAGCCATGCGCAACTGGGTCTTCGTGCGCGTGGACACCGATGTCCCCGGGCTGTTCGGCTGGGGTGAAGGTTCGCTGGAATGGAAAACCAAATCGATTGTTGGCGCAATCGATGACTTCGGTCCGATGGTCATCGGCGAAGATCCGCGACGAATCGAACATCTCTACCAAAAGATGTACCGGCAGTCCTTTTGGCGCATCGGCGTAATCGGCCTTTCCGCCATCTCGGCCATTGAACAAGCCCTTTGGGATATCAAAGGGAAGGACCTCAACGTGCCGGTCTACCAGCTCCTCGGCGGACGGGTGCGCGACAAAGTAAGGATGTACACGACTCTCGGTGGCGGCGACATGAGCGTTATATCCGAAAAGTGGGACATCGGCCCGCTGCTCGAACTGGCGCAACAGGTGATTTCTCAGGGCTATACTGCAATCAAGGTCCTCTTTGTTCCCCATTCCGAGCCGATCGAGGGCACCAGAAAAATCCATCAACTCGCCGGACATTTCCGCCAGCTGCGCGAGACAGTGGGGGACGGGATCGACATCATGATCGATTTCCACGGGCGCACCTACCCGGCGATGGCGATACAATATCTCAATGCCATCGAAGAGTTCCGTCCGTTCTTTTGCGAAGAGCCGGTTCCCCCGGAAAACGTTGGTTCGTTGCTGGAGGTCCGCCAATCCACGCGCGTGCCGCTCGCGACTGGCGAACGCCTTGTCACGCGCCACCAATTCCGCGAACTATTTGAGAAACGTGCCTGTCATGTCGTGCAGCCCGATCTCTGCCACTGCGGCGGGCTGTGGGAAGCCCGGAAAATTGCCGCCATGGCCGAAGTTTACGACATGGGCGTTGCACCACACAATCCCCTAGGCCCGATCGCCAACGCCGCCGCCTTGCACTTCGCCCTCGCGACGCCGAATTTTCTTATTCAAGAGGACATGATCACTGAGGTTCCTTGGCGGTGGGAGGTCGTAAAATCGCCCCTTCGCTGCGAAAATGGCTACTGGCTCCCTTCGGAAGAACCCGGCTTGGGCGTAGAAGTGAATGAAGAGGCCGCCCGCAAACATCCCTACGCCCCTGAAGTCATGCCGTCGATCCGGGTCCGCGCGGCCGATGGCGCCATCCTGGACTGGTAGCGGCCGGGCCGGCCTTCACCCGAGCATCCCGGCCAATTCACACTTTCGTGTTATCCCGCCTGGTCTCTCGGATCTGTAATATTCGCTCATGCCCCTCCGCTCTGCTTACCTGAAAGTCACGCCCGCGCGACTCGCTTCCTGGATCCTGGCGGCGCTCCTGCCGTACACGCACGCGCAGCGTGGTGACGCTCCGGAAGCAACGATCCTTTCGCCAGAGGAGGAACGTGCCCTTTTTCACCTGCCGCCGGGCTTCGAAATCCAGCTCGTCGCCTCCGAACCCGGCATCCAAAAGCCGATCAATTTGAATTTCGATTCGTCCGGTCGTCTGTGGGTCACGGGTTCTGAAATGTACCCCTGGCCCGCCAAGACCGACGCTTTGGGCCAGCCGATCTCCACGTTTGATAAAAACTGGGAGGAGAACACCCCCGCCTTCCGTGGTTTGGCCGCGCCTCCGGAACCCGAGCCCACCGGCCGCGATAGTATTCGCGTACTGAGCGACTTTGGTCCCGACGGACGCGCTCGTCAGATCTCCACGTTTGCCGACGGACTCAATATCCCGATTGGAATCCAGCCGCTGCCGCGCCGGCCCAGCAGCAAGGGGGACGCCGTCGTCGCCTTTTCGATTCCAGCCATCTGGCTGTTCGAAGACACCAATGGAGACGGCCGGGCCGACCATCGCAAGAAGCTCTACGATGGCATGGGATTCGGAGACACGCATGGCATGTCGTCGAACTACATGCACGGGCTCGACGGATGGATTTACGGCAATCACGGCTTCAGAAATCGCAGCGAGATTTACGATCCCCTCTCCGGAAAAGTCGTGGTGCTCACCAGCGGGAACACGTATCGGTTCCGCCCGGATGGGTCGGCCTTCCAGCATTGGATCATTGGCCAGACCAATCCGTTCGGACTCGCATTCGACGCCCGCGGAGAGCTTTACTCCGCCGATTCCCATTCCAAACCCGTCTATCTCCTGCAGCGCGGCGGCTACTATGAAGGAGGAGGCAAGCGACACGACGGCCTGGGCTTTGCCCCGCCGATTACCCTGGATGACCACGGGTCGAGCTCGATCGCTGGCATCGCCGTGTACGAAGCCCAGCATTTCCCGCCTGCGTACCACGGCAATCTCTTCAACGGCAACCCCGTCACCCGCCGTATCAACCGGGCACGGCTCGACTGGCAAGGATCCACCCCTGATGCCGTACGGATGCCGGATTTTCTAACCTGCGATGATCCCTCGTTCCGACCCGTGCAGGTAAAACTTGGGCCAGATGGGGCTCTTTGGATCGCCGATTTCTACAATCCCATTATTGCCCATTACGAACTGCCTCTCGCCCATCCGAGCCGCGACAAGACGCACGCTCGCATCTGGCGGGTGATCTGGCGCGGCTTGGACCGCGAGGTGCCTCCACCGCCCATGCCGAGTTTCGGAAATGCCGATGCCCAGACGCTCGCCCGAAAGCTTTCCGATCCCAACCTGACGGTACGCATCCTGGCCGCTAACGACTTGGTTGAACGCATTGGCGCCCCAGCGATTCCGATCCTTCGCGAGATGGCCCGAGAGGTCTTCCCCCGACCCGGTTCGCCCGCCTCCTTCCCGCTCGCCTCGGCGTTGGAACGTCTGGGCGCGAATGACGATCGGCTGCTGTTCGACACCCTGATTCGCGCCGACGATGACTCCGGAGTGGCTGCCCTTCGCATCCTGGGCGAGCGCCCGGACCTCGGCTCGCTGGACGAGGCTTATTTTGCAGACCTCATCGCCAGCACCAAGTCCGGCCATCTCTGGCGGCAGCTGGCGGATGTCTTCGCCCGCCACCCGCAGCCGTGGCAAGGTCCGCTTCTGCTCGACATGCACGCCAGAACTCCAGGCACTGATCGGCAGCTGCTCTACGGTCTTGCAGCTTCGATGAAACAACAGGTGCTGATGGCTTCAGCGGCCACACTCGAGCAATGGGCCGCACGCAGTTCTGATTCCGCCACCTTCATTGCCGATGTCTGTCTCGCCTCCGGAACCCCCGCGTCCGCGGAATTCCTGCTCAGCCACCTCGAGCGCAAAAATTTCGAGCCCCCCCGCACCGGGGAGTACGCCAATAAGGCTGTCAAACACCTACCGGCCGAACGTTTCTCTGTCGTTGAAGGATTGGTGAAGCGCATCAGTTCCGCTCCGGTCGACCAGCAACTCGCTCTGGCCGAGGGATTGGCCGGAGCTTGGCAACGGCCGGACCAGCCGCTTTCCCCTACGCTCGTGTCTTGGATGCGCCAAACGCTCCTGAGGTCGATCGCGCTGGACGACGCGGCTCTCGCTTTGCGGGCGATCGAAGCAGTCAAGGTGCTCGATTGGCCGGAGAAAAACGCGCCGCTCGGCGCTCTGATGTTGAATACCAGCGCAGCCGGTCTGGTGCGGCGCGCGGCTCTCAATGCTATCATGCTCAATGACAGGGGCATCCAGATGCTGCTCACTCTGATCACTCGCAACGTCGATCCCACGGAGGAATTGGCTCAGAGATTTGCGGCCGACCGGCTTGCCGCCCATGGAGACAATCCGGTTGTGCGCGAAGCCTTCGCCAAAGCGTTGCCGGCGGCCTCCACCTTTTTCGCCATCAGACTCGCCTCGGGTCTGGCAATAAGTGACCCAGGCGCGGAGCAACTTCTCCGCTTGATCGAAACCGGCCAGGCTCCCGCCGGTTTGCTGAGGCACCCCTGGGTGGCCCCGCCTTTGCGACTGCGGCCCAGCGGGATTCAGGACCGCGTCGCTGCGATCACGACGGATCAACCGTCGGAGGATGTTCGCTTGGAGGGCGTGGTAAGAGAGCGAACGGCAGCCTTCGCCACCGCCCGTCTCAATATCCAGCGGGGCGCCTCACTCTTCCAAATGAACTGCGTGGCCTGCCATCGGCTCCGCAACGAAGGTGGCAGCATTGGTCCCAGTCTTGACGGTCTCGCCTCGCGTGGGGTCCAGCGCTTGGTGGAAGACATTCTCGATCCTAATCGCAATGTGGACCCAGCCTACCGGATTTCCACCGTCACTACTGTCGGGGGCGCCTCGCACAGTGGGATGAATCTCCGGGATCTCGGCGAGCGGGTTTTGCTCACCGACATTGGCACCGGGCATGACATCGAGGTGCCGCGAGCAGAGATTGCTGAAATCACGCGGCTCGCCACCTCGGCGATGCCTCCGATTTACGAAACCGTCTTCTCCCCGGAGGAGTTCCACGACCTGCTCGCTTACCTCATTGGAGCGCCGGAGGCGGTTGCGCCCGTGACGCCGCTCTCGCAGACGGCCCGCCCCACGGCCGGGCCCACTCCGACCCCGGATGTGGTCAACGAGGAATACGGCCCGCACGAGCGCAATGTGTTCGATCTGTGGAAAGCGCGGTCCGAGAAACCGACACCGCTTGTCGTCTTCATTCATGGAGGCGGCTTCAGTAGAGGCAGCAAGGATAGCATCTCTCCCGCGCTTGTCCGAGGGTTGCTGGACAGCGGCATTTCCGTCATGGCTATCAACTATCGCCTTGCGCCCGAATTTGCCTTTCCCACGCACTATCTGGATCCCGCCCGGGCCATTCAGTTCGCACGTTTGAACGCTCGGGCGTGGAACCTCGATCCCCAGCGCATCGGCGCAACCGGGGGCTCGGCCGGTGCTGGCACCGCGCTTTGGATCGCATTCCATAACGACATGGCTGATTCGGACAATTTGGATCCGGTTCTGCGCCAGTCCACGCGGCTCGCTTGTCTCGCTGTAAATGGAGCTCAAAGCAGCTATGACCCGCGAGTCATTTCAGAATGGGTGGGCGAGGCCGCGGCCAGGCATCCGGCACTGATGCCATTCTTCGGATTGAAGGCAGATGAGGTCGACACGCCGAAGGCACATCGAGTTTACGAGGCTGCGTCAGCTGTCACGCATCTTACGGCCGACGATCCACCGGTTCTAGCGTTTTACAGTGAGCCGCGGGGCCCGCTTCCGCCAAATGCGAAGGACGGTCAGGGCATTCACCATATCAATTTCGGGCTGCGGCTCAAGGAGAGGATGGATGCACTCGGAATTCCATGCACGGTCCGTCACAGCGACGAAGGCCTCGACAAGGACGAGGCTCACGTGGCGTTCTTCGTCAAGCAGTTTGGCCTTAAGTAGAGCCCCGCCTTCCATCTGGCGCGCGATCGGTGCCATCACGTCAAACCTCATTTACCGCCCTTCGGCCTTGCCTCCACCATGAAAACCGCGGTCTTCCTCGCTGCCACGCTGTTCTGCTGCGCGCTGATGCCTGCAGCGCCTGCGCCTACGCTGACGTCGTTCCATCGACAACATCTCGAATCCCACTATTGGAGCGAAGGTGCGAACTTTGGCGACCTTGACCGAGACGGGAAACCGGACGCTGTTTACGGGCCGTATTGGTGGAAGGGCCCCGATTTCAAGGAACGTTACGAGATCTATGCACCCAAGGAGACGTTTACCGTGGCGCAGGCCGACGGCGTCAAAAAGGTCCTTCCCGGGTTCGAGGGGGGATTTGGCGTAAAGAATGCCTATTCACGCGACAATTTCTTTAGCTTTATCCACGACTTCAATGGCGATGGTTGGGACGATGTTCTGACCTTTGCGTTTCCAGGAACGCCCGCCTATGTGTATCTCAACCCTCAAAGTAAGGCCCGGCACTGGGAGCGGCACACCGTTCTGGATGAGGTCGGCAACGAATCGCCAACCTTCACGGATCTCACGGGCAATGGGAAGCCGGAGATCGTCTGCGTGATGAATGGAAATTTCGGCTATGCGTCTGCTGATTGGAAGAATGCCCTGACCAAGTGGACCTTCACGCCCATCACCCGGAAGGGCGAATGGGGCCGGTTCACGCATGGCCTCGGGGTGGGCGACATCAACGGTGATGGTCGCCTCGACGTGCTTTTCTCCGGCGGCTGGTTCGAACAACCCGCCTCGCTCGCTGGCGATCCCGTATGGAAACAGCACAACGCCCCCTTCGCCCGCGCCGGCGCTCAAATGTTCGCCTACGACGTGAACGGCGACGGGCTGACCGATGTGGTGACGGCCTTGGCCGCGCACGGTTTTGGCCTGGCGTGGCATGAGCAGTTGCCGGAAAGGAACGAGCACGGCAGTCCGCGCTTCAAGACGCACCTCATCATCAACGAGCAACCCCATGAGAACCCCTACGGCGTGGCTTTCTCGGAATTGCACGCCTTGGAACTCGTGGACATCGATGGAGACGGTCTGAAGGACATCGTCACCGGAAAATGCTTCTGGTCCCATGGGCCCGACGGTTCTCCTGACGGCGACCAGCCGGCGGTCCTCTATTGGTTCAAGCTCGTGCGCGGAAGCGGCGGGGAGGTCGACTGGGTGCCCCACCTGATCGACGATAATTCCGGCGTCGGCCGGCAGATTGGCGTGGCGGATGTCACTGGCGACGGACACCCCGACCTGATCGTCGGCAACAAAAAAGGCTCCTTCTTATTCCGCAATCAAACCAGGAGGGTCGCGGAAGCCGAATGGCGCAAGGCGCAACCCCAACCGATCGATATCCAAAATCGCATCGTCGTGCGTGATCGAACCCTTTCGCCTGCCCAGCCCGGGGATGCGGACATGGACGCCGTACAGCTGAGCAAGATCGCAGCCGACTACCAGCGCGAGATCACGCTGGATAAAAAGTACCCCTTCGCCGGCTACCTGATTGCCCGGCACGGCAAGATCGTCGCACACGAGGCGGTCGGCAACGCGAATCATGGGACCGGCGCGCCGCTGCGGACCGACGCGTTGATCCCGCTCGCGTCCGTCACCAAGGCCTTCACCGCCACCGCGTTCATGATGCTCTGGGACGAAGGCCGCGTCGCCCTCGATGATCCGGTGAGGGGCGTTCTCCCCGCCTTCTCGCGGATGCGCCTGGCTGATGGCAGCGTGGCAACCACGCCCCTGCGGATGCTTCACCTGCTGACGCACAGCGCCGGTTTTGCCGGACATTTTCCGCAGCAGGTCATGTCGAAGGAGGAATGGGCATCACGCAGTGACTGGACCCTGGGCACATTCGTCGAGCGGGTCGCGCAGCAGCCGTTGCTCTTTTCGCCAGGCACCGGTCAGCAGTACTCCTCACTGAACACCGATATCCTCGCGAGGATTGTTGAAGTGGTATCCGGGGTGGAATTCTCTGCGTTCCTGCGTGAACGGCTCTTCGAACCGCTCGGCATGAGGCATACGTCGCACTACCCGGCGCCGGATCAGTACGAGCGGATCGCCCGGACCCATCGATTTGAGGACGGCGCCTGGATCCCGGCGGACGAGCCCTTGGAGTTTGATCACACGTTTCCACATGGCGGCTACGGTTTGTATTCCACCACGGGCGACATGGCGATCTTCGTCCAGATGATCCTGAATGGCGGCGTTTACAATGGCCGGCAGATCCTCTCTTCGCGCGCCGTGGACCGGATGCTGCAGATGCTGTCACCCGTGCCGCATCAGACCGCCGAGGGCTGGGCAGTCATCCGGGGCGCGTCATGGGAGGTGGGGCCCACCATCCGTGGCGTCAAAGCTGGGGATCTCCCCTCCTCCATCCCCACCCGGCCGCGGTCCCCCGACGAGCCCCAGCGCTTCTTCGGCCGCACGGGCTTCGGTGGCATGTTCATCTTTGCCGACCGCGACGCCGATCTTTTGGGGATCTTTGCCACCAAGGCGACCGACCGGCCCGGCACCACCGGTGCCAAGGATTTTCTGATCCGCGCCGTCAACGCGGTTGAATGACGAGCAGCTGACACTTTGCACCCATCGCCCTCACACCATCCATGCAACTTCACTACTTTCCTTCCCCTGCCGCCGCCAACACGCTCAGCACCGATGAACTCAGGGACGCGTTCCTGATCAGCGGTCTGTTCCGAGCCGGCGAGGTCAATGCGCACTACACCGACCTCGACCGCATGATCGTCGGGGCTGCTGTGCCCGCACAATCGCCGCTCGAACTGCCCCATGCGAAGGAACTCGGCACCAGCTTCTTTCTGGAGCGGCGCGAGATCGGCATTTTGAATGTGGGAGCCCCGGGAACCATTCGCGTAGGCTCCGAACGGCATGAAATCGGCACCCTCGACTGTCTTTATGTCGGGTTGGGTGAACGGGAAGTTGCCTTCGAGAATGGCCCGAAGGGACAGTCCGCATTCTACTTCATCAGCACGCCGGCCCATGCGAAGCATCCGACCACCCGCGCCACGCGCGAGCAGGCGAAATCCGATCCGGTCGGTGATCCGGCCAAGGCAAACCGGCGCCGCATCGCAAAGTACATTCACCCCGAAGGCATCAGGAGCTGCCAGCTCGTCATGGGCTTCACCGAGTTCGAAGCGGACAGTGTCTGGAATACGATGCCGCCGCATGAACACAGCCGGCGTACGGAAATCTACCTTTATTTTGACCTGGGGGATGACATCGCCATCCATCTCATGGGTCGGCCGAAAACAACGCGCCATCTGATCGTGCGCGACCGCGACGTCGTGCTTTCGCCCGCCTGGTCGATTCATTGCGGTGTCGGCACCGGCAACTATCGTTTTGTCTGGGCGATGGGCGGCGACAATCAGGCTTTCAGCGACATGGATGGCGTGCCCCTGTCCGAACTGCGCTAACCGATGACGTCATTCCTCGATCAAAGCTTTGGGCTTCACGGCAAGGTTGCCCTCGTCACTGGCTCGAGCCGCGGGCTCGGCCGCGCGATGGCCCGGAGTCTCGCCCAAGCCGGCGCCCATGTCATCGTAAACGCCCGTGACACGGGCAGCCTCGCCGCGCTTCAGGCGGAACTCGGCGGCCTGACCAACGACTCGGAATGTATCGGTTTCGGTGCAGATCTGTCCGACCGCTCCGCCGTCCAGCGACTGATCGCGCAGTCGATCGAGTGGAAAGGGCGGCTGGACATCCTCGTTAACAACGCGGGCATCATTCGCCGCGCCCCCGCTGCCGAGCACAGCGACTCCGACTGGGACGACGTCATCAACGTGAATCTCAACGGGGTGTTTACCGCCTGCCGCGAGGCCGGACGACACATGATCGCAGGTGGCTCCGGCAAGATCATCAACATCGCCTCGCTGCTCACGTTCACTGGCGGCATCACCGTGCCGGGATATGCCGCCAGCAAAGGAGCGGTCGGCCAGCTCACCAAGGCCCTTTCGAACGAATGGGCGGCCAAGGGCGTGCAGGTAAACGCCATCGCTCCGGGTTACATGAAGACCGACAATACGGTCGCCCTCCAGGCGGATCCCGTCCGCTCGAAGGATATTCTAAGCCGCATTCCCGCCAACCGCTGGGGCGAGCCCTCCGACCTGGCGGGCACAGTGGTGTTTCTGGCCTCTCCAGCTTCCGACTATGTCACCGGGCAGGTCTTGGCCGTCGACGGCGGCTGGTGCGGCCGTTGATTCCTCCCTCCGCCTTCTCACCCACCACGTCCACTTTGCTTCCATGAAATTCGAACACTTCGCCCTTAATGTCGCCGACGCCCGCGCCCAGGGAAACTGGTATGTCGCACACCTCGGTTTTAAACTCGTTCGCCTCCTCGACGATCCGCCCTTCCGGCGCTTCCTCGCCGACGAGACCGGCCGCGTAGTGCTCGAGCTCTACACCGATCCGAGGGCCGGGATTCCGGACTATGCCGCAACGCATCCCCTGTGTTTTCACTTCGCCGTCGTCTCGGCCGATGCGCACGCCGATCTCCGCCGTCTCGAAGCGGCCGGCGCCACTCACGTCACCCCCGATGAGCCTCAGGCTGACAGCACCCGCCTCGTAATGATGCGCGATCCCTGGGGCGTCTCTCTCCAGCTCTGCCAGCGCGCACACCCCTTCTGATTCGATGTTGATTTTCCGCCTATCGGTCGCCGCGGCGACGACCGCTGCCTTCGCCATCGCCACCATCGTCGTCGCTTCCCCGCCGGAACCGGGCTTGCTTTTCTACCTATCGGGCGAGCAGGGCACCACGGCCGATTTTTCCGCGGCGGGAAAGCCCGAGCCGACCTTCGACTCCGAGGTCAGAAAAATTGCCGATGGTGCCCACGGCGCCGCACTGGAATGCGGAAATTTCCAGCAGCTTGCCTGGCGCGCCCCAGGCAATATCTATGCGCAACGCGGCACACTTTCCTTCTTCTGGCGCTCGCGCTACCCGGTCGGGCCGACCGAGTTTCCTCTCTTCCGCGTCGCCTACGCCGATCATTCGAGTCATGACATGGTCTGGCTAAGGATTGATTACAACGGCCGTGGATTCGACGCGTTCGTGACCGATGCCAGCCTGGCCCGCACGCGCGTCTCCGTCACGGTCGAGTCCTTTCCAGAGCCGAGTGAATGGGTGCACCTCGTTTTGGGTTGGGATGAGAACCGCGGAATCCGCTTTTACGTTAATGGCAAACTAGCCGCCACCGAGCCGTGCACGCCCTATGCCTCGGTGGATCCAGCGGTCGCCTCAGTCTTGGTAATCCCAAGGGGAATCCGGACCCAAAACGGGAAATCCGTCACGGTCTACGACACGGCTCTCGATCAGTTCGGACCGCACTCGCGGCTGATCAGCCCGCACCGCGTCATAAGCGCCGACAGCTATATTCGCGGAGGCGATATCGATGAGCTGCGCATCTACGACCACATGCTTGAGGATGACGCGGTCGCGCGCCTCGCATCAGCTGCTTGCCCGGACCCGGACGAGAGGAAGAAGGTCTTTGTCGATCCGGCCCAATCACCGGCGCGGCCGGCAGCCGCATCCCCGATAAACGCCCACGCTTGGTTCATGCGTTACGGATGGGAACGGCCCGAGGAACCGCCGCCCTACTACCCGGGGGCCGCCCTGAGCGTGCGCAAAGTCGAGATTCACGACGCCTACGATCTGCGGCGCTGGTGGTGGAAGGCCAACGACGGCATTCGCGAGACGACTTGGCCTGGAGTCTACAATCGCTCGCGGCTGCCCGGCCGCAGGGACTATTTTCCGCTTCCGGACTGGGACTGCTATGTCGAGTCCGGCCAGGCCATTACCTTCGATCTGCCCGACGAACCGTGGAATCACCTCGAGATGGCGGGCGCTGCCTGGGGGAAAATGGAATTGCTGCCCCATGGGGTGGTCAACGAGCGCGCCAGTGAGAGTGCGGCCGAGTCGGTCCTGTTTGAGCGCGCCCAGGGCCGTCACAAAACCACCCACCGGCTGCCCGAGTCGATCGTCGGCCGGAAGATTCGCTTCGTTAATGCCGAGCAGGAGCAACCCATCGGAGAAATGGCGGCCTATCAGGTGAGCAGCGGCCTCGAGCCGGAAGGCAGCGCCACCCGGACCTTTCGCCTTCACGGGGGCGCAGCAGACGCCCCTTCGGTTGCTCCTCTGGCCGAGTTCATCGCCAGACGCCATCTTCCGTCCGAGCGGACCCTGCTGATCGGAACGCCGGGACAGGCGGGCGCGCCCCCGCCCGCGCGGTCCGCTCCTGCATCGCCCTCCGATTCACTTCCGCTCGTTCACCTGCTGCTCCCCAACACCTGGGACGACCTCGACGCCGGTCTTGATGGCATCGCGATCGATCTGCCGGCGCTCCAGGTGAAGCCCACCCACGGCGATCTGTTTCCAATCAACATCCGCGTCAAGGATCCCCTCTGGCCGATGCGTGACATGCTGGACTTCACCGTTAGCGTAAAACCCGGCGAGCCGAAAACGCTCTGGCTCGACC
>Ga0163154_10006403_pt1 | contig 14425 bp, 14 predicted proteins | sample OliLakLV19MP9P1_FD_148649 | JGI IMG/M metagenome (GOLD analysis project Ga0163154, IMG submission 148649) | Freshwater microbial mat bacterial communities from Lake Vanda, McMurdo Dry Valleys, Antarctica - Oligotrophic Lake LV.19.MP9.P1 | ecosystem: Environmental > Aquatic > Freshwater > Lake >... | reverse complement strand
TGCGAGCACCGTGGCGGTGTGACTGTTGTGTCTGATGCGGCGCACGCGTCTGCTTGCATTCAAGCTCGGTTTGTTGCTTGATGCAGATGTCCTCAACCAACGACTTCCGATGACCATGAAGAAAATTGGCGCAGCGAAGCAGACCGAGCTGCGCGCGCAACGTAAAGCTCCGCTCGCAACACCAACCGACCTGTCCGCCAGCGCGACCAGGGATATCGCTGGCGGTCTGAACCTCATTCTGGCTGACGTCTTCGCCATCTACATGAAGACGAAGAACTTCCACTGGCACATGAGCGGGCCGCACTTCCGCGACTATCACCTGCTGCTGGATGAGCAGGCGGATCAGCTGTTCTCCATGTCCGATCCGCTGGCCGAGCGGGTGCGCAAGGTCGGCGGATCGACGCTCAGGTCAACCGGGCACGTCGGCCGGTTGCAGAGAGTGAAGGACAATGACGCCGAGTACGTCGAGCCGTCCGACATGCTGGCCGAATTGCGAGAGGACAACAAGGCGCTTGCGGCCAACCTGCGCGAAGTGCACGGCGTGTGTGACGAGCACAAGGACATTGCCAGCGCCAGCCTGATCGAAGTCTGGATCGACGAAACGGAACGTCGCACCTGGTTCCTGTTCGAGGCCAGCCGAGCAGTGGATTCGTCGGGGCACTGAGCGACCCAACAGTCGCGATTGCTGTAGCAAGGGCGTGCGAGACAACTGTCTTGCGCGCCCGCATGGCTTCCGGCATGTTTCAATGCGTGATGCGATGGGAAAGGGTGTGGTGTCGCGACGCAACCTGCTATCCAGAGCACGACGACTCTCGGCAAACGAATCAATTCATCGCCGATCATCGATACGGTCGTGCCGTCGGCATTGTCAACTGGTTCACGTCCCGGATAATCGTATTACAGCAGCTTGATCGTCGACGGCTCTCGCGCAGATCCACGCATTTGTTTCACAGGATACCTGCAGCTCTCCGATGTGCGTACTTCGCCGCATCAAGTATGGGCGCGCTGTGACAGAGGCGTGCTGAGTGGCGGCAAGTATCTGTCTCTCGCTGGTGCGTCGAGTTGTATCCGGCGGGTGTCATGCGTGACGAGGCGCTCAATGCGCAACGCGTGATCAGCGACCGCCGCAGCTGATGCGAGTAGTGATGGTGTACTGCGACGGTGTGTTGGCTCAACGCAACATGCGCAGTAACATCGAACGAGTCCGGCAAGCCGCAGCCCCGACTCGCACGCCGAAATCGATTCAATGAATCGGCGACGGTTCTACGCGAAGGCAAGTGCAGTTTCATCCATGATCTGTGAACGAGTTTGGTGTGATTGGTACGCAAGTGTCATGAAAAACATTGGCGGTTTCTGTGACGTCCGGGAACTGCAGGATCGTCGTGCGGGAGGCGCTTCATTTCTCGCCGTGCATTGCGCCAGGTCGTCACGATTCCTTCGGGCGGCCTTGGTTCTCTCACTTGTTGACCGGCGCAGATGTGACGTCGATAGTCTGCGGCTCGCGAGTTGCGCTACGCATCGGTGCCGTGCGGATCGGTTCCGTCGGCGCTTCTGAATCTTCTCTCACCGGGTTTGCCAATGGTGTCTGAAAAGAAAGGGTCTGCTCGCTTTGCGCTGATGCTGGCATGTACGGTGATGGTTGCCGCTCTGCCACTGCAGCGCGTGAGTGCCCAGGCCACGACCACCGTCACGTTCAATACGCTGACGGAAAGCTCACCGGGTTCAGGCACGCGATACATCGGGAACTGTTATGCCGAAAGCGGTTTCCTGTTCACGGCCGTCGGTTTGCCGTGCACGGGTGCTGCATCGTCGAACACGTTCGTGGCGGGGAATGCGAACAGTCCGCTGTTTGGCGGCGGTGCAACGCCGTCACTGCTGCTCAACTCGCCAATGGCGTCGTTGCTCCGGGTGTCGCGCACGGACAACGCCTTCTTCACCTTCTCATCCATCGCGCTGGCACCGTTTGATGGGGCACGCACGACGATCGTATTCACCGGGATCCGCGCGGGCGGCAATGTCACGAGCACGGTGATGCTGACTGGTGGACAGGCGGGCTTTCAGGTCTTCTCGTTTGCCGATCTTTTCGCTGGGGTTAGTGCGGTCGAGATCGCGGCGTCGAACGAGTTCGGCGAGCCGCTGGTCAGGTTCGACGATTTTGCGGCGACGTCTGCGCAGAACGTCGTACCGGAGCCAGGCACCGTGATGCTCGTTGGTGTCGGGCTGGTTGTCCTGGCCGGTATCGGCCGACGGAAGCGGGGTGCGGCATGAGCATCCATCAGAACACGCCTCAACCGTTGATGGACGCGTCGTCAGCCGGCATGCCAGGGCAGGACGGTCGGACACGTCGTGAGTTCCTGCGTGTCGCTGGACTGGCTGGCGCCGCGATGGCCATGGCAGGTTGCTCGGGGACCGCGACTGAAATGACCGCGCCGGTCCGTCAGGGCACGCCGGCCGGTGCCGTGGTCGGTCCGAATGGCGAGATCACCCTCGACTTCTCCTCCGACATCGACGTCCTGAACTATGCCTACGCGCTCGAACAGCTCGAGGCAGCATTTTACGTGACGGTCGTGGCAAACGCGGCGTTTGGCACGATCTTCACCGCCAGCGAACAGCGCCTGCTGCGCGACATCAAGGACCACGAAGTGGCGCACCGTGACTTCTTCGGTGCCGCACTCGGCGCCGCAAAGATCCCGAACCTGACCCCGAACTTTACCGGGGTGTCATTCGGTGATCGCACCAGCGTGTTGCAGACCGCAAAGACGTTCGAGGACCTTGGCGTCGGCGCCTATAACGGTGCCGCACGCTATCTCGCCAGCGAAGCCTACCTTGGCGTCGCCGGCAAGATCGTCTCCGTCGAGGCACGTCACGCCGCGGCGATCCGCGATCTGCTCGCGAACCGCAGCGCGGACTTCGCGCCGAATGCATTCGATCTCGGGCTCACGCCGACAGCAGTACTGTCGGCGGCGGATCCATTCATCGTCGAAAGCATCACTGCCATCAACACCTAAGGAGCTACGACAGATGTCCTCACAGTCCAATACTCCTTCGGCGCTCTCGACGATCGATCCGGAAGTGGTCAGCACACTCGTGTCGCGGCGGTCCGCCATCGCCAAGGGTGCGTCGGCCTCCGGGTTGGTGATGGCCGGCCTTCGGCTCGGTACCGTACCGACCGCACTGGCAGCACTGTCCACGGCGGCGTTCGGTCAGGCGCGGTTGCCCACGACCGTCTCCGGTGTCCTGAATTTCGCGCTCAAGCTCGAGTATCTCGAGTCGGAGTTCTACAATCGCGGCGTTGCGGCGCCCAATCTGATTCCTGCGGCCGATCGTACGATCTTTCTCACCATTCAGGCACACGAGAACGCGCACGTCGACTACCTCCGCACCACACTCGGCGCTTCGGCGCGACCGAAGCCGACGTTCGACTTCACCGCCGGCAACGGCAGTGGCACCGGCCCGTTCGCCGATGTCTTCACGAACTACGCCACCTTCCTCGCCGTGTCGCAGGCGTTCGAGGACACCGGAGTGCGTGCCTATAAGGGGCAGGCCGCGACGTTACTGCCGTACAAGGACGTGCTGCAGGCGGCGCTGACGATTCACTCCGTCGAAGCCAGGCATGCGGCAGAGGTTCGCCGTTTGCGCGGCAACTTCATGGACAACGAGCCGAATCAGGGCTGGATCACGCAGGCCAGGACGGACATTCCAGGCACAGGAGCGGTGTACGCCGGCGAGGACACCACGGTCCAACTGGGGATCGATGTCACGACGATCACGCCGGTTGCTGCAAAGGAAATCAGCGAGGCATTCGACGAGCCGCTGACCATGGCGGCGGTGCTGGCGATCGTCGATCCGTTCATCGTCTGACCAGTTCGAGAGGGTGATTCGTCACGCTGACTGGCTGCACCGAATTCTCCTGGTGCAGCCAGTCAGCGCTTCTTCGCCAGCATCGTGCCTCGGCAACCAGGCGCACCGCAGTGGCACGGGTACCGGCGTTTCGCCGCCGGCGTGTGCCGTTCGGGGAGCGTGAACGCGTAGTCGTACGCCAGTTCTTCACCAGGCTCGATGTCGCGGATGGATTCAATCCAGATCCGCGCATCCTCGATCACGGCGTCGCAGTTCGGCGCACACGAATGGTTGATCCAGCGGGCATCGTTGCCATCCACCGCCGCATCGATCACCACCGCATCGTCGATGGCGAACAGAAACGTGTGGTGCCGCTCGCCGGGCAGATCGGGATACCGCGCCTCGGCGGCGGTCGGCGTGAGCCGCTGACCGGCGTACTCCACCAGCCGCGTCCCGGCGGGGATCTGGTGGGTGGCAAAGGCACCCAGCCCCTGCATCGGCGAGGGACGCATGGCGAAAGGCGGCGATTCCGTGGCGTCGTACAGCGGCATGCGTCAAATCTGTCGAACGCGTGACGTCTGTGGGCTGCGGAGGACACACCCATGGCGCAGCAGGGTATCGTTCTGCCACGCCAGCGCACCAGACCGTTTCCCGCCAATGACCGCACCCGTCAAACCATCCGTCGTCGATCGCACCGCGTTTCTGCGCGTCGTGGCGATCTACAAGTTCGCGCAGACGGCCATTCTGGTGGCCCTGGGGTTGGCGACGATGCGGCTGGTGAGGCCCGAAGTCGCGGCCGCGTTCGAGCAGTGGGTGCAGGATCTGCCCGTTGGCTACATCCAGCACGTGTCCGAGACCTTCCTCCAGTGGATTTCAGGCCCGCAATCGCATCGGGTCGTCCTGCTCGGCGCGGCGCTCTTTGCGTATGCCGGACTGTTCCTGGTCGAAGCAGTGGGGCTCTGGCTCCAGCGACGCTGGGCCGAATGGCTGACCGTGGTCGCGACCGGAACGCTGATCCCGCCCGAGGTCTACGAGTGCTTCAAGCACCCCTCGGCGACGCTCTTCGTCCTGCTGGCGGTGAACAGCTGCGTCGTGTGGCTGCTGGCCACGCGTCTGCGGCACGAGCTGTCGATGGATGCCAGACAGCGCGCTTCGGCGGTCGGGTCACCGGCTACCGAGCCCCCGGTGGCGTAGTGGAAGGCCCGTTCACGGGGGAAATCCAGGCGAGAGACGGTGCCAACCGGCGTTTCGTCGTAAAATGAGTTAGCTTCATAGCTTATGACACCGCGTCCCACAAGTTCAGAACTGTCTGCCGACACCGGATTTTCCGGCCTCGGCCTCGATTCACGATTGGTTGGAGCACTGGCCGGACTCGGCTACGAAGAGCCGACCCCGATTCAGCGCGAAGCGATTCCGCCGCTGCTGGAAGGTCGTGACATCCTCGCGCAGGCCGCGACCGGCACCGGCAAGACCGCCGCGTTCGCGTTGCCCCTCCTGCACCTCGTCGATACCACCGCACCGGCGCGCTCGCGCACGAAGGCGCTGATTCTCACGCCGACCCGCGAACTCGCGATGCAGGTGGCGGAGGCGGTGCACAAGTACGGCAAGGCGATGGGCATCATCGCGCTGCCGATCTATGGCGGCGCGGCCATGGACACACAGATCCGCGCCTTGCGCCGCGGCGTGGACGTGGTCGTGGCGACGCCTGGTCGTGCCCTCGATCACATCCGTCGCGGCACGTTGCTGCTCGACAGCGTGAGAATCGTCGTGCTCGACGAAGCCGACGAGATGCTCGACATGGGATTCGCCGAAGACCTCGAGGCGATTCTCGCTGCCACGCCGAAGGAACGCCAGACGGCACTCTTCTCCGCCACGGTCGCGCCGCGCATCGCGCAGATCGCGCGCAAGCATCTGCGTGATCCGCTCACGGTCAGGATCGACAGGGCGAAGGTCGAGCCGGGTCAGACGGCGAAGGTGCGTCAGGTGGCCTACATCGTGCCACGCGCCCACAAGATGGCGGCGCTGGGTCGGGTGCTCGACATCGAGCAGCCACAATCGGCAATCATCTTCTGCCGAACCCGCACCGAAGTCGACGAACTGACCGAAACGATGAACGCCCGCGGCTATCGCTGCGAAGCGTTGCACGGTGGCCTGAGTCAGGATCAGCGCGATCGCGTGATGAAGAAGTTCCGCGCCGAGAAGACCGACCTGCTGGTGGCGACGGACGTCGCGGCTCGCGGGCTGGATATTCAGCATGTGTCGCATGTCGTCAACTACGATGTGCCCACGTCCACCGAAGCATACGTACATCGTATCGGCCGGACGGGTCGTGCAGGACGAGAGGGTGTCGCGATCTCGCTGGCCGAGCCGCGCGAACATCGCATGCTGCGCAACATCGAGTTGGCGACCAAGTCGAAGATCGAGATTGCCACCGTGCCGACGGTGGCCGACCTGCGGACGCGTCGTCTGGAGCTGACGAAGGCGTCGCTGCGCGAAGGCATTCTGGCGGGCGATCTGGATGCGTTCCGCAGCATCGTGGAAGCGCTGGCCGAAGAGTTTGATGTGATGGATGTCGCGGCAGCCGCCGTCAAGCAGCTCGAACTGCACAACGGTGGCAGTGCCGACGAGAAGGAGATTCCTGCCGTTGAACCGCGGCGCGATCGTCCGACGAGCAGTGATCGGTCTGGTCCGTCAGAACGGAGCGACCGCCCGGAACGCACGTCGACGCGGTTCGAGCGCGCGGATCGTCCCGAGCGCCCGCGCCCGGAGCGCACCACAGATCGTCCTGATCGCCCCGCACGTCCGGTCGCCGAGGGTGAGCGTCCGGCGGCTCGCCCGGCACGCAAGGCGCAATGGGAAGTGGCTCGACTCTACGTCGGCGCGGGTCGCCTGGCGCGAGTTCGTCCCGGCGACCTGGTCGGTGCCATCGCCAACGAACTGCAGCTCGATGCCAGTGTCGTCGGTGCGATCCAGATTCAGGACAAGTTCTCGATCGTCGAAGTGCCGGACGAAATCGCCGATGACATCATCGACGCGCTGCGCAACACCACGATCAAGGGCAAGCGCGTGATCGTGCGTCGCGATCGGGACTGAACGAGCCGGTCAGAATCGCGATCTTGCGTGCAACTGCCTCAACGCAAAGGGGCAAAGACGCCAAGGCGCAAAGGGATCTCATCCGCTGAATCGGCGTCCTGTCAGATCGAACAGAAATGCTTTGGGAACGACGCTCGCGAGGCGTGGTCTCCAGAGCATTTTCGTTTCTCTTCGCGTCTTCGCGTCTTTGCCTCTTTGCGTTGAAGCAGTTGAAGCGGTCGACGCAGTGCAAGTCAGGCGGTGGCCAGTTCTCGAACCGGCTTTGGCGTCTGCGGCGGCTGCCGATACACCCAGCTCGCAACCGCGATGCCGCCGATGATCATGAGGCTCGACAGCAGTTGCCCCATGGTGATGCCGCCGGCAAGAAAACCGAGTTGCGCATCCGGTTGCCGCGTCAGCTCCACCAGCGAACGGATGATCCCGTAGCCGATGAGGAACGCGGTGCCACCGACACCCGGACGCCACCAGCCTTCACGGCGCGCCTTGGCCTCCAACCACCAGAGGAAAGTGCCGAGGATGACGCCTTCACCGAGGCACTCGTAGAGCTGTGACGGATGCCGCGGGATCTGCTGCGGATCGGTCGGGAACACCATCGCCCACGGTACATCGGACGCGCGACCATACAACTCGGCATTGATGAAATTGCCGATGCGGCCGAACGCAAGCCCAGGCGTCGCGCAGAGCGCCAGCGTATCGGTCAGTGTCATGATCGGCACCTTGTAGTGCCGAGCCGTCCAGATGCAGGCCAGGATCATGCCGACCGCCGCACCATGGAACGAGAGGCCGCCGTTCCAGATCTTGAGCCAATCGAGTCCAGTCAGCAGGCTGCGATCGTAGACCAGCACATACATCGCGCGGGCGCCGAGCAGCATGCCGACGAAGAGCGCGGTGAGGAAGGTGTCGAGCCCTTCCTGGGTCAGCGGCAGCGTGCCCTGCTTGATGCGCAGCTTGCAGAGCCGGCCGGCAACGATGTAGCCGAGCACGTACATCATGCCATACCACCGGACGCGGAGCGGGCCGATGTGGATGATGTCGGGGGAGATGGTCGGGTAGGGCCAGGTCATGGTCAAAAGCTAAGCGAGGAGGCTACCGCCAGATATGGAGAAGATCCGGTCAGAACCGAAACACCTGATCCGCCTTCGATCCGCCCGAGTAGAACAGCGTCGCCTCCTTGCCACTCGCGATGTGCTTGATCTTCACGATGTTCTGCTGATCGTCGAAGAACTCGAACAGCGCGGCGTTGTGCATCGAAACGGACGTGATCGGTGCTGATGATGTCCAGGTCAGCACATACGACCACATGTCCTTGTCCTGGGCACTGCTCACCACCACCGGTGTCAGCCGCTTGCCGTTCACGCTGACGGGAAACTGCTCCGCCAGATAGGCCTGAAACGCAGCCTCGCCCTGTGGCGAATTGAGCGCCAGTGATGGAGTCTTGGAGCGCTCGACGAGGGCACGAGTCACATCGTCGCTGAACAGACGAATCTGCGCCGAGATCACTGTCGGCTCGACTGCCATGCGCGTGTACGACACATGAAAGTCGTGGCGAACCCGCTCCAGCGGTGCGACCGACGAGCTGACGGGAGCGGCCGTGATGACCGCTCCCGTCAGCAGCACTGCCGACAGCCAGCCGGTCATCACGGAATGACTGCCGCCGGACGCGACCACTTGTTGTTGTCGCGATTGATGTCGGCCAGCACGTTGTCCGGATCGAGCTCCACCGACTGGAGCTCCTTCTGCGAGAAGCGGCCGTACTCGAACTTCTTCTCGTTGGTGCGCCAGATCGAGACGGGCAGCTTGACCCGCTCCTTGCTGCCGTCGGTGAAGGTGAGCTCCATGATCACCGGCATCACCAACCCGCCCTTGTTCTCGAGCGTCACGCGATTGTAGAACCGGCCCCGCGCGCTCATGCCCATCGAGTCGGCAGACTGCGTCTCCACCGGGCCGAGCCCCTGGTCGTTGGCGTGTGTGCTGTAGAACCAGCCGCGCCAGAACCAGTTCAGGTTGTCGCCACTGGCCTGCATCATGCTTCGGAAGAAGTCGGCTGGCTGCGGATGCTTGAACATCCACGCCGCCGAATACTCGCGGAACGCCGCATCGAAGTTGGCCGGGCCGAGCACCTGCTCGCGCAGGATGAAGAGTCCTGACGCTGGCTTGGTGTAGCCGTTCGGGCCGAAGCCACGATGGATCAGGTCCGACTCGGTCATCAACGGCACCTGATCGGTGTTCTTCATGTAACCAACGATGTTCGCGGCCACCATCGGCAGGCGCGCCTTGGGCCAGGTCTGGTCGAACTCGACGGACGCCATGCCTTCGAGATAACTGTTCAACCCTTCGTCCATCCAGGTCCACTTTCGCTCATCGCTGGCGACGATCATCGGGAACCAGTTGTGACCGACCTCGTGAATCGTGACGGCGACCAGGCCGTATCCGACGTTCTTCAGGACCGTCGCATTCGCATTCGCGGGCGGACGTGCGCCGCAGAAGGCGATCATCGGATACTCCATGCCACCGACGATGCCATGGATGTTGCTGGCCTTCGGGTACGGATACTCGAACGCCAGCTTGCCGTAGGTGCGCATGGTCTGCGCAATGGCCCTGGTGCTCAGTGAGTCCCAGACGCCGAGTGCTTCGCGCGGGTACAACGAATGCATTTCGATCGGCTTCGAGGTCGGGGAATAGCGATATCCCGCTGCATCCCAGATGAAACCGGCCGACGAGGCCCAGGCAAAGTCACGGACGTTCTCGGCCTTGAAGCGCCAGGTGAACGGCTGCGTCCCGGCCGGGCGTGCCGCCGGCGTGTTGGCCTCGTCCCTGGTGATGATGTAGACCTGGTTCTCCGACGTCATCGCGCGCGTCAGGCGCTCGCGCTGGGTGACGGTCAAGACCTCGGTCGGGTTCGTCAGGACGCCCGTGCTCTGCACGATATGGTTGTGCGGGACCGTGATGCTGACATCGTAGTTGCCGAAGTTCAGGTAGAACTCACCCTGACCGAAGAACTGATCGTTCTGCCAGCCGACCACATCGTCGTACACCGCCGCGCGCGGGAACCATTGCGCCGCGAGATACTCCCATCCGTCCTTCAGCTTCTCGCGCGCGCCGCGGCCGTTGCGGCTCGCGAACGACTCGGGCATCACGTAGCTCCAGTCGATCTCGATGTCCTGCGCCCCGCCGCTGACCAGTGGCGACGATAGCGGCACCTTCATCTGCGTCCCCTGGAGCACATAGGCGGCGTCGGTCTTCTGACCACTCTTCGACACCAGTTGCACCCGCGTGATGCTGTACCCCCTGGTGTCCAGCCGTGCGTTGATGAATTCGGCCGCGCGCGCGGAAATGTTCTTCGGCAGAGCCGTCGCACCGATCATCGCTTCGCTGACAGTCGGGTTGTCGATGTTCTGGTCGAGCTGGAACCAGACGTAGCCCAGTGCATCCGGTGAGTTGTTGCGATACGTCACCCGCTCACTGCCGGTGACCGTGTGGGTAGTGGTATCGAGGCCCACGCGGATCACATAGTCCACCCGCTGCTGCCAGTATTTCGGCCCAGGCTTGCCATTGGCGGCGCGGGTCTCGTTGGGGGCGGGCCACTGATCGAGCACGCGGAACATCGACTGATTGGTGCGGCCGACGGTATCGGGGTGCAGCCACTGCTGGGCGCCGAGCGGCGCGGTGGCGACGAATACAAGCGTCGCGAGCGAGCGGCGCCAGACGAACGGGGAAGGCATGAGCGAAGCGGTCTGAGGGTGTGTCGTGCGTCGGGGAATCTACGGACACCACGGGGCGAAGTTCCGGCACGAGGGCCAGCGTCACAGTCTCCGCACGAATCGCGGCCGCCGGCCAGAACCGGTCAGCATCCAAAGCCGAAACACGCGCTCAGTCGTGGGTGGGGGGAGCGACGCCGGCCGGATCATCCAACGCCGGACCACCTAACCCGGATCACCCAACCCGGATCATCCAATCCGGATCCGGAATCCGCTGCCCGGAAGCCGGGTGGGGCGTCCACCGGGGCCGGCTCAGGGATCAGAGCCTGGCGAGCAGCATCTGTGTCGCGCAGCCGAAGGTGATCCCGCTCGCAACCAGCACATACCCGCGCCGGTCGAAGAGCCGCCAGGTCAACACCGCTCCAACCACGGCGAGAATGCCGAGCACGATGATCTGCGCCAGCTCGATGCCGACGTTGAAGGCCAGCAATGGCACCAATAACGACTCTTCGGTGCCGAGGAGTCCGCGCAGGACGGAGGAGAAGCCCAGCCCGTGGATGAGGCCGAACAGGAGCGCCATGGCGTATCGTGGCCAAGGCTGGCCGGTCGCCACGGCGGGTGGATCATTGGCGCGCCGACCCTGACGCCAGCTCCAGAGGTTCACCAGGCTGGTGATGATGATCGTGGCTGGGATCAGCGCCTCGACGGCCTTGGCGTTGACCTGCACGACGTTCAGAGTTGCGAGCGCGAGGGTGAGCGAATGTCCGATCGTGAACGCCGTGACCAGAATGAGCAGCGGGCGCCACTTGCCGAGCTCGTGTGCGAGGATCAACGTCGCGAGAAACAGCAGGTGATCAGCGGCCTCGAGGGTGAGGATGTGACGTAGTCCGAGTTCCAGAAAACTGCTGAATGACGACATGCACTGAGGCAAAAGGACGTGTAGAGCCAGCGCGCGGGATGGCGAGGCACATGGCAACCTAGGCAGTGCAGCAATCGGGCCTGAGTGGGAGGTTCGATGGCAAGAAGCGTCGGCCGGGCTCTCGCCCAGCCGACGCTTCGGGATGCGGGTGGCGCGGTGCCGGAAGCGCCACCGCGCAATCGCGCGGACACGGGCATCGGAATGCGACCGCGCCGTCGCTCGCTATCGCGCCCAGCCGCGCCACGGGAAACCGCCCTGAGAGCCAAGCCACGGCGGTGGGCGCCGCCGCCACGATATAGGAGCCGAGTGCGACGAAAAATGGGAGTCTCGAGAAGTTCGCGGTGTTCTCACGCGGAGGGTATGAACGAGCGACCGATTGAACCCGCGACCGATAATTTACAATCCCTGGTTCCGCTCGGCGCGATTGCATTCAGCCTCGCCTGCCTCCGAGGCCGCGACACGACCCCACGGCGCACCGGCAACCGCGTACGGGGGGCAACTGCTCAACGGCAACTGCTTAACGCAAAGGTGCAAAGGTGCAAAGGTGCAAAGGTGCAAAGGTGCAAAGGCGCAAAGGACCGCAGATGAATGGGAACAGCAGAAATACGGCGCTGCTGCCGTTGCTGTTACAAAACATCCGTGCTGAAGTCGCGCTGACCATCATGTCGCGGCGAGGTGTCAAACGGCCCTTGCGGCTTTGCACCTTTGCGTCAGGCAGTTTGCTCTTCGGTAGCTCTTCGTTCGATCGTTCCGTGCTCGAGGAAGGCGGCAAGTATCGCGAGGCATTGCAACGCCGGCTCGCGTCACAAGACGCGCCCGACTGCCACGAGTCTGCAGCGACACTGCACTAAGGACGCGGTTTGGCCGTTCGCTGCTCGCCACCGCCGTTACTCGACGATCCGCCGCTGCTCGAGCCACCACCGCTACCGCTACCGCTGCTGCCAGAGTTGTAGCCGCCTCCAGACTGTACGGATGGCGTCGGCGTGCCCCGACGATCGCTGTCGGAGTTCCCACCCTGGGTATACCCAAGTCCGTTGACGGCGCGGCCGGGATTGCTCGGTGGCGATGGTGGCGCGGTAATGATCACGTAGGGCCCGTTGCCGCCACCGAACCAGCCACCGCCATTCTGAAGGCCGTTGAAGCCATAGGGGTTGAACCAGCCACCACCAAACTGGCCGAATTGGTTGAATCCGTCGAAACGGCCAAACTGCGAGAAGCCCCAGTAGGGGAAATAGGCATTGCCGAATCCGAAGAACGGGTCGTAGCCAATCGGCATTCCGCCGATCTGGCCGCGGAAGCCCGCTTGCGCCAACGCCATTTCTTCAGATGCCGAGAGGCCCCGCTGCGTGCGCTGCTGCGGCAGGCTGCCCGGCTGCCCGCTCTGCTGCACGGCAAAGACGCCAGGGTTCGAAACCGCGACCATCATGTCGATGACGCTGCTCGGAATCCTTGCATCACGGAGGTTCCGCAACTCACGCGCGTTGATCGCGAACTTCTGACCCCGTTCTGCCAGCCAGGCTTCGGTGACCGCAGCGCCGACCGCCTTCGATGCATCGAGAACATCGGCGGTCGTCACCTCGGCCGACGCCTCGACACGGGACGCCCAGGTCGGTGCAGTGTTGGCGCGCGGCAGTCGAGCGACGATTTCAGCGGGCAGGCCAAGGGAATCAGAGAGCAGATCGAAGCGAACCACACGGACCGCCGTTCGGCTGCGCGTCCTGACCCCTTCGATCTGCGAGAAGCTGTCGCCCTGGTGCGAGAGCATACCGGTCACTCGCTGCGGCGCGCCACCACCGCAGGCGTACTCGGACTCCATGAACAGTCGGCGGTCGTCCTCGGACCACCGCGCGAGATCCCAGCCTGTGCAGCCGTCCTTCGTGCGCGAAATACGGTCCCCGCTGGCCGTCAATGTCGTCGCCGGTGTGATCGAATCGCCGATCACCGTCACCAGTTCGACCGTGTTGCGATCGCGCGTGGGCAGCAGGCAGATATCAGGCCCTGACGCGCCAGCGGCACTGGTCGACCAGCAGCCGAGATACGCGCGCCACCGCGGGTCGATACGCACAGTTGCGTCGCGCTGCGCCAGCGCCGTCGTGCACGCGAGCAGCGCGCCCACGACGAGTACTGCACCCTTCGATGTGCGTGACATGGATCGGTCTCCTACAGCCGCAGCGTGAAGCCCATCGTGGCAGCGGTGCCCGACAGGTCGATCTTTCCAAAGCCGTCGAATGAGCCTTCGCGCGCGAGTGTAGCGCGTGCGGCCGTGTAGCGAAGATCACCGGTCAGTGAGATGCGGGTCGTCAGTCGGACATCCAGCCCAAGATGAGCGTACCCCATCGGCGCCCATCCGGTCGACGACAGCTTGTCGCTGAAGACGTTGAGTGTCTGAAAGTCGACAAAATCGCCGTTCTGCGTGAACGAGTACTGCATCGCGCCGAGGCCGGTGCCGACCCAGGGAGTGAAACGTGATGGGATCCACGCAAACGTGCCGATTCGCTCACCGGGAGCGGAGAGGGCGTACTTCACACCAACCGCCAGCGGCACTCGGCGCAATCGTGTCGTCTGCTCGATCGGCTTGTCGTCGTTGTCGATGAAATTGCGGAACTCGGACCCGGCGGTACGTGACGCATCGCCGCCGGTGATGACGATCTCGGTTCGGTCGGAGATGCGAAAGCCGATGTCGATCTGATAGCCGGCGGCGGCGAAATCGCCGGTCGAGAGCGTGAGATTCTTCCGTGAGAAGTCGAAGAGCTCGCCGTTGCCGAGTGGTCGATCGTAACCGCCGCGGATGGTCAGGCTGACGACGGGACGACGGAAGGCGAACCCATCACCAACCGCGCCGGCTCGCTGGGCGAGGAGCGTCACTGGCGAGGTC
>Ga0163154_10006402_pt1 | contig 14425 bp, 17 predicted proteins | sample OliLakLV19MP9P1_FD_148649 | JGI IMG/M metagenome (GOLD analysis project Ga0163154, IMG submission 148649) | Freshwater microbial mat bacterial communities from Lake Vanda, McMurdo Dry Valleys, Antarctica - Oligotrophic Lake LV.19.MP9.P1 | ecosystem: Environmental > Aquatic > Freshwater > Lake >... | reverse complement strand
CTCGTGGAAAAATCCCCAACCCCAAGAGTCGCCGCGCCGAATATCCGCCCGTTTACCTGTTATGAAATCATAGCGATGCACCCAAGTGAAATGCACCCTACAGTATCATGTTTTTGAGGATGGGCGTCCCGCCTCTTTGGTGGGGGACGCGCCTTTGCGGTATAGTAGCCGTGTCGATGCGGGGTGGTCTGTGCCACTCCCTAAACCCTAGCCCCTACCCTCGGAGGAAACCGATGCACATTGTCCATGTCAGCATCCGCGTGAAGCCAGAATTCATTGATGCCTTCATCACCGCCACCATCGCCAACGCTCAAGGCAGTCTACAAGAAGCGGGCGTGCTGCGCTTTGATTTTTCGCAAAACAAAGATGATCCGACTCATTTTATGTTGTATGAGGTCTATCGCCAACCCGAAGCGGTCGAACTCCACCGCGCGACGGTGCACTACTTGACGTGGCGCGATACCGTCACCGATATGATGCCAGAGCCGCGCGTGGGCACCAAATTTCAGAACATTTACCCAACCGATGCCGATTGGAAGGCGTAAAGGCAATTCTGTGTCCGACACGCCGTTTGTGTCCGACACGCCGTTTGTGTCCGACACGCAACGGCGTGTCCGATTTTTTACCGAGTCTCGTGCAGTCGCCACCAATTGCAGCGATATTTCACAGTTTTCACAAAAATTTCACGATCCTTTTGTTAAATCAATGTTATTATTCTTAAACTATCTTCCGTCAGTCCCATCCTATGACGGTACGCTCTTATCAGTGAAAGTGACCCCAAAAATGACTCAAGTTGCGCTTATTTATGTCAGCAAAATGGTGACTCCTTTAACGCCGGATGATCTTCGGGAGATGCTCGAAGTCAACCGACATCATAATGCCCACAACCATGTCAGCGGGATGCTGCTCCATCGCGCTGGGTATTTTATTCAAGTCCTCGAAGGCGATGAAGCCGCCGTCGTGCTCACGTATCGGCGCATTGCGCAAGACAGCCGTCATGAGGATTGCCAATTGGTCTTGAAGCGCAAAATCAAAGCGCGCGCCTTCCCCGACTCGGCAATGGGCTTTTATGACTTAGACACCCCTGCGCAACTGCCGCCGGCACTGATGGAGTTTATGGGGCACCCCTTTGACCCCGCCGACTTCGTTCTCAAAACGCATGGGGCGGAACGCTTGTTTGAGAGTCTGCATCCGGAACATCCATTTCATTAAGAAGTAGGGATCGGGGATTGGGGGTTAGGGATTACGCATGAAATGTAAATCGATATTCACAAAGGGTCAAAAAACACAGGTTTATCTTCGGTAGGGACATGATAGTTCATGCCCCTACATGCCCATCCTGACCCGTTATCATTCGTCTGACAGGTTTCATGTCATGTTTCATGCGTAAGTCCTGGGGTGGGGGGTTAGCAAGAGCAAAAATCGTCCCACAACGGGGAGCGTCGTAAGGGCGGACGGCGGTCAGCGATCCCACAGACGCTTGCGCTTTTTTCGTCGCTGCCCCCGTCCTTACAAAATTCTAACTTTTTATTGACTCCGTCTCGAATTCGCATACGATATATATCGAAACGCAATATTGCGAAGGAGAGCAACTATGACCACTTCCCCAAAAACACATGCCATCGTGATCGGCGCGAGTATGAGCGGGCTTTTAGCAGCGCGCGCCCTACGCGACCATTTTGAACAAGTCACCTTGCTAGAACGGGATACCCTGCCCCAAAGCGAATCGTTCCGTACGGGCGTCCCCCAAGCGCGACATGTTCACGCGCTGTTGGCACAAGGGCATAGCTTGATCGAAGGCTTCTTCCCCGGCATCATGGATCGCATCACCGAACGGGGGGCACCCCGCATCACCTGGTGTCAAGACACCCGCTACCTGACCCAAGGCGGCTGGTTAAAAACCTTCGACAGTGGCATTGTCACTAATGTGGCAACGCGCGCGCTCTTGGAGTGGGAAGTCCGCCAGCGTCTCGTCGCCTTCGAGAATGTCGTTATCCGCGATCATATCGAGGTGGACGACCTGTTGTTCTCGGCGGATCAGCGCCGCGTGATCGGCGTAAATGCCCATGTGCGCGGCGGGGATGCCGAAGTGCTTCATGCCGATCTGGTGGTCGATACCAGCGGACGCCGTTCCAAGCTACCGACATGGTTGACCGAACACGGCTACCCCGCCCCCGACGAGACCGCCGTCCTTTCTTATCTGGGCTATGCCACCCGTCGCTATCGCAAACCCGCCGACAGCACCGTACCGCCGATCCTGTTTTTGTTGGCACGCGCGGCACAAGGACTCAAGCGTGGTGGGGCGATCTTTGAAGTCGAAGATGGCTTTTGGCAGGTGACGCTAGTGGGGATAAATGAAGATTACCCACCGCTGGACGATGCCGGCTTCCTCGAATTCGCCCGCACGCTCGCCGCCCCCGACTTGTACGAGGCGATCAAGGATGCCGAGCCGGTTGGCGACTTCTACGGCTATCGTGTGGATGGCAGCCGCTGGCGACATTATGAAAGCGTCAGCGACCGTCCGGCGGGGCTATTGGTCATGGGGGACTCGGTGTGCGGTTTCAACCCACTTTATGGTCAAGGCATGACGGTAGCGGCGATGGAGGCGCAAGCGCTGGGGGATCTGCTCCGCAAGATGCCCGCCAGCCAACACGGGTTTGAGGGACGTTTTCAAGTGCGCGCCGCGCAGATCGTGAAGGGCGCATGGCTGCTGGCGACGGGCGAAGATCGGCGCTTCCCCGGCACGGTCGGTGCCAAGCCCGATGCCCTCACCCGTTTTTCGCAACGCTATGTCGATCTAATGATGGCGACCTCAATGGACGATGAAGTCGTGATCCGCGCCTTCTTGAAAGTGGCAAACCTGTCCGCTCCAGCACTGTCATTGTTCGCACCACGCATCTTGGGGCGGGTGCTGGCTCATGCCTTCAGTCCACGTCGTCCACGTCAAACGTCCAGCGCGTCGCGGTGGTCGGAAAATCCGCCTCCACCCATGCCAGCACCACACTCGGTGTAACTACATAATATTTTTGACTGGCGTCGGGGGCAAAGGGCGGATATTTCGCCCCATAGATGGGCGCTAAGCGGGCGGATAGGTCGAGATCATCACTCAAGGACACGGTGCCATTGACGATCACGACCTCATCGCCGCTTTCCAGATGCAAACTGACCAACGGATTAGCGGCGATGTCGCGCGATTTACGCGCGGTGGGTTCCGACCCGAAATAGAATTTGCCCTCGTGCCACAACCCCCATACGGGGGCAGCGTGCGGCACCGACTCGGAAGAGGCGGTCGCTACCCAATAATTGCGCGCCTTCACCAAGCGCGTTTCGACCCAATCCCACAACAGCAAGCCTTCGTCATCTTCGGCAATCCCATAATTGCGCATATGGGGGCGTTCGCGGCGGGCACCAACGGGCGCTTTGTTATCACTCATCGTTTATTATCCTCAATCCATTGCATAAACGGGATGCGTAGCGCTGGCGTGATTTGAAAATTCATGCGCAGATGCCCGGTGGCGTCGCCGACGATCACTAGTTGTACCGTCAACGTATCGTCGGTTTTGAGTCCGATGCCCAAGTAAGCCTGTCCCGTGCCGATCTGCCGGGTGGTCGTCAAGCCGTCGTTGACGTGCAGCACATGCAAGGCACGGTAGACTTCATCATAATGTAAGCGCAGCGCGATCTCGACCACGCCAAACGCCCCCGCGATCAGCAGGTAGACCCCTTCCCGCCGCAGGGATATTTCCGGCGCGAACGGGTCGCTGATGCCCCCGCGTAGAGTCAGCACACTGGAATCGGTATCGAGGTCAAACGACTCTAATAAGGCAAATTGTCGCGTCACGCGGGCACCCCACTGTCTTCAAAAAGCCAGAATTTTTTCACTGTCCTTATTATATCATTGCCCATAGGGTTGACGATGCCATGATCAGTGAGCGATTGCCCTCTTGACAAAAAAGCAACTGTAGCGGACAATGCTACATATGAGCGCCAATAGCAATTTCTCTTATGCCATCCATATCTTGACCTATCTGTCATCGCCCGGAACGGTGGTGTCGTCGGCAGAAATCGCCGATAGCATCAAAACCAATCCTGTGACCGTGCGCCGCTTGATCGGCGTGCTGCGCGAGGCGGGCTTGGTCACGACCGTGCCCGGCAGCGCAGGCGGTGCCCAATTGGCACGCCCCGCCGCCGCGATCACGCTTGGGGACGTGTACAGCGCCACCAAAGACGAACAACTCTTCGGGGGACATCACAACCGCCCCAATATCGAATGCCCCATCGGGCGCAATATCGAGCAGGTGTTGTTGCGTCATTTTGGCGAAGTCGATGAGATCGTGAAGCGCGCCCTGATGCGGGTGACGATTCAAGATATTATGGCTGAGGTGATGGCTGGCGAAACGGCGTAAATTTTTTTGCCTCGAATTGTAGCAATTTATGCTACATATACCGTCCTAGGAGCAAGTTCCATGACTATTCTCGTGACCACCCCCAACGGCAAAGTCGGCAGTGAAGTGATTCAGTTGTTGGTCGAACAAGGCGTGCCCGTGCGCGTCGGTGCCCACACCGTCGAAAAAGCAGCGAAGGCATTCCCCGGCGCGGATATCGTTCATTTTGATTATGTCGACGCCGCCAGCATAGAAGCCGCGCTCGTGGGCGTGACTACACTCTATTTTGCCGTCCCCGGCGATATGTCCCTAGAGCCGCAATTGCGCGTTCTGGAACTGGCGCAAGCCGCAGGGGTGAAGCGCGTCGTGCGCTTGTCGGCGATGGGGGTCGAAAATACTGACAGCGCGTTGCGTCAAATCGAGCAAGCAATTGAGGCATCGGCGTTTGAGTGGACGATTTTGCGCCCGACCTTTTTTATGCAGAATTTCTCGACCGGATCGGCATATTCCATCGCCCACGGGACATTGGCAGAACCGAGCGGGGATGGCAAAACCGGCTTCATTGACGCGCGCGATATCGCAGCGGTGGCGGTCAAGGCGTTGACGGAGGACGGGCATCACGGGCAAGCGTATGCGCTGACGGGGGGGCGCGTGTTCAGCCGCTATGAAGTCGCCGCCGCCATTGCGGAAGTGATTGGGCAGCCCGTGCAATACATCCCGCTGACGGATGAGCAATTTCGCGAGGGCATGAAAGCCTATATGAGTCCCGTATACATTGAGATTTTGAGCGGGATTTACGGGTCGGTGCGCGCCGGTTGGACGGAAGTGGTCAGCGATAACGTGCCGAACATTTTGGGACGCCCGGCGCGCACGCTAGAGCAGTTCGTGCAGGATCACCGTGCGGTGTGGGTACAATTGCAAACGGCATAAGGGATGCACTTGCAACCCTAGCGTCAGTGCTTGCGTATACAAGAACATACCATTCATGTGCATTGAAATAATGCGCAGACTTCACTAAAGGAGTGAACACGCTATGCCTCTTGTTCTCGTGATCCTGATTGTCTTGGGGATTTTCTTTTTGTTTTCGATCACCCCCATCGTCATCGATTTGCTGATCATGCTGCTGATCTGGGGTGTCATTGGCTGGTTGGCGGGCAAGCTGTTACAAGGGCGCGGCTTTGGCACGGTCAATAACATCCTGCTTGGTTTGGTGGGTGGCATCTTGGGCGGCATCCTGTTCGGATTGCTCAATATCCCCGACGGTGGGCTGATCATGCGGATCATTTCGGGCGTGGTTGGCTCCGTCGCTCTTGTCTGGATCGGGCGGCTGGTACAACGCGGGTAAACCCTGCATCCACAGTGAACAGGGCGGGGAGGCATGGGTGCCTCCCCGTTTTTGTTTTTTGGCATCTGCTCAGGTGGGCAATCAAGCCAGAAACGACCGTCGAGCGTAAACAGGCGACTCCCCGCGCCGTCTGTCCGCCCGTTTGATGTGAGCCTACTGCCGCTCCTTGCGAGCGCACAGATCGCCCCGCAGACGCAAGCAGGTGTCGCCCGCACGGGGGAGTACGGCACGGTTGAGGACAAGGGTAATGCAACTTATTCCGCGGGATCAACATGATGAAATGTTTGGACAACTTCACCCAAATAATCAAGGCGGTTTTGCAATGTGGGGGAGAAAATGAGACTCAGTGACCGAGTGTTTGCATTTGGCTCATTTGAGGAGATTATCAATATGCTCTCAAATATACCAGAATCGTAACTGCTCAGGCTGAAAAACGGTCGGTAATAAAGGGAGAAATGACCGTTGGCGGCAAATGGGTGGATATTCGGCGCATGAACTTTCATGTTAACGAACGACTGACAAGCGCCTAATCCACCCCTACATCCACGTTTTGAGGGGTATTTTCCTGTTTTTCTTCATGTCTTCATGCCTCCGTATTTATTTTCTTCTGTTTCTATACCTGAGTAGTTACGATGATATAACATAAAATTTCTCCCCACATGTGACATTATCGCCGAACGCCCACAGCGTCCGGCGCGCTCCTGACCAGCACCATATCGTACTACCCAGAATCAAAAGGGGGCGGCTTTCCCCCAACCGCGGGAATGCCGCCCCTCGTGATGCCCCGCGTGCGCGACCTTTACCGCCGCTTGGTGCGGGCGCGCAGACCGGTATACGACCAAATGAACAGCACCACACCGATTGCCAAGCACGAGCCGATGCCGCGCAGGATCGTGTCCGTCTCCCAACCGAGGTTCAAAATGGCGCGCATGGCGTCGAGGATATAGGTGATCGGGTTCAGGAATGCCGCCGTCTTGATCCAACCGGTGAGCAGGTCATAGGGGACGAATGTCGCCGTCAAGAAGGAGAATGGGAAGAAGATGAAGCCCGCCCCCGAAGTCGCCGCCGCGTTGCCTGTGCGCAAAGCGATGCCGACCGTGAAGCCGCTGAAGCCGATACCGAGCAGCAAGGCGATGCCTAGCACTGCCAACAACCCCAGCGGACCCGTCGCCGGGTCTAAGCCCAGCAGCAAACCCATGCCGATCACGACCATCGTCTGCATGACCAGCAAGACTGCGCCCGCGATCATCGCGCCCAATAAAATGGCGGAACGGCTGGCGGGGGTGAGCATCAATTTGTCGAAATAGCCGTTTTCGATATCACGCACAATCGATTGCCCGGCGACACCCGCCCCGCTGAGTGATCCGCTGATGATCGATAAGGGCAGGATGAAGCCTAGATAGCTTTGCCCCTGCAAAAAGAAGTTAGCGGCACCGCTCAGGGTCGAGTTGTACACCAGCAAGAAGAAGCCACTGATGATCAGCGGCGGCACCACGACGCCGGGGGCGCGCAAGTTGGTGAGCAGCGTGCGCCACGACATCATCAAGACTTGGGACAAGAACGGCATGGACTTGCCATGTTTGATTTTGGAGGCGCTGGGCGCGGCGGCGATAGGGGTAGCGTTAACGCTGGTCGTCATTGCATTGCTCCTTGAAAGACAGGGTTTAGGATTTAGGGATCAGGGATTAGAGATGAGCAGGGGCGACTATTGCGCCCCAATATCTATGCCGTTACGCAGTCTTGCGCGAGCGTCCAAAGCGACCGCCCCGCCCTTTGGGTTTGGCGTCCGTGGCGGTGGCGGCTTTAGCGTCTTCTTCAAAGCGCTGCCCCGTCACCTTCAAGAACACATCATCCAGCGTGGGGGTGGTCAAGGTGAGCATGGTCGGCTCCAAGCCTGCTGCACTCAAGCGGTTGACGACGGCGGGGATGATCTCGGCGGCTTTGTTGCGATATAGACGCAGCGTCTTGCGATCCACCTGCATCCGATCCACCATGTCGCGCATTTCGTCTTGCGCTTTGGCGACCGACTCGTCATCTTTGAAGGTGACGTTGATTGACTCGCTGCCCATGCTCGCTTTCAAATCAGCGGGCAGTCCCTCGACCTGAATTTGCCCCTTGTCGATGATGGCGATCCGGTCTGCCAGCTCATCAGCTTCTTCAAGGTATTGGGTCGTCAAAAAGATGGTGATGCCGAGGTCGCGGTTGAGGCGGCGGACTTCCGTCCACACGTCGCGGCGGCTGGCGGGGTCTAGCCCGGTGGTCGGCTCATCCAAAAACAGCACATCGGGTTGATGCACCAGCGCCAACGCCAAATCGAGACGCCGCCGCATCCCGCCGCTGTACTTGCCGACGGGGCGATCCACAAATTCGGTCAATTTGACGAGATCGAGCAGTTCGGCGCTGCGGTCTTGCGACTGTTTGCGGCTCATGCCAAACAACTGCCCCTGAATCGTCAGCAGTTCGTGCGACTTCATCAAGTCATCCAAGCCGATTTCTTGCAAGGCGACACCGGCAATCCGGCGGACATCAATGGCTTGCTGCGTCACATCAAACCCGCCGACGCTCGCGCGCCCTTCGGTGGGCAATGCCAACGTCGTGATCATCTTAATGACCGTGCTTTTACCCGCGCCGTTGGGTCCTAAGAAACCGTAAATCTCACCCGTTTCCACTTTGAATGACACGCCGTTCACGGCGGTGAAATCCCCGTATCGCTTGATCAGACCCTCTGCGATGATCTCGCCATTTGGCATAACAAATCCCTCCCTGCATTCTCGGACAGCAGCATAAACAACACCGCAAAAATAAACTATGGAAAAGTGGGCTTAGCCCTTGTTGAGCAGCGGGTCGCGTTCCAGCGCCGCCGCAAAGACATCGCGCAGCAGGGTTAAGCCGCTGAGCATCGCCTCACATTGATCGTCGTCAAGACCGTCCAGCAATTCAGTGATGCGCGCTTCGGTATCGGCATTCATCGTCTCCACAAACTGGCGTCCTGCGTCCGCGATGGTGATCCACACAATGCGCCGATCCTCGTCCGACCGGGTGCGCTCCACCCAGCCCCGTTCTTCAAGGGCATTGATGGTGTTGGACATCGTGGGGGCGCTCACACACATTTTGTCCGCCAGTTCTCCCAGCGTATAGGGGCGGATGCGCAAAATACCGAGCAGTCCGATATGCCCCGGTTGTACGCCATGATGCGCTTGACGCATCTCCGCCGACATGACCCGCATGACGAGTGGGATAATATCGAGGGTGCGGCGGGCGACCGCTTGGCGTTTTGAATTGGGCATGATGGGCAACCACTTTCCGGGACAATCCCGTTTCAATAATCATTTAGCACTGCTAAAAGATTACACTGCTAATCATATGGGTAAGCAATATAGGTGTCAAGACATTTAACTAAGGATTGCATGAATAGCCGCTGAGTCGCGATTCATTTTTTAAGGTGTCTTTATGGTCTGTGATGGGTGCTTTTGTTACTTAGGTTTTTATATCCCCCTATCGGAGGGCAATCGACGTTAATACAACGGCAACCCGTACAGCATTCTATCCTATTTCCCCATACATTCATATTTAGAGAGCGATCTCCAGTAACTACACAGGCACCCCTCATCCCCCGACCCCTTCTCCCACAAGGGGCGAAGGGGAGAAAGACAGTAGAAAGTCGCTCTCCTCTTGTGGGAAAGGGATTGCCGCTTTGCTTTGGGTGAGGGGGTGTGTAGTACGCCAATGTCAGATTAGAGAGCCGTTCGACGATTTGACCCGTATGGACGCGCAATGGCATTTTGTTGAAAAACGCGGGCAACCATAATACGGGCCAGGGCAATTGCATCTAAATTTCTAATGAGGTCAAGATAGATTAGGACGGTGTTTTAGAGACCGCATTCTTTTTGTTCGCTGCGACGGACGCGCAGAATAGAGACCCTACGACGCTTCATGAGCCATAATGGACTGTGCGGCGATTTAGATGCAATTGCCCTGTAATACGGGCAACATGTTGAAAAACGCGGGCAACCATAATACGGGCAACTTGTTGAAAAACGCGGGCAACCACATTGGGTTGCCCCTACGAGACCCGCTGTTGTAGGGGCGACCCAATGTGGTCGCCCGCCGCTTCAAACCCTTTTTCAACAGATTCCTGTTGCGCGTCCCTACAATTCGGATGTTTTTTGTGACGTGCATGTAATATGACATCGGCGAAGTAGTTACGATATCGAAACTTTCTTGGAAATTAGAAAGAGGAAGCCTATGCGTCGGATCACCACCCGGTTTAGTTTGTTTTTTTCAGCATCTTAGCCGTGATCGCTCTCTTTGGCAGTGCTGTCGCCCAAGAGGATGGCTCGGTACCACCTGTGATCACGATTGACAATGCCGCCATGCTGGTGCCGGTGTACGAATTTGCCTTCGACTCGGCGATGGTTTCTTGGGTCACAGGGGCTGCCCTCACGTCCGACGCAACCCCCACCCCTACCCCCTCAAACCGCCCATCTCTCCCCAGAGTTCATATCAACAGTGAGGGCACCCGCGCCGTGATCATCACGCAACAGCCAAATGCCCTATGGTTGGTCGATTTGCGCGCGGGCACATGGCGACCATTCCTCATCTCAACTTTACCCTCCGCCTATATTTACCCCGTCGTGATCGTCAGTCCCAATTTTACATGGGTGAGTATTCAAGCGATTTGGGAAGCGCAGGGTGATGCTTTTGTCCGTTTTTGGCGTCTGGAGGACTTGTTCGCGCTTGGCGGCGCACCCATCAGCGCCACCCACTGATTTCACGCGGGCGGCGGAACTGGGTATTGAATTATCGCCAACCCCGACCGGTGGATTCCCTTACGGATTCAATGATCCTCATTTCGACTCTCCTTCAGATACTCCTTTGTATACCCCAACGATTGAGGTATCTCCCACTCTGGGACGTAATATTCCCACACGGGCTTTTGGGTATTTTTACAACACCCCCACGCCGCGCACCCCAACGATGATGCCGTCGCCAAGCGCAACCTTGACGCCGACCTTGATACCGACTTTGCCGCCCCCAACGCCGCGTGCTGGCACTTCTGCCCTCACTGCCTATAATTCGAGCGGGCTTCAGCTTCTGAACATCTTGGAAGCTACTTTGAGGGTAAACACGAATGACTATGCCTATTGGGGGAATTTTAACCTTGGGTTCAACCAAGATGGGCGCGAATATGCGACTGTGACCGCTTCGATCTTGACGATCTGGTCGCCGGATACGGGTGAACGGTTGCGGGAAATCGCCCTATCGCCGGAATCGCCGCTGGTTGCGAGCGCCATCACCCGCGACTTCACACGGGCGGCATTTATGACCGAGTCCGGCGAATTTGTACTTGTGAGTTTAGCATCTGATGGCAACTTCACCGAAATTATTCGGGAACAAGTGGGGTCTGTCAGTGCTTACGATTTCGTCACCTTCAGCGCGGATGGCACCCATCTCGCCCTCTCCCTGTCATCCAGTGATATCCCTTATGTGCAAGTGCGTAGCGGTCTCACGGGTGCGGTTTTCTATCCGTTACCGCTTTCCAGAGACAGGGGAACCGCCCGTTTTACGGCAACAAATCAACTGCTGCTAACGACCCCTATTGGGATCAGCATTTACGAACGGGAAGGGGAACCGGTGTTGAGCTACAGTGCGCGTCAGTATCGGGATAATTATTATGGGTCACGCTCGCGCGGTGCTTTTCAGGTGAGTCCCTCGTTGGAATACGCGGCACAAATCTTAGATCGGTTGAATGTGGAACTCACCCGCATCGGTGTTGAAGATTCTGAACCGTTACTGCTCCAAGGACACACATGCCCTCTTGAGGGCTTAGCATTCAGCAACGATAGCAGTGTGTTGTTGAGTAGGGATAGTTGTGGGAACGCACGTTTCTGGGATGCCGATACGGGGGAGACCGTAGCCCCGATAGATGCTGCCCCTGCCTTCCCCAACGGGATACTATTGGCGCAAAAATGGTTGCTCATCGGTGCTGGCGGGTATGTAACCACTTTGGAGCCGACAGGTTGGCAATCTTCTAGCTCAGCAGCATCCAATTTGAGTGTTCGGAATTTGCAATTGTCGCCCGACGGCACGGCATTAGCCGTCGATCTGGGGCGTTTTGTGGGAATTTACGGTATGCCGTCAGAGACGCGCCCCATGTTCCAAAAGGTATTCGGTAGGATCATCCCCATAACAGTGAATGTCCGTAGCGCGCCGTCATTTAATGCGCCCATCATTGCTGCCGCCGTCGAAGGTTCGGTCATCATTGCGGGTCGCGATAGTAGCGGACAATTCGTCTATCTGCCTCGGTATGAAGGGTGGGTGAATGCAGGCGAGAACTACCTCGAAATATACGGCACGAGCGTCGTGACATTGCCACTGAGTCCAGCATCGCCTAACCCCTGATCCCCCCATACACCCTCTCAACTGCCGCCGCCACCGCCGACCACGAGAAGCGCTGCGCCGCCAACGCCGCCGCCTTCACCCCCATGTCGGCGCGGCGCAGCGGGTCGGTCAGCAACAGCCACAGCGCCGCCGCCAACGGTTCCACCTGCGGTTCGACGATCAAGCCGGCATCGTAGTCGGCGGCTTCTGGCAAGTTGCAGCCCGGCGACAACAGCACCGGCACCCCCACCGCCAACGCCTCTAGCGCCGCCATCGACAACCCTTCCCCCGTCGCGGGCAACGCGAAGACATCGGCAGCTGCCCACGCGCCTAACCGAGCATCATTATCGAGATAGCCCGTCAGCGTGATCCGTGAATCGTGTTCGATCAGGGGGAGTATGGTCGCCAACGCGCCCTCGTCGGGTCCAGCGATCACCAAGCGGGCGTCGGGCGCATCCGCCTGTTGAAACGCCCGCACCAATACTTCAACGCCTTTGCGGGGATGCAGCCGCCCCAAAAATAAGCACATGGGCGCATCCCCAAGCTGATACTGTGCCCGAAATGCCGCCCGCAACGCGGCGCGTCCACGCATATCCAGCGCCACGCCGTTGGGGATGACCGCCCATTGGGGAAGAGCGATAGTGCCCAATCCCGCCCAGACCGCTTGCGCCTCGGCACGCTCGGTCTCGGTCAGGCAAAGAATGGCGGCGAAACGGGGGGCGACCGACGGCGAAAGCAGCCGATCCCACGCGGCTTTGAGGCTACCCCGTCCGGTCGTCAAGTTGAGCGTGCCGTGCGGACTTAACACCAATGGGATACCCGCATGCGCCACCAACGGGGTGACGAGCAAATTTTCGACCGTGCGGAACTCGTGACAATGGACGATATCGACGGTGGGCAGGATCGCCCGTGCCGCCCGTCCGATGCTGAGCGGGGAGGACATGTTGAAGCGCCCGCGCGCCCACACCGATAGATTCGGCACGCGGATCACGCGCACGCCGTCACGGGTTTCGTGGGCCGGGGCGGCGAGGCGGGCGGTTTGCGTGCCGGCGTCGGTGGTGATCACCGTGACCCGATGCCCGCGTTCAGCTTGTGCCCGTGCCAACCCTTCGACAGCGCGGGGCACCCCGCCAAAGGCGAAGGCGGGGGCGTAATAGGGGCTGATATGGAGGATGTGCATTAGACGCTGGGTTTCTGATACGCCTGTACCTGAAACGCCGTCTCGATTTGGACGGGGAGCGTGGGATCGTCGTAATTTTCGGCGATGAACGCCTCTAGCGCTGCGATCCCGCGCTGATGCACTTCATCGGGCAAAAACCACATGCTGGAATAAATGCGCCCGCGCACGCCCGCCAAATAATCCGCCGGGGCTTGGCTGACGGTATACTTGTGCGCGTCATGATCGCCAGCGAGCCAGCCATGATCGGTTAAAAAGGTGCCGCGCTGTGCCCAATCCATCGCGCCGGGTGCCGACCAATCGCGCTCGACAGCATTCTTCCATACTTGATCGAGCCGGTTTTCGCTGTGGCGTTCCCCCCATGCGTGCAGCAACAAGCCATTGGGTTTCAACACGCGCGCCGCTTCGAGCAAGGCGTCGGCATAGCTGGGGATGAGATGGAAGATATGCACGGCAACCAGCGCGTCAAAGGACTCATCGGCAAAGGGCAGGTGCAGCGCATTGGCGATCACCGGATAGACGCCTTCGTCAGTTTGCTTGGCGCGCAAGCGCTCCACCATCGGCAGCGCCAGATCGACGCCATAGATCGCGCCGACATAGGGTGCCAAGGGCAAGGCGATGCGCCCCGTGCCGATCCCAATTTCGAGGAGGCGCATGTCTGGCGTCAAGTCCCCAATGCGGGCGATCACAGCGATGGCTTCTTGTTCGACACCCATAGGAAACCCGCGCGTCTGATCGTAGTAATCGCTGGCACGGTCAAAAGCAACAGAGGCTTGAGTCATATTTTCCCCTTTCGTGACTACTCAGGTATAGAAACAGAATAAAATAAATAGGCAGGCATGAAGACGTGAAGAAAAACAGGGAAATGCCCCTCAGAACGTGGATGTAGGGGCGGATTAGGCGCTTGTCAATCGTTCGTTAACATGAAAGTTCGTGCGCCGAATATCCGCCCATTTGCCGCCAACGGTCATTTCTCCCTTTATTACCGACCGTTTTTCAGCCTGAGCAGTTACCAACAGGCTTGCCTAGTTGTATCTAATCGCGTCGGGCAAGCATGGGTCCCAATTTGCGTCCACCGACAAGGTGCATATGCAAGTGATAGACCTCTTGCCCCCCATCATCGCGGCAATTAATGAT
>Ga0163154_10006401_pt1 | contig 14427 bp, 12 predicted proteins | sample OliLakLV19MP9P1_FD_148649 | JGI IMG/M metagenome (GOLD analysis project Ga0163154, IMG submission 148649) | Freshwater microbial mat bacterial communities from Lake Vanda, McMurdo Dry Valleys, Antarctica - Oligotrophic Lake LV.19.MP9.P1 | ecosystem: Environmental > Aquatic > Freshwater > Lake >... | reverse complement strand
GATTACGAAAGCAGAAAAGTCTTAGAACATGATAATTGAGGAAGAAGAGTGTCATAAGAGTCGCACAGGATGAGACTTTTTGAAAAGTCGGCCCAAAAAGTCTCATTCAGCAAGACAAACATACTGCCGGAGTCTTGTTAGATGAGAATCTGCGGTTGGTTTTTACAGAAAAAAGACCGATACCTTTGAGCAGTCGTCCGACCAGGCACTCCTAAATCCTTCTGCACCATATTTTCTTCCTCAAAATCCGATACAATACTGGTGACTAAACGGCTGACTCTTTCAACACTCAAATTTTGGCTCATGTTCCTTTTGCACTGATGCCAAGCGCAAGTGTCGGCGTGACTGCCAGTCACGCCGACACTATCAGCCAGTTCGGAACATGAGCCCAAATTTTTAAAAAATGAAAAAACGATTCATTCTTGGCCTTCTCGTCTTGCTTTTGGGCCTGCTCTGGCTGCCTCCCGGCTGTCAAAAAGATCGGCTGGATGGCAAAACCACCATCTATGGCCGCGTGACCGAGTACGGCATCCAAGTCCCCGTAGCCAATGCCACCCTCTACCTGATGTGCTACGAAGGCAGCTTTGGCGGCGGTGGCACTTCCAGCTTGCTTGATTCTGTACGCACCGATGCCGATGGCCGATACAGCATCACCTTCACGGATTGCGGCAGTACTTACCTCATCCCTTACAAAAAAGGCTACCTCCAGCACATTGACGTGGATCTTGGCGGCAGCAAAACGGTAGATATCGTGATGGACCCGGAGGCGTGGTTTAAGTTAATTACAGTTCCAGATTTAGGCAATTGGGAAACACTAGGATTCGGAGGGTCTTTAAGCCCACATTCTGTGGCTGCGAACAAAGGCGTAGAACAACAAACTTTTTCATACCCTGGAGGGCGAATAATCGTGCTTCACTGGGGGCCATTCTCTAACCCTAGTACTACCTACACGGATTCAATCTTCCTCGTTCCCCACGACACCACCCTCTACACCATTCACTACTAACATCTAAATTTCATTGAAAATGAACAAATTAACTGCTCTCACTTGGAGCGGCCTGGTTTTGCTATGCTTATTGTCAGTCCTGTCTCTCCCCGCTCAAGTTAACTTCTGTCCGCCATATCCGAGATCCATGGATCAGGCTTTTTTCTGCATCACAAGTGATGTACACAAACTCAAATTAGACCAGAACGCCAGCCTGCACAACCCAGTGCGCACTCCCCCAAAAACCTTAACTTTCACCAATTTTATCCGCCGAAGCCATAGCGGAGGCGGCAAAACCCAGCACCGACGAACACGGCCGCAGCCGTCGCCTTTGGCTTCCCACTGCGGCTTCCTAACCCAACTCATTCACTTTCAAGACCTTTTTTCATCATGAAAAAACACTTCATTATCTCATCTCCTTCCGCCAGTTGGCGGAGCGAAGCCGGGAGGGGGCTTTTGCTCCTGCTGCCCCTGCTGGCAGCCCTGTGGCTGGCACTGATGCTGCCCGCCTGCAAGAAAGACGACCCTGGCAAAACCATCCTCCACGGCCGCGTGATCGAGTACGGCACCAAAGAGCCTATGGCTGATGCCCGTATCTACGTCGGCTGCGAGGAGAGCGTACCCTTTGGCCCTTCGACCTTCACCCTCGTGGACTCGCTCATCACCGATGCCGACGGCAAGTTTTACAAGGAATACGCCGAGGCCGACCTGTGCTTCAGCTCCTCCCTGATCCCTTACAAAAAGGGTTACTTCAAAGGCACCTCGCTCTACCCGACTACTGACAACAAGGCTTTTGAGGTGGTGCTGGACCCAGAGGCGTGGCTAAAGGTGGTTACAGTGCCAAATGGTACAATCGGGCACTTATTTGTCGGTGGTAATTTTGATGGCGGAGGAGGTTTTGAATCTTTTGCATCACAAGGAGTATCCGAGCGGATATTTTCAACAAATGGTAATCGATATAAGCAAATCAGGTGGCGTCCATACGGGCAAGTAGACATGACAAAGACCGATTCTTTGTACTTGCCTGCTCACGACACTACATCTTACACGATTCACTACTAAACTTTAACGCCTAACTTTTTTCAACAATGAAACATCTTACTGCTCACTGCACCGTGAGCGGCTGGCTCGTTGTATGCCTGCTGCTCGCTTTTGCTTGCCCAGCGCAAGCCCAATGCCCGCCATACCCCAACAAATGGACGAGGTATATGCCTGTATTGACCTCCCCAAAGGCTTGGTATTCGATGCGCGGGCCAGCCTGCACAACCCAATTCGCTTTCACTTTGGCACTTGGGCATCGGACGAGAGCGTACTCGTGGATTTTAAAGACGGCAACGGTTTTCAAACCATCGTTTCTGGCGAAACGAGGATTATCACATATCTATCTTCGGCAGAACGTACCCAAGTTGGATTGGACTGGGTGGCTGCCTACAGGGTGCCATCACCTAATGGGGACTACTTCGTGTTCAAAAATGGTATCCATACCTTCCAACTAAATTTCAACCCCAGTGCGCCCTACTCCAGCTTTGCGGCCAACACTGAGGTCTGGGACGACCCCGGCATGGTAGGCCAGACCTACACCCCGCCTGTCAGCGGGGCTTATCCGCCGGGCAGCCCTTACAACCCTCATCAACCCTTATAAACCTTTATCAACCCTTAGTCAGCGGGGCTTATAAACAAAGCCAGACGCGGATGCCGACGCGGATCGGTTATAAACCTTTATCAACCCTTAGTCAGCGGGGCTTATAAACAAAGCCAGACGCGGATGCCGACGCGGATCGGTTATAAACCTTTATCAACCCTTAGTCAGCGGGGCTTATCCGCCGGGCAGCCCTTACAACGCGCCTGTAACTGCTGACGGCATCGTACACGTGCTGTATGCCAACCCCGACAAACAACTGCGCAAGCCCTTCATCTTGGTGGAAGGCTTCGACCCGATCATCGGCAATCCTAACCGCTATCCCGTCAAGGCTCCCGATGGCAGCATATTGGGCTTTGGCAGCCTGCGCTGGGACGTGATTGTGACAGGCAGAAATGAATGGTTTGATGAAGATCCAAGTAACCCGGGGCTTCCGCATACTCCTCAGTTCGCGTTGTTGCCCAGTCTGATTGCCCAGATTCAGAGCCGAGGTTACGATCTGGTGTATGTGGACTTTGCTGACGCGGGCACGTACATCCAAGCCAATGCAGAGTTTTTGATCAAGGTGATCGAGAAGGTAAATTTGCAAAAGATCGGCACAGAACCCAATGTGATCGTCGGGGCCAGCATGGGAGGTCTGGCATGCCGCTATGCTCTGGGCAAAATGGAGAGCGAAGGGAAAAGTCATTGCGCTGACTTGTTTTTCACATTGGATTCTCCCCACAATGGGGCCAATATCCCGCTGGCACTGCAAGCCTTCAGTTGGTTTTCTCATGCTACTGGAACGGATGAACGCGCTTGAACTGCTCTAAATACTCCCGCTGCGCGACAGCAGGTTATCATGCCATTGGGTGCAGAACTGCAAGCTAACAGAGTCCAATTCATAAACGGCACCCCCTCCTTTTCTACGCCTCTGTCTTTCACCGAGTTGGAGGGTTTTGACTACGGGGCATTGAGAGAGGCACTAAACACTGACTTGAACGCTTTGGGATGGCCTCAACAACCCAGAAAAGTGGCCTTGTTGGACGGAATGGCCGACGGCACTGCGCTCAGTAACCAGGGCTTCGGACCGGGGCAGAAATATTACGACGCGAGCATATACGCCAACAACGCCAATTTCGGCACGGTGTTCAAGGTGGCGATGCGCTCCAGCAACACCACCGCTACAGAGAAATACCGGATCAACGGCATGGACAATTGCGGCAAATGGTGGATAGAAGAACCCTTCAGCAACAGCCTGTTCGCCATCTCCCAGCCCCACGATTTCGATCCCTGCAACATCGTTATCTTGAACGCCGATAAAGTACCGCACAGATACTACACCGTCAGTCTTCGCTCGAATGCTGATCTGCCAGCATTGGACAACGCCCCGGCCGGGTACCGAACCGATCTGACCACGATCCACGCCAGCATCCAGAGCGGTGCAACAGCTGGCGACGTGACTTTCAACAACCCGATCAGGTTTCCCATCCTGTCTTTTGTCCCGACTTGGAGTGCGTTGGCTATGGCTACGCCGCTAACCAATCCCAATTTGTTTGTGGACTTGACGGCAACTGAGTTTGATAACGACAACTTGCCTAACGTTAAAGTGCCTCACTTTGACCGCAAGTACGCTCCGCCCGCCAACCTCCGCCACGTTGAACTGGATGCGGGTATGGTAGATGTCATCTTGGACGAACTTGACCGCCTCGCCTCCAACCTTGCCACTGGCACGCTCGCCGAAGAGTACAATTACGGCTTGGCGCACAAGATGATACCCAACACCACGGTAGATTCCACTGGCATTCTGAACATCAACAACCCCGGTCCTACCGGTTATGTGCAGCGGCCTAACCCCGGCGGGGCAGCGGTGAAGCCCGTGTTCACCACCTACCTCAACGAGTGCGGGCAGCAAATCACCGTCGATTCCGGCGGCCATTACAACATCGGTGCCATCAACAAAAGCCAGCATGGCATCACCGAGGTCTGGGAAGGGGCCAGCGTCCACATCAAAGCAGGCGGCACCCTTCACATTACCTCCGACCAAAGTATGCTTTGGATCAAACCGGGCACTATCCTCACCCTCGACGCTGGCGCCATTGTACAACTGGAATCGCCGACCTCGAATATCCGCATTGATGGCCTGCTGATCGTCAACGGTAACTTCACCTTTCAGGGGCGCGGCCACTTTGATTTCCACAACGACTACGGCCTGAGGCTGGGTTCCAATGCCGATGCGTTCCGTGTGTCCGCGCCGCCGATCAGCCGACGCTCTATCCGACTTTCCGCCAACACGCGCTTGCACATCCCCGAAGGCAAAGGCATTGACCTTAACTACGGTGGCGTAGAATACGCTCTGGATAATACCCTGCTGCTCGAACCGGGCGCCTGGGCGGAAGCCAACAGTGCCTGGTTCGTCGGTCTGGATAAAAATGCGACCGGCGTCTCTGGCGAGAATCCCGGCCGCCTCATCGTCGAAAACATTTTTTTTGTGAATGTGGACGCGCCCGTTGACATCAGCGGCGCCAATAACTTCGGTACAGACCTTACCCGTTTCAAAAACACCCGTTTCGAGGAGTACAATATCGGCTCCCACATTGGCAGGCGCGGAGTGGTGTTGTTTGACCATTGTACCCTTCTTGGGACCGGCTCGGAAGCTGAGTACGGCGTCTTTTCTGAAGACAACGTTGCCTTCATCCTGCGGGAGAGCAGCATCAGCGGGCATACCTTTGGCAACCCGGTCGTGCCAGATATGGCGCTTTCGTACGGCTTACGCACAGGAATCAAAGTGGAACGCGGCTGGCTGGTATGGATGGATGGTGGCGAAATATCAGGCTGTGACCTGGGCATCGCCAACTACGACCAATACGATGAGGGAACAGCAGTAAGCGTCGTGATGAATCATTTTGCCACCATTCGCGACTGCGGTCTGGGCATCATCATGAAAGGCGACGACACCAAGGGTTTGGTGATGATGGACTGCGCCCGCCTGATTAACAACGGTCAGGGTATCTTCGGCGATGACATTCGCCTGCTGATAGACCCAGAGGTGATCGCTAAGCAGAATGGTACTCCCGCCAATCCCAACATCTTCACCCTCAGAGAAATAGGATCCAACGCAAACAAATATTTCGACATATGCTACAAGCAATTCCCGTCGCCTGGTCAGCCAATACCCGCCAAGATGAACTATTGGGGCGTTGGAACAGTGGCTTCGGGTGGCATCACCATCGCCAATCCTGCACCCCTCACGGACATCGTACTCAACCGTCCTTTGGGCAATACGCCCTGTGCGTCTCCGGTGGCAATGGACGTGAGTAGCGCAGTGACACGCCCCCCTGTGGGCTGTGACATGGAGGAGTTCTGTGATCCGAATAGCAATTGTTTGGAAGACTGCTCAATCCCATTTTTGACAGGTGGTTCCACGACCGTGAAAAGCCGGTTTGTACAAGGCTATGAGCAACTGAAAGAAGAGCAGTTCGACAACGCCCGCAGCGACTTCGGCGATGTGGCTGGTCTTTGGCAACCCGACTTGACCGACGATGGCTACGATCAGTATTGCCAAACGCTTATTCATGCCAGCCGCTCGCTTTCGGAAGGCGGTGCGCCCAACCTGCTGCGCAGTACGCCAGTTCACCGCTTCCCGGCAGGCACCGTCCGCATCCAGCCCAACCCGACCTTCGGCACGTTTTCCGTCGCACTGCCCGCTGCCAACTGCACCCTCCGCGTGTGGGATGCATACGGCCGCATGGTGTACGAACAGATCAATGCCTCCGGTGCGACTTTTGTAGACGCTTCTGGCTGGGCCACCGGGATGTATGCCGTCGAAGTGACAAGCGTAAGCGGAAAAGAATGGGGCAAATTAATGATACAGCGATAGGGAAATTCTTCTTGCCGCGCTTGGTGATTTCACTATAGCAGTCAGGTTGTATTGGTTGGGAAACGTTACACGACGTTGCGATTTGTGAAGCAATGAGCGTCTCTCACAAGTTTTGAAAAGGCAATTGTAATGGCCAAGTGACCTGGCTATTACAATTGCCTTTTCAATATGCCCGCTCGTCCTTCTTTTCCACGAAGTTCATAAACGCCCGGTTCGCTACTCGGTTGCCGCCCGGCGTGGGATAATTGCCCGAAAAATACCAGTCGCCCGAGTTTTTAGTACAAGCCTGGTGCAGACCGTCGAGGGTCTGAAACATCACGTCCAGATCGGGTATAACACCTTCTGGCTTCACGATTTCAGCGATTTTTGCGCTGATGGTTTCATACTCAAACTGGTCGTAAAGTTCCTGAACCTCGTTTTTGACCATCTCTACCGGAAGGTGCTCGGAATGTTTGCACCGGTCATAGGCATCTTGCAACAGTTGTTCACGACCTGATTCATGCAGCAATTGCACCAGGGCCTGAAACGCCACAAAATCCTTCATTTTGCTCATATCAATCCCGTAGCAGTCGGGAAAACGAATTTGCGGAGCACTGCTCAGAATGATGATGCGCTTGGGGCGCAGGCGGGCGGTGATGCTCACGATGCTGTCGCGCAGGGTCGTACCGCGCACGATGGAGTCATCGAGCAGTACGAGCGTATCTACATCGTCCTGACAAATGCCATACGTCACATCGTACACATGGCCGACCATATCGTTGCGGGCTTTGGTGTCGGCGATGAAGGTGCGGTTCTTGTCGTCTTTGTGGACGAGTTTTTCCACACGAGGGCGTACGGTAAGGATCTCTGAAAGTTTTTCCGGCGTGATATCTGCGCCGAGTTTCAGGATTTCCTCTTGTTTCCAGGCGTTTATTTCGCGGTCCAATCCTTCCATGAGGCCGTAGTAAGCGGCTTCTGCGGTATTGGGGATATAAGAAAAAACAGAGTTTTTGATGTCAAAACCAATGGCATCCAACACAGGCCGGGCGAGTTGTGCACCCAGTTGCTTGCGTTCCTGGTAAATCTCGCGGTCGTTGCCCCGGCTGAAATAGATCCGCTCGAAGGAGCAGGCGCGGTGCTCGCGGGGTTCGATGAAAGGCAACTCATTTACCAGACCGTTGTACTTGATGATGAGCGCGTGGCCGGGTTGAAGTTCGCGGACATTCTTGTAGCGCACATTGAATACCGACTGGATGGCGGGCCGCTCCGATGCACCCACCACGATCTCATCGTCGGCGTACCAGTAAGCCGGCCGGATGCCGTTGGGGTCGCGGATCAGGAAAGCGTCGCCATGGCCAATAAGGCCGCCCAGCACATAGCCGCCATCAAATTTTTTAGCGGCCCGTCGAAGCAGGCGCTGTACGTCCAGGCTTTCAAAAATGAGTTTGTTGATGTCCTGGTTGGTATTGCCGTCCGGTTTGTACCACGTGAAAAGGCGCTGCACCTCATCATCGAGGAAATGGCCGATTTTTTCAAGCACCGTCACGGTATCACTTTTTTCCTTCGGATACTGGCCCAGGTCCACCAACTCCTGAAAGAGTTCGTCCACATTGGTCATGTTGAAATTGCCGGCCAGGAGGAGGTTGCGGGCGATCCAGTTGTTCTTTCGATGGAAAGGATGTACCTGCTCAATGCTGTTGTCGCCGTGGGTGCCGTAGCGCAGGTGCCCCATGAGTACTTCTCCGGCATACGGCGCATTTTCTTTGAGCCAGGCAGTGTCGTTGCGGTGCTCCGGATCAAGTTTGTTGATGCGCCCCCACACCATATCGAACAGATCGGTGAGGTAATTGGTCGCATTGCTGCGCTTGTGGCTGATGTAGCGGGTACCAGGGCGGGGATGGAGTTTGATGGTGGCGATTCCGGCACCATCCTGCCCCCGGTTGCGCATTTTCTGCATCAGGAGCTGGAGTTTCTGCACCCCATAGAAAGGGGTGCCGTATTTTTTCTGGTAAAAATCGAGGGGTTTGAGCAGGCGCAATACTGCAATGCCGCACTCATGATGAATCTGGTCGCTCATTAAAAATGTGAGTTCGTTGATCTGGCAAATGGGGAGACATCCTGAAACATCCATTTCAGGATAGGGTGCAAGTGAAACCAAGGTTTCACCATACGTTGACAAGTATTGTGTAAAATATGCCCGCTGCAAAGGTACGTCGCCTGGGTCGGAAAGTCTGCCGGTCTAAAACTAAGTCGTATGATTTTCGCGTTCTTTGCGCCGCAATTAAAAAAGTCAATGTCCACCATGCGCCAAAAATTTGCCTACGCTCTCATTGCCGTCCTGATCCTTTCCGTGCTCGCTATCAAACTTCCAAAGTGCACCGGAGGTGACAACAATTCAAATTCAACCCTTCCCGAAACACCCGTCGTCAAGCCCGTCGTCACAGTACCTGGTTTCAACGCCGACTCCGCCTATTGGTTCGTGAAAAAACAAGTTGATTTCGGGCCGCGGGTTCCTGGCACGGCTGCCCATAAAAAATGCGCGGCCTGGCTTGTCAGCGAGTTCAAAAGGCATGGGCTTACAGTAATTGAGCAAAAATTCAAGGCGGAGGCTTATTTCGGCTCGCTCGATGCGATCAACATCATTGCTCAATACAAGCCTGATCTGCCCAATCGCATCCTGCTTTGCGCGCACTGGGACAGCCGGCACATCGCCGACCACGACACAAAAGACAAGGATAAGCCGATTCTGGGCGCCGATGACGGTGCCAGCGGTGTCGGCATGCTGCTCGAAATCGCCCGGCTCCTCAAATCCACGCCAGCCAATACGGGCGTTGACTTGATTTGCTTCGATGCAGAAGACCTTGGCAAAGAAAGCGACGATGCGCCTGCTGAAGGCAGTTCCATGATGCAGCAAGCGCAGAACGACAACACCAGTGAAACCTGGTGCCTGGGCTCCCAATACTGGAGCCGCAATCTCCATAAGCCGGGTTACCGAGCCAATTTTGGTATCCTGCTCGATATGGTGGGTGCACGTGGCGCGCAGTTTCCGCGCGAAGGTTATTCCGCAGCAAATGCTCCGGTGATCCAGGATAAAATCTGGACCATTGCTAGAGAACTGGGGTATGGTAACTTGTTCGTTGACAAAAAATATGGGGGTATTACGGACGACCACGTATTCGTGATGCGGGGCACACGCATTCCTGTGGTAGACATCATCAGCATGCCCAATGACCCGCCCAAAGTGTTCGGTGCTTACCACCACACCCACGACGACAACATGAATATTATTGATAAAAATGTCCTCGAGTCAGTGGGTAAGGTAGTAGCAACGGTGGTTTACCGAAGCGCAGCAGGAGCGTTTTGAACGATGAACGATGAACTATGAACGATGAGTTTGTTTGTAGTTCATCGTTCATCGTTCAAAACGCTTCCAGATCTTGTCAATCGCATCGGCCATAGTGCGGTCTTTATCCGTCACGGTATTACCGGCATCATGGGTAGTGAGCTGGATTTCAACCGTGTTCCAGGTATTGGTCCAGGTCGGGTGATGTTTGTGCTTTTCAGCCAAAAATGCCACTTCCGTCATAAAAGCAAATGCTTCCGTGAAATCGGAAAATTTGAATGCCGCTTGTAAGCGATTTTTTTCTTCGCGCCACATAAGTGAGAGAGGGTGAGAAAGTGAGAAGAGAGCGTTTTACATGGTTGATCCCTGGATAATACCGCCGCCGATTACGTCGTCTCCTTCGTAAAAAACCGCGCTTTGGCCGGGCGCCACTCCTTTTACATTGGCGTGGAATTGCACGTCCACATCTTTGCCAACAGGAAGCAGGGTGGCCAGTGTACCGCCGTCGCGGTAGCGGACTTTGGTCAGCGATTCCAGGCCAGTATCTGGCAAGGTGCTGTATTTCATCAAATTGACTTTTCCCACCATCATGCCGTTCCGAATGAGTTCCGCTTCGCGACCCAATACGACCGTATTGGTATCGGGGCGGATTTCAGTGACGAACATGGGTTCGCCGAGTGCAATGCCCAGTCCTTTGCGCTGCCCGACCGTGTAGAACGGATAACCGTTGTGTTTGCCCAATAATTTGCCCGAAGTGTCCACAAAACTGCCGCCTGCCACCCGTTCGTCCAATCCTTCAACGTTGCGGCGCAGGAAGCCCCGGTAGTCATTGTCAGGCACAAAACAGATTTCATAGCTCTCTGCTTTTTTGCTGAGTTCGTCCCAGCCGCGTTCGGCGGCCATTTCCCGCACTTCCGGTTTGGTGAATACGCCCAAAGGCATGCGCGTGCGGTTCAAGCATTCCTGGCTCAACCCCCAGAGCACATAGCTTTGATCTTTGTGATGGTCGCGGGCACGGGAGACGTATTTTCGCCCGTCCAGTTCGTTGATGATACCGTAGTGGCCGGTTGCAATGAACTCACAATCCAGCATATCGGCGCGGCGCAACAAGGAATTCCACTTGATATGGGTGTTGCAAAGCACACATGGGTTGGGTGTGCGCCCTGCCATGTATTCATCTATGAAGTTGTCAATCACATAATCGCCAAATTCTTCGCGGATGTCTACGATGAAGTGGTGGAAACCGAGCCGGACGGCCACCTGCCGGGCATCGTTGATGCTATCGAGCGAACAACACCCGGTTTCTTTTTTGCTGCCGCCGCTGCTGGCGTAATCCCAGGTTTTCATCGTAATTCCGATGACTTCCCAACCTTCTTCGTGGAGGAGGACAGCAGTTACTGTGCTGTCAATGCCGCCCGACATGGCGACCAATGCTTTTCCGTGTTTGGACATGATAACAGTGTGGTACGGTTCAAAGCCGTAGGTGACTGGTTTAGATAAATTTCCGGCAAAAGTACGATGAATTGGCGGAGTGGAGCGAACGGAACAGCCAGGCAGGGCTTCGGTTCAATCTTCGTCTTCCCGGCTCTCTCCCGTTAATGGCTTTTTACGGGTGGATTTTCGGTCGCTTTGCCGCTGTTTATCCCGGCTCCGGGCGGCCACTGCTCCGGCGGGCACCCTGGTAGCGCGGCGTGGTTTGGGCTTGATTAATGCCTTTTGCACGATGCGGAGCAATTTTTGTTCGGCCAGTTGTTTGTTGGCAAGTTGGGAGCGCTCGGTCTGATTAACGGCGCTAAGGAAACCTTCAGCAGAAATTTGTTCGGCCAGTTTTTCCATCACGGTCGTTTTTTCTTCGTCCGTCAGCGCCATAGAAGCAGCCACTTCAAAGCGGGCTTCGACTTTGGTCTCTACTTTGTTTACATTCTGCCCGCCTTTTCCACCGGAACGGGCGGTGCGGTAGGTCAATTCGGCAAGGAGTTGGTCGGCGTTCATGACTACTTGATTTTGATGCTAGTGCCGCTTCGAGCGATTGACGTATCAATCGCTGGAAGCGGCACTGGTGAACGGCATACAACTGTACGGCTATTTTTGAAGTTCCCTATGCCAATCCGTTGTAAAAATTCAAACTCTCTGTGACCGCTGTTTCGGTCACTTCCAATACCTGCATTCCAAACGGCTCGCCGGTAGGAACGGCGCAGCGAACCGCAGCAGTCGTATTCTTTTTGTCCTGTTGCATCAATGCCCAAATTTCCGCATAAGCAGATTCAGGCACAGGATGATGTAAAAACACTTCCGAAACGGTGCCAATGACCTGTGCCAGGTGATTATGGCCGTCGGGTACCTCCATCCGGGCCAGCCAACTTTCGCAGATCATCCCGATGGCAATGGCTTCTCCATGTGTGAGCGGGAAAGGTGTTTTCAGGAAATAACTTTCTATCGCATGGCCGACGGTGTGGCCATAGTTGAGCAACATTCGAAGCCCCTGCTCATGCGGGTCGTCTGCCACGATCCGGGCTTTGACGGCAATCGAATCGCTGAGCAGGCGATGCCACCAGGGCTGATACCGCTCCGGCGCATCCAGACTTTCCGAAAGCATCCGGGTATCGGAAAGTTGTACCAAGAGCAGGGGCGATCCGATCAGGGCATGTTTGACCACCTCCGCCATGCCGCTTCTCAGCTCGCGCTCCGGCAGGGTTTTCAAAAAATCAGGATCTACGAATACAGCGGCTGGATCCTGAAATACGCCAATGGTATTTTTAATTCCTTGAAAATCAATACCCAACTTACCACCAACCGACGCGTCCGTCATAGATAAGAGGGTGGTTGGTACTTGTACAAAATCCAGGCCCCGCTTCCAGGTGGCGGCACAAAATCCACCGAGATCACCAACAACGCCGCCGCCGAGATTGATCACCAGGGCGCGCCGACTGAGCCGGGCATGCAGCATGGCATTCCACACCTTTTCGCAAGTTGCAAGGGTTTTATGCTGTTCACCGGCAGGAATGGTCACCGTACCCACGAGTACATCAGCAGGGAGACCACTTTTTTCCAAAAACAGGGGAATACAGTCATGCCGAATGTTTTCATCCGTCACCAAAAAAACCTGTGAATATTCACGCTCATCGAACCATAGAGGGAAGGCCGCGCTTAAATCCCCCACAGAAATGGCATAGTCGGCAAGAGAAAATTCAGTGATCATGCTCATGAACGTGTTTATGGCGCAAATGCGTTACCAATTTGGTTAAAACACTTATTTTACTAGTAAAATAAGTGACAATTGTGAATGTTAAAATCAATGAATTGCCTCACCTTTGCCACGCTAACAAATAGGGAGAGGGGGAAGAACCTGAGTATGGCAAGAAACAAACACTGCCCGTAACAGTATGGGATTTAAAAATCGAATAGAAAACCCTCCTCTCTTTTTTATTGCGCTCCATCGCGCGTCCGCGCTCAGCAAATCACAGCACCCTCCTGATTGATCGAGGAAAGAAACGTCTCGCTTTCCACCTTATGACGGGCAAATGCCCGCTGCATGGCTTGTCCCGCATTTTCAGCAGACAAACTATGGGCGCACAGCGCAAACACAGAGGGGCCGGAACCGGAAATGCTACATCCCAGCACGCCGGCTTCTTTCATGGCCGCTTCTTGCACATCGTAAAAACCAGGAATCAACGCAGCCCGCTGCGGCTCAATGACCTCATCGCGCAGGCTGCGCCCGATGAGCGCAATGTCCCCATTGAACATGCCGATGATGAATGCACCGATGTTGGCGCTCTGCCGGACGTGTTGCGCCAATTGAATATCAGGACTCAATATGCTGCGGGCTGCTTTGGTCAGCACTTCTACGTGCGGATACGCTACTGCCACGAAGAGGCCCTTGGGCACGTGCAGCTTGTGCACGTCCAGGGTGTCATTGTCGCGGATGAGCACAATACCGCCAAGCAGAGAAGGGGCCGCATTGTCAGCATGAAAGCTGCCTGAAGCGACCTGTTCGCCAAGACAAGCGGCGCGCAGGAGATCGCGCTTGCTCAACCCGGTACGCAATAGTTCGCTCACCGCCAATACGGCTGCTACTGCACTGGCTGCGCTACTGCCCAGGCCACTTCCAAAGGGCATTTTTTTATGAATCTCCAATTCAATGCCCCGGTCAGGTTCTCCCAATTGTTCGAGCAGGGAACGGGCTGCCACGCCTGCGGTATTTTTTTCAATGTCGTAGGAGAGCCTGCCGCCTGCTCCCGTTATTTTGGTGATGCGCAAACCAGGCGTGTCACTTTTACGAGCGATGACTTCATCGCCCGGTCGTTCGAGGCACAACCCCATCATGTCGAATCCGATACCGACATTTCCAATGCTAGCTGGTGCAAATGCTTTGATGCCCAAGTGTTTGTGGTGAATGAGTGGGGTGAAAAACGCAGTTAGTTCAGGATTTTGACCCGCAAAGGTAAATCGTTCGACTCGTTGGCAGCAGCACCGGGCGAATTCTTCTATTTTTGCCGAAACTTAAAAGATCAATCACCTAAAGAACGCGGCACCAATAACTTAGTCATTTGATGCCACCCTTTGTTCCATCATACGGCCGCTATTTTTCTTTAAATAGCCCCACTATTCGCAGAAAAATAGTG
>Ga0163154_10006400_pt1 | contig 14427 bp, 10 predicted proteins | sample OliLakLV19MP9P1_FD_148649 | JGI IMG/M metagenome (GOLD analysis project Ga0163154, IMG submission 148649) | Freshwater microbial mat bacterial communities from Lake Vanda, McMurdo Dry Valleys, Antarctica - Oligotrophic Lake LV.19.MP9.P1 | ecosystem: Environmental > Aquatic > Freshwater > Lake >... | reverse complement strand
GTCGCTGGCGAGCGGCGCGGATGGCGTGGGGGAAACGACCGCCGCCGCTGTCGCTGTGATGAGCGGGGGAGTCGTTGCCGACGGGGGTTCAGCGGATGGCGCCTCTGTTTCCGTCACGACAACGGCAATCGCGGCGGGCGTATGCGTGGGCGGGATCGGCGTCGGGGTCAGTGTGGGGAGGACGGCTTGCGTCGGCATAATGAGCGTTGGGGTGGGCGCGCCGCAGCTTGCAAGGATGAGGAACAGGAGCAACCTCACTGTCCAAGCCGCTCTCCATGCAGTGGCGAGGGGAGATGTCGTGCGCATGTTCTCCTCCCCTGCACGCAATGGAGAGGGGGCTAGGGGGTGAGGTGAATTTTTCATTGTCCGCTCCATGCCAACGTATATTCAGCGGGCGTGGTCGTGACGGGCGCGAACGGCGACACGGCGATCAACGCATCGTCCGCGTCGCGTGGGATAGCGATCTGCCAATTCGAGGTGTCCGCACCGGACGCGCCCGCATCGTGCAGCCAGCGCGTAACCTTCGCGGTGTCGTCCTCGTTCCACATTGCCTGTACCCATGCGCGCTGCGGCAGCCGATTGTCTGTGCGAATCCAGCCCGCCGCCGTCCAGTCGCCCGTATCGGTCTCGAAATCGTCCGCATAGCCGATTGCGGGGATGCGCACGTTGTCGAGCGCCATGCCCGGCTGATTCACGGCGTCGTCGGTGATCAGCTCGAAGCGCACGAGGACGTTTTTGCCCGCATACGCATCCAACGAGACTGATTCAGCGACCCAGCCGCCCGTTTCGCCTGTATAGCCCGCGCCATAGGACTTGACGTTCGGATCGTCGGTCGTCGTGCGCGCCGTTGAGAGGATATCCCACGTTGCGCCTTCGTCGTCGCTGACCATCACGTAGCCGTAATCCCAATATTCCTCGGTATGCACCCAGAGGTTGTATTCGAGTGTCGCGGACGCCGCATCCGTCAGATCGAACGCGCGCGTCAGCGTCGTGTCGCTCATGTCGGCGCGGTTGCTGTACCAGAAATGTCCCCCATCCGGCGGCGCGTCGGGGATCACCCGCGTCTCGGCGGGCAGCGTGAACGTGATATCGAGCGTCATGCCGTCGGGCGCGCGGTAATAGTCGGTGGCATACTGATGGGCGTCAGCATCGATGCTGAAGGCGCGCACGGACGTGCGTTCGCTGGCGGCGCGATAGTTGAACGCGCGCAGTTCCGGGTAGCCGTAGCGCGGATCGGCGCTGGCGTTGATGCCGTTAGCGACGACCCAATCTGCGAACAGCGCCTCAACGCTGGTATCGGGGTCGATGTCGCGCAAAACTGCCGCCACTGCCGATAAACCGCGCGGCTGATCATCGGCACTGAGCGCGCGCATGGCGTCGATCCCGTAGCGTTGGTAGAAGTAGACCATGAACAACAGCGACCCGCCGTAATTGGCGGCGCGCGCCGCCGAGTCTTCCGCCCAATTATTCAACTGCGTATCGGGCAGCACCAAGAACGAGATCGCCTCCCACGGGTCACGGCGATACAAGTAGAACTCGGTGAACACCGACAAGCCCTCGTTCAGCCACGTTTCGTCGTTGGTTTGCAGATTGAAGCGGATCATGTGCTGGAACTCGTGCGCGACGGTGCTTTCGACTTCGGCGGTATCGGCGCGGTCGCCAATCGCATCGAGATTGAACAGGAACATCTCGCGCTCGTTGCTGATCGGCACGGCTTCAACTGGATAGGCGTTGTCGCTGGTGAAATACGCCGCCGTCGTCGCGCCCAAGCCGTAGGCGAACAAGCCATGCACGCGCAGATCGCCGTCCACGCCCGGCGAGGCTTCGCTGCCCCACAGCGCGCGTACATTCGGGTAGATTTCGGCGTCGAAAGCCGCCGCGAGACGGCGCACGCTGCCCGCATCCAAGCGCGCGCCCACTTCGACCCACAGCGCGATGTGTTCGCCCAGTGCCACGAGTTCCGCCTCGACCTCGAAGGCGCGCTGCGCATCCGAATCGACGACGGAGAACGCCGAACGATCCCCGACGGCATACGGGGCAGGCGTCGTTGGCGGCGGCGCGATCTCGGTCACGCCGCGCAAGCGCCGCGCCAATTCCACCTGGTCGCGCGGCGGGATCGGCGTGTCTTGCAGCGCGGCGACGGTGGGATAAGGCACTGCGTCGTCGTTCGGGACGTTGTCCGTCGTCTGCGCGGCGACGGGGAGGACAATCAGCGCGGACAACAGCAGCGCGGCGAGTCCGCGTCTGATGCGAAGGATGGGGATGTCTGTCATGATTCGCTCATCTCATATTGAACCGACGATCAGGTTACGTAGCTATGCTTTTTGTCAATGTATCGTTGTCATTATAGCGGCGTTTCGCAGATGCGACGGCGCGATAAAATCCAAAATCGGCAGAAAAAGTTGAACGCTTCTTTACGACTTTTGGACACATTCATCGGGAGACTGAAATCATGATCGAACTCTATTGGGATAATGACGAACAGACCGTCCTGCTGTGCGAGTTCCATGCGGGATGGACGTGGGATGAGATGTACAAGACGCTCGATGCGATCAAGAAGATCACCGACAGCACGGACTACGAAATCGCCGCCATTGTCGATATCCAAGAGGGCGTTGGCATTCCGGGCGGCTCGATCTTCAACAAGAGGACGTTTGAACATGCCAAGAAGATGCTGCAAATGGGCGAGGGCGGCACGGGTCCTTTGGTGATCGTGGGCGCGAACCCACTGATCCGCATGGTGCATGAGACGTTCAAGACGCTCGACCGCAACATCGCTAACAGTGTCAATTTTGCCAAGACGCTGGACGAAGCGCGCGACATTTTGGCGCGCATTCACGTCCCTGCCAGTCCGCTGGCGGTTCAACAGGCGCGGGCGTAAAACAGGACTGAGTAACGAGTGCTGAGTAAACAGCATTCAGCATGATGAGCGAAAACTATAGCGAGGCGATCTACGGATCGCCTCGATTGATTCATACGATTACGTCACCGCCGCCGATAGCTGATCAGCGTCGCCATCACGAACACGCCGAGCCAATTTGCCAGCGCATCCGACAGCGACACGGTACGTCCGGGTGCGTTCGCTTGGCTCAGTTCGGTGATTAAACCGACTGCCAATCCGGCGCAGAGCGCGATCCAAAACGCGACGCTGAACGAGGCGCGCCAGCGTCCGGTGGGATGGCGCAGCGCCAAGTACGCGACGGCAGTCAGCGACGCGAACAAACTGGCGTGTCCCACCGCATCGCCCATAGCGCCGCCGTGCGGCATCCGTTCGACCAGTTGCATCACGAACGTTTGGCGCGGGAGCGTGGTGAGCGCCACGACGATCACGGCGCAGGTGGTCAGCAGCAGCCAGCGCCAGTGGTGGATCGCGGTTTTCATCGGGTTGATCCTCAATCTACGACGGCGAAACAGGGAGAGCATAGTCGGTACGGCGGCATGTGGATAGGACGCGCGGTCTACGGATGGGGTACGGATCGGCTACGACGCTGTGAATTCTCTTTTACGCTCATTGTGCCGCAATCGCTGGTTGCGTGCAATCCGAGCGCGTCCCGTTACCCCGATTCCCTCCAACCGTGCTATAGTTCGTCCCCCATACCCAGTGTGTCGCCTATCCAAGGAGTCGCGTCGTGAAAAAATACCATTTGTGGGGTCTCATTTTAGCTGTCGTCTGTTTGGCGGTCGTCCCCGCCTTCGCACAAGAGGAAACCATGCCGACCTTTGTCCCGATTGGCGCGGGCTACCCCGATACCTATCCCGGCTTTCTCGAAGCGGCGCTGCCCTATGTCGAAGCCAACGAATTTGAGCGGTTCTACATTTTGATGATGCCGATGGCGTTCTCGTATCAAGTCGAGGAACTGCCCGCCAATGAACTGCTCGATAATTCGCTCGCTATCGAGCGCCGCCGTCGTCAGCTTGAAAATGCGTGCGCCGACATTGCGCCCGACATCCCGTGCGAAGTGGTCGTCCCGCCGCTGTGGACGCGCGCCGCCGCGCTCGATGAATTGGCGCTGGACTATTTCACCGACGATCTCGGCGCGGTCTATTTCGTTGGCGGCGATCAAACCATCGCCATGCAAATTCTCGCGGATTCGCCCGTCGAAGCGGCGCTGGCAGATGCTTATGCGCGCGGCGTGGTCATGGGCGGCAACAGCGCGGGCTTGGCGATTCAGTCGCGCACGATGATCGGCGGCTACATCGGGGATTTCGGACCCGAAACCGGACTCGCGGAGGGTGCGGTCGATATTTGGAACGAAACCGAAGGTGTGGACGGCGCGCCTCCGCGGCGCGGCTTGTCGTTCGGGTTGACGGATATCATCGTCGAACAGCATTTCTGGGAGCGCGCGCGTATTTCGCGCTTGCTCAACGCGCTGGCACAGCCCGAAACGCCGAATCTGGGCGTTGGCGTGGACAGCTACTCAGGCGCAGTCATTCGCACGGATGAGTCCGGCGGCGTCACCGTCGCGGATGTGTTTGGGCTGTACGGCGCGGTCGTGCTGGACGCCGAGACGTTCGGCGCGGCGGATGCGGCGACCTTCCAGAACGGCGTTTTGAGCATCCGCGATGTGCTGGTGCATCTGCTGGCGTCCGGCGATTACGCCTACGATTTGACCGCGCGCCAAGCATTGTCCGCCGAAGCGCCAGCGCGCGTCGAAATGACGTACAACATCGCCGCGCCCGACGGCGCGGGATCGTTGGCGCTGTGGAGTGGCTTGGCAGCGGGCATCGCGGCGGGCGACGTGAGCATCGAGAGCGCGCCGCCGCATCTGGTGATCATCACGGGCTATGCGGACGCAGAGTCGGCGCAAGCCGTCGCGGACGCTTATGTTGATGTGCCGGATACCACCGTTTTGATGCTGGCAGACGGGGACGAACTGCCTTCATTGTCCGATTTCGGTACGGTGACGATCCACGCGCACGATGTAACGTTGATTGCGGTGGCGGCACTCGCGCCCGTCAAGGATTTTTGGTTGAACGGTGGATCGCTGGTGTTGGACGATGGGGCGGCATTGTTGGCGGGCGTGGCGTATGCCAACGAGCCGCCCGTGCCGTATGACAGCGACGACGATTTGCTGATCGAGGACGCGCTGCAAGGCGCGCTGATCGATGGCATGGTCGAAATCGCCAACGGTTGGGCGCTGATCGACGCGAACGTCGAGGTCGATGTGATGGATGACAACCGCTTCGCGCGGCTGTTCGCGTTGGAATATAACGTCCCCGTCGGGACGCTCGGTTTGAGCGCGGGAACGATGGTGGCGGTGAGTACGAACGGCGCGTTCGTCAGTCCGCCGTCAGGGAACGGCGTATATGCGCTGTCGTTTGCGAACGCCGATCTGATGGTGGGCGATGATGATGGCTTGGTCGTAATCAATGGCATATTGGATGTGTTCGCGCCGGGCGAAGATATCGAATAGTACCTGCACTCAGTCCTGTCTTTTGGGAGGAATCATGGAATTCGGCATCACCTTCAAAGGCGACATCACGCCGCGCCGCACAGTAGAACTGTGCAAACAGGCGGAACAAGCGGGCTTCACCTACGCTTGGTTCTTCGACTCGCATATCCTCTGGCGCGAGTGTTACGTCACGATGGCGATGTGCATGGAACATACGACAAAGATGCGGTTTGGACCGTGTGTCACCAATCCCGCCGTCCGCGATTGGTCAGTCGCCGCCAGCTTGTACGCGACGTTGGCGCTGCAATCCGGCGGACGCTTCGATATGGGCGTCGGGCGCGGTGATAGCAGCCGCCGCGTGTTGGGCAAGAAGCCGGAAACCGTCGAAAAGATGATCGAATTTTCCGAGAGTCTAAAGGGCATGATTCGCGGCGATACCGTACAGTACAGCGCCGACTATGCGCCCGTCCAAATTCCGTGGACGACGGGCTACGAACTCCCCGTTTGGTACGCGGCATACGGGCCCAAGGCGCTGACGGCGGCGGGCGAACACGGCGACGGGCTGATCCTCCAGCTTGCCGATCCGTGGCTGGTGCAGTGGTTCACCGGACAGGCGCAAGCCGCGCGCGAAGCCGCCGGAAAATCGATGTCCACCTTCAAAGTGATGTCCGCCGCGCCCGCGTGGGTCGGGGACATGGACACGGCGCGCACGCAAACCCGCTGGTTCCCGGCGATGGTCGGCAATCACGTCGCGGATTTGGTCGAACGCTACGGCAAAGAGGGCAACACCGTTCCCAAACGCCTGACCGACTACATCGACGGACGCAAGGGCTACGATTATCGCCACCACGCCGACAAAGACGCCGATCATCTGGGCTTCATCAGCGATGATATTGTCGACAGCTTCGGCGTGTTGGGGACGGCAGAACAGCACGTCGAGAAGATCAAGGAACTCCAAGCGGTGGGTGTGACGCAGTACAACATCTATCTGATGTGCGGCGACGAGGAACGCATCGTTGAGGCGTATGGCACGGATATTTTGCCGAAATTCGCGGGCGTGACCGCGTAAGGGCAGGAATAAAAGCAACCGCACCCCCCGACCCCCTCTCCGGTACGGCTGAGGGGAGGACACCTTTTCAAGCACCCCACCCCCTGACCTCCTCTCCACGAAGTGGGGAAGGGGAAAGCTCGACGGAGACTCCCCCTCTCCGGTACCGAGAGGGGGTTGGGGGGTGAGGTTAATGAGGGAGAAACTCAGGTTAATATTAGTGAATGTATTATTTGAATTATAAGTCCTGTTTCCATCAGTCGAGAGGGCTTCCGCTCATTATGTTTTTGAACGCTGACCAACTTCCCAATGATACGGCTTTGCAAAAGTTCGATGTGTGCATCGTCGGCGCGGGCGCGGCGGGGATCGCGCTCGCTCAACGATTGATCGGATCGCCGTTGAACGTGCTGCTGCTCTCCAGCGGCACGCCCGCCGAACGCGGCAGACCGCCGGAACAGCGTCAATCGATCTATCGCGGCACGACGGGCGATTTTTTGAGCAAGGTCGATCCAATCTTCCTCACGCGCTCCCGCTTGCATATGCACGGCGGCACGACCAATCATTTCGGCTTCTGGTCACGCCCGCTCGATCCCATCGATTTCGCGCCGCGTCCCGGCTTCCGTGAGGCGGGCTGGCAGTTCGGCTTGGACGAACTCGCGCCGTACTACGCTGATGCGCATCACTTCGGGCATTTCGGCGCGTTCAATTACGACGATCTGCCGTTTTGGGAGTCGGCGCTGTACGCGCGCTCGTTTCCGCCACGCGCTGGCGACGCGCTGACGGGCGCGATCATGCGCGCGCAGTACGCCGAGCCGCTGCACGATTTCCAAGTCCAATTCGGGGACGCGCTGCGCGACGCGCACAACGTGACCGTGCTGTTCAACGCGCATTTACAACGGATCGAGACGGACGCGGCGCGGACGCATGTCACGGGGCTGCTGTGTGCCACGCTCGAAAACGGCGCGCGTGGTCGCTCGTTCACCGTACAAGCGGCGCGCGTGGTGCTGGCGCTGGGCGGCATCGAAACGGTGCGCGCGCTCAAGCTGTCCGACGATTTGGGTGACAACCCGCGCGGACATTTAGGGCGCGGCTTCATGGTGCATCCGCTGATCACGGACGCGGCGCACGTGACGTTCGCGCGTTCGGTTGACCGCGACATCGCGGGCTTCTTCCGCGATCAGCAGATTCGCTTACAGCCGGACGCGGACGGAACGCCCGCGTTCGCGCCGCTGGTCAACCCGGAATACATCGATACATTCAATGTGTTCAATGCGTGGGGCGTGCTTGTCCCGACGGTTGAGACGATGCAGCGCGAAAACATTGGCAATTTCCGCTTCATCCTCCGCTTTAACGCGGCGCGCGACGAGGCGATCCTCAATCTGAATTGGGAGCAAATCCCGAACGAGGACAGCCGCATCACGCTCGATTCAGCGCACAGCGATCCGATCTTCGGGCAGCCCGTGAGCCATCTCGATTGGCGGCTGTGCGACGCGGACAAGCGCACCGCGGCGCGCGCGTTGGCGCTGTGCGACGATTATTTGCGCGGGCAGGGCGCGGTCGCGTTTGCGTATTTGACTGATGTCAGCGGCGGCGCGGACGCATGGACGTTCCCGCCCAACGTCGGCGCGCTGGCGACGGGCGATCACCACATGGGCGCACTGCGCATGTCGGCGTCGCCGGAGGATGGCATCGTGAACGCCGACTGCCGCCTGCATACGGTTGAGAATCTGTATATCGCGGGCTGCGGGGTGTTCCCGACGGGCGGGTTTGCGAATCCGACCCTCACGTTGGTGGCGCTGGCATTACGTTTAGGCGATCACTTGAAAACACAACCCGCCGCGTCGTAGGGGGCATGGCGTACCATGCCCGACCGTTGCTATCGGACGCGCCGATCCAAGTAGCACGGCAGATCGAGCGCGTTGGCGATCATCAGCGCGGCGGCTTGCAGCGAGGTTTGCACCTCGTAGGGCGTCAGCATCTTGATCGCATCGTCGTTGGCGCTGTCGGCGCGTTCGCCCTCTGCGGGCAGCGGATCGAGGACGGGGTATTTGTCGTCAAGCCCACCCTGCGCCAGTAGATGGACGAACTTCCCATTTTGCAGGAGCAGATTGAGTTCGCCGTACTGGACAGCGCGCATGGGCGGACGCTTGCGGCGGCGGTTCACCTTGGTCACGACGTGGCTGACGTAGACGCCCTGTAAATCCTCGCGTCCATAACGCCAGCGTTCGCCGCGCCCCGCGCCGACACCCCTGCCGCGTCCGCCCGCGATGGCGCGTTCCGACGGCGTGACAACCACGCGATTTAAGCGTGTTCCGGCGCTAATCAGGTTGTACAACACCACCAACGTGAGACCGGCAGCGCAGGCAAAGCCGAGATACGGCAGAAATTCTGGGCGCGGCGGCGCGATGGGGCTGATCAGCGTCGTGATCGACAGCACGATGAACACGCCGATCCAGAAGATGTACCACGCCGCGCGAATCAGTCGGCTGCGTCCCCACGCGCCCGCCAAGCGCAATTCCAAGCCGCCGGACGCCGATGCGCCGTTCTCGCGGCTGCGTCCGAGCGCGGCGAGCGTCCATAGGTCGAGCTTGAGCGGGAGCGCGGGCAGCGGCGCGGGTGGGGCTGCTGGAACCGCCGCGTAACCCGATGCGGGATACGCGCCGCGTGGATCGGCGGCGGTGGCATTTGCGCCGTTCGCCCCGCCCTCGACGCCTTCGCGCGGGATCAGCGTGAACGGACGCGCGATCTGCTGTGCCAGCACGCGCCCCGCTTGAACAGCGAGTTCTTCGTATTGTGTGGTGGTGGGATCGGGCCAATGCGCCAGTTCGCACCAGCGGCTGCTGCGCGCTTGTGCCAACGCAGATGTGAGCATCAAGCCCAGATGCCACGCCTCATCTTTGGCTGACCAGCCCAACACCACGCGGTCGATATCGTGCGTGGGGAGCTGTCCGCCGACGGGTAAGCGCCGCTGTGCGCCGAACGCAGAGACATAGCGGAGCGGCTGCCCGGCGCTGGCTTCTGCCAAGACGGTATCGCCCGCATCACTGTTGAGCAGCAGCACCCAGCGATCCGGCTGGACTTCGATGCGGATATTGCTTCCGGCGTAAATCCGATCCATAGGGTTATCTCGAAGGGTTCAACGGGGGCGGCGGCGCTGTGCCATACCCCGATAATGGGCGTGAGCGTCGAGTCTACCGCGCGGGGGGATGGATGAACAGAGTGGAATTATTGAAATGCGCACCTGCCCCCTGTTGACCTCACCCCCCAACCCTAAGTGACCTGAGTTTCGGATAGCTTCACCTCACCCCTAAATCCCCTCTCCACTGCGTCGCTGAGGGGACTTTCATATCCATCGTGAGCCGTCTTGCTCCCCCTCAGCCGTATCGGACAGAGGGGAGTCTTTGCCGCGCATTGACCGTTCCCTGATCCATGTGGCAAGGCGGTTAGCAGATGAGGTTGTAGGCTTACGGTGCGCTGACCGTGAACGCCGCGCTCGCCAGCACGACGTACCAATCGTCGCGCATCAGGCGCACTTCATAGTCGCCCGGTTCGAGCGCCGCATCGACCATCGCCGTGCTGCCTGACGACGCCGAGTTCGTATAGACGAACGCATAGTAATTGTACAAATCGCTCTCGCCCGCCAGATAAATGCCGATCCAGTCGTAGCGATTGTCCGGCGCGTTCGCCCATTCGATGCTGATCGGCTCATCCGGCGCGAACGTCGGTTGGGTCGTGCGGATTTCTGGCACGGCATCCGGCGCGAGAATCCAAAATTGGCTGCGCGACAGTTCCGTTTCGCCCCCGCCCACCAACACCGCTGCATATTCGCCCGGCGCGAGCGTCTGCGATCCGAATGTCACCGCGCCGAAGAAATCCGCTTCCATCGGCGGCAGCGACAGCAAATTGTCGTTCGGCACGCCGCCGCCCGCCGGGACGATCACGATCCGATCCGTGTTTTCGCCTTCGGGCGCGGCATAGCGGACGACAATATCGTCGCCCTGTGTGATCACGCGGTCGGTTACGGCGGCGAACAGGGGGGGGACGGCGGGCGTGATGCGCAGTGTCGAGACGACGCCACGATGATCCGACGGATACGGATCGACGGCGATATCCACGTCCGCGCCGCCCAATTCCCCTACAATTTGGCTGTCCAGGACCTGCACGTTGCCCGCCGCATACACATAGTCGATGCGATCCACGACTTCGCCTTCGCGTAGGCGCGGCACAGGGTAGCCGGGCGTCCACGTCATGCCGACGCGCGCCGTTGGATCGGGGTAGATCGCGCGGTAGCTGTCGATGAAGCCAAGTTCCTCTAGCGTGCGGCTGACCTGCCATTCGACCGCGAACGGGATATGCGGCACAACGCCGACCATCGCGTCCGTCCAGTCGAGATGGGACGGCGCATTGAAATCGCCCGTCAGCACGAGCGGATAGCCCGCTTCGACCACGCCGGGCAGCGTCGTCACGAGCGACTGAAAGAAGTCGCTTTCTAGGCGGGTGACGCGCTCGTTCTCCAAGACGGCTTCGAGCGATTCGCCATCGCGGAGCAGATAGGGTCCATACGGATCGGACGGCAGATGCGTATTGGCAAGCGCCACGACTTCGCCCGGACGCACTTGCACATAAATGTAGACGCCGTTGCCATCCGGCGGATCGATCAGCGGATAGCGCGAGATGATATGCAGCCGTTCGCTGACGTGCTGCCAGCCGAGCGCCGCCGCGATTCGTGCTGCGTTGCCGCCGGGTTCTTGCAGCCCAACGACATCGGCATCCGCCAATTGGATCGCTTCAATGACCTTGCCGAAATCGACCAGTTCGCCGCCGACCCAAATGTTGAAGGTCATGACGCGCAGATCGATGGGTTCAAGTGCCTGATTTTGGGCGCTGACGGTGACGGTCACGAGCGTGAACAGCAGCGCGCACAGCGTGAGGACGAAGGGACGCAAGGTGCGGAGCATCGGGGTTTCTCCCATCGGATTTCATTCGATGGGGTGTGACCGTAGCGCGGTGAGGTTAAGCGGAGGTTGCGCGGGGGTTAAAAACGGCGGGCAACTCATGCGCCTGCTGTCGATTGGCGCGAGTTAGTTGAGCAGCGGTCGATTGTCTATCTTGATTATCCTTATCGGGCTGTCGAGGAAAAAATCAAGATCGGCAATCGTTATTTTGCTGATCAAGCGTTCTATGCGTTCCTCAGCTCCAAGGGGGTCAGGGAGTGAGGTGAATTCTTCAATTGAGACCTCGTATCTTGATGCGATAGCCCTGATAGGATGATGACCCACCTACGCATCATCTGGCGCCCCACGCTATAATATCCCGCACTATTCGTAACCATTGCACAGCGCACGTAGGGACACACACATCATGCGGCTCATCCTCATCGGCTTCGGCGTCGTCGGACAAGGTTTTGCGGAGATTCTGCGCGATAAAATGGCGGACTTGCGCGCCACGTACAACCTATCGCCGCGCATCGTCGGCGTTTACACCCGTTCGCACGGGTCGCTCTACCACGCTGACGGCTTGGACATCGGCGCGCTGCTTAACCTCATCAAGTCTGGCACGCTCGACGATTATCCCTATCTGCCGGGTATGGGGCGCAGTTGGGACGCGCTGCGGCTGATCCGCAAATCCGGCGCGGACACTATGATCGAGGTCACGCCGACCAACCTCCAAGACGCCCAACCCGCCCTCGATCACGTCCGTGCCGCGCTGAATGCCGGGATGCACGTCGTCACCGCCAACAAGGGGCCCATCGCGCTGGCATACAACGAACTGCGCGAATTGGCGGCGAAAAAGGGGCGCTATTTGCGCTTCGAGTCCACCGTCATGGCGGGAACGCCATCGATCCGCTTGGGGATGCAGGCGTTGGCGGGCTGCACGATCACGGCGGCGCGCGGCATCCTGAACGGCACGACCAATTATATGTTGACGCAGATGGAGACGGGCATGGACTATGCGCGCGCCCTCGCCCAGGCACAAGCATTGGGCTATGCCGAAGCCGATCCGACAGCGGACGTGGATGGGTGGGATGCGGCGGGTAAGGCGCTGATCTTGGCGGCGGCACTGTTCGACAAATCGCTAACGCTGAACGATCTGGAGGTCGCTGGCATTCGTAACATCAGCCCGCACGACATTTGGACGGCGGGCGAACGCGGCGAACGCTGGAAATTGATCGCGGAGGTCACGCCGGAGGGCGGGCGCGTCGCGCCGATCAGTCTGCCTAAGAGCCATCCGCTGGCGGGGGCGATGGGTGCCACCAATGCCGTCACCTACACCACCGATCTGTTGGGCGATGTCACGCTGGTGGGCGCGGGCGCGGGGCGGACGCAAACGGGGTTCGGCATCTTGTCGGACGTGCTGGATATTCATCGGTTGACCAGTCGGTAGCGGATAGATTATTCGTCCTCTCATCAATATCTTTTTACATGCGTTCGATGGTTTTGCATATAATCGAGATATAGTCGCTCATCAAATCATAGAAACTGTGCCATGATCAATCTTTCTGCTCCACCCAAGTCCCGCGTCTTGGTCGTTGAAGATGATACCCATCTGCTTGAAGGCATCCGCACCGTCTTGGAACTTGATGGCTATGCCGTCGAGACTGCCGAGAACGGCAAACAGGCGCTCGATCTGCTGCACAGCGATCATCCGCTGCCGGAGTTGATCGTCTCCGATATCATGATGCCGCTCATGTCCGGCATCGAACTGTTGTCCGAAGTTCGCAAACAGCGGGAATGGGTTAAAATTCCCTTCATCTTCTTGACCGCGCGCAGCGAACGCTCCGATGTCCAGCGCGGTAAGCAGTTGGGCGTCGATGATTATCTGATCAAGCCATTCGACGCGCCCGATCTGTTGATCGCCGTCGAAGCGCGCATCAAGCGCCAAAAGGCGATTAACGAGGTGGCATCGGGCGAGATGATCGACCTCAAACAGCGCATCTTGGCGATCTTGAATCACGAATTTCGCACGCCGCTGACCTTCATCGTCGCCTACGCCGATATGCTCAACAACGCGCAGTCGTACAGCCTGACCAATCAAGAGATTTTGTCGTTCCTCAAGGGCGTCAACTCTGGCGCGGTACGGCTGCGGCGCTTGGTCGAGAACTTCATTCAATTGGTCGAGGTCGAGTCGGGCGACGCCGGACGTAATTATGAAATGCGCCGCGCCCCCATTGATCGACTTCAGACCGTCTTGGACGAAGCCGCAAAAGACAGCTTCTTAGACGGAGTGCAGCATACATTAACCGTCGAGATCGAGCCGGATTTGCCCGTCTTCATCGCGGACGCCATTTATCTCAAGTCGGCGCTTGTGCAGTTGTTGGATAACGCCATCAAGTTTTCGTCGCCCGATCAGCCGATTTTGTTGACCGCTTTGTCCGATAGTCTGCCCGACGGGACGCCCGCTATTCGCATCACCGTCCAAGACAACGGGCGGGGCATCACCCCCGCCGAGCGCGAGCGCATCTGGGAGAGCTTCTATCAGATCAATCGCAAATACTACGAGGATCAGGGGACGGGATCGGGCTTAGCTATCGTTCGCGCGATTGCGGAGCTGCATGGCGGTGCGGTCGATCTGACGAGCGCGCTAGGTCTGGGCAGTAAGTTCTCGATTCTGCTACCCCTTCGCCCTAAATAACTTGAGGGTGGGGCATAATTCCCTCTCAAGCCTGTTTTACACTATGCCTTCTGGTATTGACAAGTCATTTTGAGTAGGGCATAAAGAAGTGTATTTATTCACCTACCCGTGCAGAACGCATTTTGCCCCAGTCCTATAGGGTTCATTATGTGTTTCTTGGGTTTAAATTCACAGATTTTGAGCTTAATCCCATGGGTAGGTGAATAAATACCATAAAGAGGCGGCAATGGCTCACAAGGATTTATGCCCCACCCTCAAATAACTTGAGTTTTGGATCGCTTCACCTCCCCCCCCAACCCCCTCTCCATTGCATGGCTGAGGGGGCTTTCAAACCCGTTGTGACCTGTCCTGCTC
>Ga0163154_10006397_pt1 | contig 14432 bp, 12 predicted proteins | sample OliLakLV19MP9P1_FD_148649 | JGI IMG/M metagenome (GOLD analysis project Ga0163154, IMG submission 148649) | Freshwater microbial mat bacterial communities from Lake Vanda, McMurdo Dry Valleys, Antarctica - Oligotrophic Lake LV.19.MP9.P1 | ecosystem: Environmental > Aquatic > Freshwater > Lake >... | reverse complement strand
AAATAGAATAGTCCCAGAAGTACAAGAAGTACAAGAGGATAGCCAAATAAAAATGAGAAAAAGAATCCAGTTGTTATTTTCGGCAATTTCATGTTGTTTATTTTACTTTTTTATTTTCAGCGAACGTGGGTGGAGACGCAGTGCCGACGTTTAGGAGGCATTGTCGTTCTCCACGGTGTTAGCGGTATCAGTTATTTTACTTATTATTATCCTTGATGATTAGCCAACCTCTATAATTTTGCCCGTCCTTCGTGTTCATGGCATCAAAAAGATTTTCTATACCTACCCAATACCAAGAATTTTTGTGGCCTGCCACATCTAATATTAAAACTGAACTACTCTGTTCATTAAATGCTACAATTGGTGATATATGACCTCCTGTTCCTGTGCCTAATACCACACCATAAAAATTTACTACTAAAAAATTATCTTCATCGTTTAAGATTGAAATAAGATAATTTTTAAATTCATTTATTTTTGCTCTATCATTAGCATAACATAAGTCCACTTTCAATTTGTACACCTCTAGAATATTTTTGAGTTGCATCAATGTCAGTCCAGGGTCAAAAATTGAAGTGCCCGTATTTTTCATGGTAATAATATCTGTTTTTTTAATTGTATCTGTTCCTTCGTTGAGGAATGTGTGTTGTGAATATGAATTAAAGGGAATAATTCCTCCGCCATTTGATGCAGGAATTTGTACTTCGAGCAATGGCTGATTCGGTGTTTTGTTAATCGAAGAATGAAATGCATTTAAGATTATAACGGAAGTAGCAATTCCACAATATAGTGGGTTTATTTGGGGTTGATAATACCCTGCTAACCGATAAAAATCATTTTTGTGTTTAGAGTCATTCAACAATTCTATCCCACGATTTGAATTCCAAGGTATAATCATATTTGATTTGTGAGTTTTAAGTAAAAGTTTTTAATTTAAATAAGAATTTATGGTTTAACTTTTCTTGATACGTCATTCCAAGCAATTACCATGCCGATAATTATTGAAACCACTGTCGAAAATATTAATCCAAATATTTCTTTTGTTACCTTATCTGGGTGTTGAAGAAATGAAATAAAAATAGGTGCGACACTTTGTTGGATTCCAACTAAAATACCCACAATCACCAAAATATAGAACAAAAACCTCCCGAGCAATAAATCTTTTGTACTTGCTGAAACAAACAGAGGGTAGTATTCTATATATTTTTTAAATCCTAATTCTTCCCTTGCATCTAAATCAAGGTGTATAACCCCCTCTTCAGGATAAGGTCTTAGTTCTCCGCCTTCTCTTCTATTTTTAGTTGAACCAGTAAAAGCTCTACGTTGAATTTTTTTATTTTTAAATGTTTTTGAGTTGCTATCGTAAACTATCCCATTGATTTGAACATAGTCACCTTTTTCTATCCCAAGTATTTCCATTAGGCTTTGATCCATCACGATTATCCTCTTTTCACAATCTAAATAATCGACTTTAAGCATCCGAAGCAATAAAAACCTGGCTGGGATTACTTGACTTGGCTCGGCTGAATTTGGTGCGGGCCTTATATCCACAAAACCACCATAAAATTCAATTCCTGGTTCAAGTACAGGAAAGCCTAACGACCTTCTTATACTTTCGTCAACTCTGCAAACTCTACCTTTATCTTTTAGACTATCATCCTTATTAATTTTCGCAACGCAAGTTTTTTCTCCGAAAGTGACGTAAGCAAATTTCTTTATTTTCAACCCTTTAATAACTCCTGAACTTAGTTGAATAATGGGCATTTTAAAGTCTCTTCCTCGGTTTTTTGTTGGCAACCCAAGCAAATTACTAATACCAGTTCCTTCTAAACTTACATCCATTGATTTCAAAGAATTAATATATTGATGAGGTAGTTTTCTTAACTCTGCTCCTTCTATTAATCTTTTGATATAATTATGTTGCGGTGGTTCTTCTGGCTTTCTATTATTTTCTTGCACTTGATATGTAATCGCTATTTGCCGTTCCTCAACTATAAAAGGGGTCTCCTCCTTAACAATTTCAACTTCTATTTCAAGTCGTGTATAATACAAATGCTCAGGAACATACTCGGCAAGGTCTAATAGATTTAAGGCGATTGTATCTATTTTATATAAAAATCCATAAACATAGAAATTTAGTTCTGGGATAATATCTCCAACAGGTCCGCCACAATTTGGAGTAGAAATTGTAAAGGCAAGCCTGTGGTTTTTTATTCTTGCAAGTCCAAATTCTTCGACAATCCCTGCGCCCTCTTTGCCAATTAGACACCTTTCACGGATAGTATTTGGATGCATGTTATTACCATATGCAAAGTAGTACATCATTTCAATATTTATTTTTTCATTTTTTTGCCGCCAACGTTACGCTTCCCGAATGTGCGACGCTTAGGAAGTATTTTCGGGTAGCGATTGTTGGATGAAACTAAGATTAATATTTACCCGACAGTAGTGATAAAACATACTCTAATCGCGCAACTCCCAATATTTTGGTCGCCAAGATATTGGTGCGCCTTTACAGTAATTACAAGTCGATCATACCTGCATGATTGAATCCATATTCGTCTTCCATTTTCTTTCTGATTTCCTCAGCCGGTTCGCCTTCACCAGACTCGATGATTACACCGTAATCTTCAGGATAAAAAACGCTGCTTTTTTGCGCCTCCATAAACTCCTGTAATTTATCTGCGCGAACGGCAACATAAGTGAATATAGTTCCGCCATTAGGGTTTTCACCGCGAACTAACAGAATACATACCGTTTTATCGGCAAGCCCTTCCGAAGCATCGCCGCCTAACTCGCCTTCTGCAAGTTGAGTTAATACGGTCTGAACAACTTGTGCTTTGCTTTGTCCGGTGGTAAAGTCCATCAACGCTATCTTAGCCAATTCCCGAATTTCAGGATTTACAGATTTATTTAATTCATTCAAGATTTCACGTGCGTCGTTTTGATTTTTATTGGTTTTAAGGACAAAAAAAGCAGAATACATACTGCCTACTTCATAAAGATCGGTAATCCCCTGAAAAATAATTTCCTTCAGGATATCAACATTTCCTATTGCAAGAAGTGCGAGATAAGTATAATTACTTTTAAATTCATTTTTGTCAGCAAAGGCTGATTTGTAAATAGAATGTATTTGTTGCGCTACTGCCTTATCTTTTATTTGTACAAGATAGTTCAGTGCTTCCTGCCTCGTTGCTTCCGTGTATTTTGAATCCTCGAAAATCCGAAGGAACAAAACCTCTGCCTCACCGGGGTAATGCCCCAAGCGACCAAGTGTCAATGCAGCTCCTTCTTTCGCTAAAGAATAGTAACTTGAAGAGAGTATATACTTCAATAAGTTTGCAATTTTATCGATAATTTTTATCCTGTACCACAAAGGTAGCGAAAGATCGGATTGCGGACGGTGACTATCTGCAACCGTTGCCCACTCATAAATCCAGTCTGGTTGAAGTTGGATAGGTTCACATCGGCTCAAGCACAAAGCAGCCCAATATAATCCGCGCGAATCATTATCGGAATGACTTAGATATTCCATTAAAATGGAGATATGCGCTTCATTAAGTTTTACTTTGGGCATGAAACGATTGTCTCTTGCATTTAATATCCAACCCAAAGCCCAAGTAGATGCCATTTGTACCGCCTCCGATGCGTTGCTAAAATCAAGCAGTAGGTCGTATAATTTTTTTGTATCAGGGTTGTCAAAATATCCGGTATAAGCGCCTCGGTATTGATCAAAAGCAATACTCATCAGCTTTAAGCGGTCGAAAACCTGCTCTGTTTCCGATTTGCCTGTTCGAGTATGGATCATAGTACAAAAGTCTTGTACAGACAATGATTTTAAATCAGCAAGCTTATCAATGATCTCAATACTGATGATCGAACCTATTGCAATTCGTTTGTCGCCAACACAGTTTACAAATGCCTCGAAGAGAGATGCCTCAAATACATCGCCCCAGGGAGAATGCAAAAGGTTGTACATTGCTTCGTCGAGAGGCGTTTTGGTTGTATTCCCCTTGCCATCAATGTCAGGATTGACGCTTTCAAGTAATGTATTGATGACCTTAACCGCTATATCTTTCGACACGGAAGGAGCGGCAGATAGCAGATTGGCACCAAATATGACTCTATTTCTCGATCTTTCGGCACCTATATGAGTTTGTGGGTACAATATAGTTAATAGCACTTCCTCTGCTCTTTCGGGCGGTAGCTCAGAGATTACTAATTTCGAAATACTTGAAGCATTACCGTCCGGCATGAGATTGCCGTTAACTGAAGATATATAAATACCTCCCGATTCATCCGGCATGCCCAATTGTGATAACACCTCATCCATATTAAAGTGCTTCATCATGGCCTGAACCCTGAAAAAGTCTTGAAAAGTAGGATGAATAAACTTGTAAAATGTATGTTCAATACCTGTCGAACTAATCACCTGGTAAGCCGCCTCCAAAATTCCCATGTTCTTGTTAAAGACGCTTAACAATATGTGAGGTGAATGAGGTTCGTAGGCCGAATTTGCAATCGCCTGCTGGTTATTTGCGTTCGCTATTTTGATTATATCGCTTTCTTCGATGGCATTACTTTTATGATTCGACATAAAAAGTGCCACCTCAGATAAGTTTATCGTTACTTCATTGATATTTATGGTTTCTTTCAATTGTATTTCACTTTTTTTAATGAGTAGATTAATTACTTCTCGTAAAATAGTAGCAAAGTTAACTTGATGCAGGCTGTTGATATTGGGTAACTGAATAATCAGGGATAAAGCCTGAATGTTATTTGTAAGACCATCTAAATTACGGGAAGTGATCAGCGCATTCTGCAAATCTTCGATGAATTCCGTTCTCTGCTCAGTCTTTTGTACCCATTGTTGAATAAATCTTTTTTTGTGATCAAGCGTTAATTTTGAAATTTTCATCACCTCAAAACAATCACCAAAACATCCGTTTATGCCTGAAAATATACTTTCAATACAGGTAATTATGACGGTAATTTCAGAATAATTTTGGATAAATTTATTTAGACTAGTGCAGAATTGCTTTCTAAAATCAATATCTCTGATCTCGTCAATGCCATCAATTAAGAGCAATACATTACCCTTAGTTAATTCGCTGAAAATTCTTTCATGAAGCGCATTTGTTTGTTCCGTATACAAGTTTATGCCTGAAAGATGCTGCCGTAGTATTACAGAAAAGCTGGTAGATGAAGTAAGATTCAGGTTGCCACATGGAATAATTATCGGAACCCATTTAATTTTTGGCAACTGCGTGGCTCTATCACGGTTAAAATTTTTAGGATCGGCAAGTTGATATGAGTATGTGTAGGCGAGATAGCTTAGCAAGGTGCTTTTGCCGCACCCCCGGTCTCCAACAATAATAATTTTTTTCTCTTTATCGAGAACACCGCTTATAGAACTGGTCGAGATTATTGAAGATGGCGTAAAATCAGTATGTGTTTTAATACCATATTCGAAAAATGAATTCTTTTTTTGTTTTGGTTTTTTACCCCAAAATCGTTTTATCCTTTGAAATCCTTTAATGAGTTTAAAATTAAGAATCTGGGCTTTATTCTTTTGGGGATAGAATGTGTTTGTGGGCTGCTTTAGCGTTTGAAGAGGAAGGTCGATATAAATATCTGAAATAGGTATACTTTTGGCAAGTGAATAATCAGGCCCTAAGCTTTGCAGTGTTTGTTTGGAAACCAAAGGCAGGTCTACATCTTTAAACTGCTTGTACAGACTTTCACAATATTTTTTAATTTCACTTTTCTTAAACCAATCAACCAATCGTAATAAAAGACCGACTATTAATGGCAAAGAAGACCCTATTACTGCAATAAGCGGCTCATGGCAATCGTCATTATTATTATTATTACAGTTGTAAAACCACGAAAGTGCTACAATGAATATGGCTAACTCGCCAAGCAAGATAAATGAGTTTTTAAGAAAATTAGCTACTTTCACGTCAGTACAATTTTGCTAATAATTTGACAATGTTTTTTCAGAATTACTATAACTTCCGCCCCTTACTTTATAGCCTTTTAATGAGCCGCAATAAGGGCATTTCCTTACAAAACCTTTGAAAGGTGAAAAAATTGACCCAATTATAGAAAGTATTGATACTCCTCCTCCCCAACATGCATCACAAGATGTTCTTCCACAGTTTGAACATTCAATAAGTTCTTGATTGGGTTTTCTGCATGATGAACAAGTCATAAATATTTTTTATTAGTTTAAATTTCATCTAACGTGAGCACTGCTTGCGTAGCCGCGCTTAGTCGGCTATGAAAAGTAGTGCATTGTTGTAGGAATTATTATATCGACTTTGCCCAACATTCATTTAAAGCGTCAAAAATTATCTTCAAATCACTTTCAAATTGAGTTTGAGAAATTTCTTTTCCTACTCGCTTCCCGAGTTGTTTCTTTTTATGTCCATTCATACAATCTTCCTCTTCGGCTGTTCTATTCCAAGGCGCAGGGTAATGCTCTTCTAATGTGCAAGTAGGAAGGAAATGGATTTGGTTGTTTTTTACAATTTCCTTATGTCGCTGTTTGAAGTCTTCAACCCCTCCTTTACGTTCCACTGATGGTTTATCACATAGAATAATCACCTTGTTTCCATAAAGACTTTTTCCGAAAGGCTTATATGCCTGTTCTATTGCATTGATAGTTCTTTCTGCTTGGTCAGTATCCCCATTTGCACCAATAACTTGAATTCGAGGCTTATCAGTGTAAAATCGCTTTACAACTGCTGTCAATAATTCAAGTTCACTTGCTCCCTCGACGATTAAAAAATTATTAGGAAGTAATAGGTCCGCAGGGCTGCCTCCTAAAAGTTCAAAAACAATATATGCTTTATCGGCTTCATCAGCAAGTTCAATGTAGGTTTGTTTACTCATTTTTTCAACTTTAAAAATATGTTGCTTACTATGACTATCAGCAACCAAAACAGAAGAATGAGTATTTATAAAAACTTGGTCGAGTCCCTCGCAAAGTTCGAGTAATACATTTTTTAACTTTCTCTGTGCTGTTGGGTGAAGATGTAGTTCGGCTTCATCAATAAAAAATAAAAAAGACTTTCCAATATCTTCATTCTGTTTTCTAAATTCTGCATATGCCTGAATTATTGCAAGCATTAAAGCGCGTTGCATGCCATCACCCTTTTCTGATGCTAATGTTTCTATTCCATCGTCAACCGAAGTCTCAAAGTTTTTTAATAGATCTTCAAAAACAGGCTGAGTTACCTCAAATTTAACTTTCGTACAATCTGGAAATTGTTTTTCTAGATTAACTCGAACCTTATCTCCCAACTTGTCAAATTCTATCCTAACATCAGAACCTTCATTGCCAAATAAGGCATTGAATTTAGTTTGGAATTCTTGATACTGAGGACTTTTCTCTAAGATAACAGCCATTACTCCCGATAGCATGACACCTATTGGTGTTGTTTTAGCATATTTTGTTAACGCTTCATAGAATTGCCTTGTGTGTATATATTCAAATCTTGGAAGGAAGTCGTTTAAGGCCGCATCAAATCCAGTCGGTATTTTAGCTAATTCAACCCCATCGATTATCATTTTTCTTTTGCCGACATCTTTCGAACTCCTACGAACAGTAACGCAATCATTGTCACCTAGTACAGATTTCATTGCGGTTGCATTTTTCTCGTTTTTCATCCTTTCCACACCTTCTAATGCTCCTGTAAACTCTAATTCTACAACTACTTCTTGGGTTATATCTCTGTCGAAAGGTATATCTGAAATGCTTGTTCCCTTTCCAATACCATTGTAGAAAAATTCTATTGCTTCAAACAAATTGGTTTTACCACTATTATTTTGACCAACAAAAGTGTTGAAATCATTGCAAATGAAACTTGCCTGTTTGATTGAGCGAAAATTTGTTATCGATATTTTTGATATTTTCATGTTTTGATATTTTCTATTTTTTCCTACAACGGTGGCACTGCTGACGTGGCCGCGCTTAGTCGGCTATGGGAAGTAGTGCAGAGTTCTACCCTTTTTTATTACAAATTATTCAAACAAAGTAGGTTGTCGATTTCGATTTGGTATCATTTCAGTTATGAAATCAGGCCATAAGTTCAAAGTCAAATTAAGGTTATACATTTTATTCAGCCTTGTCAACTCACTTTTCAAAATTTCTTCCTTGATATTTTTTGCCAACCATAAAAGGTCAATGCGCATTAATACGTCTTTTGTAAAAGTCCTTTTTGCATCTGCGAAAGTTATGGACTTCAAAAATTTCATTGCCATATCTGAATTTAAAAGTATTAGAGCATAAACAGCAAACTCAATTTTATCAAATCCGATTAAATAACAAGTGTCATCGAGCATTACGGGTTTGCTATTTTGAGGCAATATTAAGGTAAAATGAAAGGTCTTATATAAGCCTGATATTGCAACTTTAAAAGGCTTAAAAGAATAATCACCAATACCAAATATTGAAAATAAAGGCTTATTGTTATAGATACTCGACTTTCTTGCCTCAAAATTTGCTTGATGTTCAGTCAAATATTGGTATGTTTTTGGATATTCAAATTTAATGAATTTGGTATCTTGCCCAACTTTTTTTTGAGTTACAATTGTAAATTTTCTTGTCTCGTTGATTACAGTATTTTTCAAGTCTGAACTTTTAAGGATACCATAAACTAAATCATCTTCTAATATTACTTCTTCTTTCAATCCGTTAATGTAATGTCCATTCACTTTATCTAATTCCATAACTGCTGAACAATCATGTTTTAATCCCTGCCTCCAAACGAATGGGCATTCATTATCAACCTCCTTTGTGTGAAAATATGTGTCAAGATTAGAAACAAATTTGTCTTTTACCCAACCAAATTTTTGATACGGTTCATCATTATTATAAAAATCGAATTCCTTACAATAAAATTCAGGAACTGAATTTAATTTGCAATAAAATAATGAAGCCTCAACCGAAACATTAAATTCCTTTTTACTGTCTATATTCTGCTTTTCAATCGAAGCAATTTTATAATTATTATTATTTTGGTCAAATAAAATATTTTTGATAACGGCGTTTTTGACCAACAAAAGTAAATATCCCTTCGTTTGTTGAAAAGTTTTAATCATCTGCAAGGTAATATGCTCTGCAATATCGAAATTACCTTTCCCGGTCATAGCATCCAAACCACTATGGTTTTTGAAATTTGATTTCTCAGGAAGATTTGAGGAATTCAGGCTGCCTAGTTTTGAGTTTGTTACCCAAGGTGGATTGCCAATTATTAGTACATTATCATTTGAATATTTCTCAACAATCTTGTTGAAGTCAAATTCAAAAACATTACAATGGAAAATTGAAATTTCAGGCTTATTGCTCTGAGGATTTTCAAGAAAGAAATTGATAATGCTAAATTTGACTTCCCAAACGTAGGGTTTGTAAATTTCAACACCAACTATATGCTTTATATTTTTAAAGTTTAGCAAGGAAGCAATAATAAAGTTGCCTTTTCCACAAGTTGGTTCAACTATTATTTCGGGTGAAATATTTTTTGATGATAAAAATAAGGTTATTTTATTTGCTAATTCAGAATTTGTTTGAAAGTCACCATATTCTGCTCTGTCAAGTTCTTCAACAATATAGTTAGTTTCAGATATTACAGTTTTAAGGTATCCCAACTCCTCATTATTATCAAAAAAATGTTTAATACCAAAAGTATTGAACATCATCTGATTTGCTATTTCAAAATTTGATATTTTTTTCAGATATTCATTCAAAAAACCTGATACGGCATAAGTAATATTTGCTTCAAATACTTTCATTATTTTGGTTTGTTAAAACTAACGATTTTTGAAATGCCAGTTACTTCATCCGTCAAATTCACAATCCTTTGATATTGCAATCTCCATTGCAACGCATTGGAAATGGTCAGATAGCCTTGCTCTGGTGGCGTTCTAAGGATATGTGTTGCTAACTTTGATAAAGTAATTTCGTCTGCGGGGATATTCTTGTCTTGCAAATAAGCAATAATATCTGCTTCATTGGCTTTGTCCTTAACCATTTCTCTCAAACGATAAGTTGTGGTATAATCCGCAGTTCTTTCTTTAGAAATGAATGAACAACTTACAAAATTGAGTATTGCCGTTTTTGTATTTGCGTCGTCTGTCTTATCGTAAACGAAGACAAGAAGATTATAGCCAAGTCCAAAAATTTTTTGTTTTGCGTCCTTGAATGGGCAAGAGGATTGAGGCTGCTTTATTGAGGTTACTTTGATGTCAGTCAAAATGTCTTCGGAAGGCAAATCAACACCGTTTGCAGAAGAGCCAATAGTTACATCGTATTTGTCATGTAGATGTTTTTGAAATTTTTGTTCGATAAGCGTGCCTACGGCTTTCCCGTCAGTAACTCCAAAAAGTTCTCTGTGCTGAAACTTTGACTGAGCTACACAAAAATGTTGGGCTTCTTCAATAAGTTTCGGGATTGTTAATTTATTTTTAGTACTCATACACGCAAATTTACGAATAAAATTCAACCACGTCATAGTGAAGAATATTTATTATATTTTTTGTTGGGAAGAACGTCAGCATGGGCTACGTAGCCGCGCTTAGTCGGCCATGTGAGACCATGCATTGTTCGCAGTTTATTTATTTTTTGAGACCATTTCAGCAATTGTTGTATAAGATTTAATGTTAAGTTTCCTCTCTGCGTCCTTGAAGTCCACCACATATACACCAATATCAGTTTTCAAGGCAATCTCAAAACCTTGAAGCATAAATCTTATAGATTTCCAAGTTTCCGCATTTGCCAATTCGTTGTCTTGATGCAAAATTTTGTAAACTGCTTTACGAATATCGTAACTCATGTTATCAGTTTCTCCTCCAAATAGCAAAGCATAACTTGAAATATGGTCTATGAGTTCTTCGTAAAACTTTTCCACTACTTCTTTTTCTGGTGTTTTTACTTCTATTACTTTTATAAAAGTGTTGACTGCTTTATAAATTGCTGGATATGCTTGCAATCTTGCTTCAAGCAACTTTTGGGCAAATCCTTGTTCAATTTGCTTATTTATTTTTGTAATTTCTGTTTTTATATTTTTATTACTTGTCCATATTGAAACAAGAACAGAAACTACAACACCGATAAGGGCTATTCCACCTGCAATTATTTGTTCCATATTTATTTTGATTGGGTTTCGGCAATGTTTTGCATTTTTTTGAAAAGCACTTGCCTATATCGAAATGACTTTATCATTATTATAAATGAGATGATGATGAAAATTAGACCAACGACAAAAGAGCCAATTGACCAAAAATCATTCACACCTTTCAAGTTTATAAACAAACCAATCAGCGCAGGAATACAAATAAGCGCTATATCGCCAAAATACCTTAACCTGATTGTGTTTTTCACAAAATCCATTCTCGCCCTTGAATTGTCCCAAGATGGGATTTCAACTCCAAGTTTAGTAAAGTAAGGGTCTAATTCTGTCGAACAGTATAAACTCAATGCACCAATCATAGCGTGATGATGGGCAACGATTGGAGAAATTCCGAGAGCGATTAGCGGCATTATTAACAGGAAGTTGCTGTTGTTAGACTGAATAGATGCCGAGATGATTGCACCGATTCCACCCAAGTATATCAATAAAGTGTTGTCTCTCGACGAAATCCTAGAAAGTATTTCTTGCCTTGCTGCTTCGTAGTATTTGAGCAAGGTGTCTATATTATTTTTATTTATTTCACTCATGTTTTTTCTCTTTTTCAGTTACTGCGAACGTGAGCATGGACGCTGTGCTGCCCTGCGTGGGCTTTGTGCGTTGGCTTTTGGGCAGCATAGCCGAACATGCATTGTTAGCATCTATTCTTTATCGCCAAATCACCATGTTTCTTTAATAAAAGAAACCGATTTGTTTTTATTGTAATAAAAAGTAACTTTAAGGTTATAAACAGTTGTTGATTGCGTAGCAATTAATATTCTGTCAGCTTTATTTGCATCAATATAATGAGAAACAGACAATGATTTACTATCTCCTACTTTAATGTCGTCAATTGGAATTATATACCTTGCAGATGGCCTTAGCATTGGATATATATTCATAAGTGGTTTAGTAAGTTTTGTAATTTCAATTTTATTTATAATTATTGCTATGTCACCAAGATTTCTCATTTTAACATCAAATTCTGCGTCGTTAGTAAACCCAATATCTGTAATTTCTAATTCGCCTTCGTTTTTTCTGTTTTCGATATTGTTTATAGTAACATTTCCTCCCGCAGTAATATTATCTCTTCCGATTGTTTGGAAAGGGCTTGTTTGATTAGAAGATTTGTCTGTTATTTTATAAATAGCAAATATTACAAACAACATACCGATAGCAATTAGCCCAACTTTTCCCTTCAATAATGTCAAATTTTTACCTGCAGCACTTTTAGTAATATGCTGAATAGAGACTATTTCTAAAATAGCACTTTCCACTTTTCTTAATTCAATATCATTTTCATTTATGCCTTGAATGGAGTTGTTTTTCCACTGGTAAAATCTTCCTGCAATAATTTCTATCTGCTTTCTTTCTCTTTGTTCAAATTGGTCTTTCTGAGAAACAAGTTCACGAATTGCTTCTTCGGTCTTTCCAGAAGCAATGGAATTACGGATTTTATTATTTATATTTTCCATTTTGATATCATTGATGATAACGTTTGCTTCCTTGCATACTGCCGCGTTTAGCGAGCAGTTGGCATGGAAGCGTTAGTTCGCTGTTTTTAGTATTCTGTCCGAAGGAACATATTTTCACCAACAAACTTCATTATGCCTCCGGGGTCCGCTGCTCCAAGTTCCGGGGTCATTCCACAAGCAAAAACTTTATGAAGATTTGGCTCTGGTGAGATATTGACATTGAGCCTTGACTTGAATTCAGTCATAAGATTCCAGAGTTGTTGACGAGAAATAGAAATCCCGAAGAAAGTTAAACTACTGAAAACAGATTTTTTAAGTGTAGCGCTAGTTGGGATAAGAGAAAAGTAACTACTTACTCCAAGTTGCCCAGAAAAACATGGCTCACCTGTCAATCCGTTATCCATGTAAAAACTGTCCCCCATTGTTCCTCGCTCGTCAAATAGGCTGAATTGCAGCCAATAGCGAATTTTGCTATTTATTTCAATCCCTCGAATGTAAAATGTTGAGTAGCCAATTGCACCTCCGGTGTTTTGAGGAATACTAATTATTGCACCAAGCAAGAGACGAACTTTGTTGACATCATATCCATATTTTGTACCGTCCCATGCTTTTACTCCTGAATTGATGCCCCACCACCTTTGAAACTGAACCGTTGCAATTTCATCGGTTGCCTTTTTGTATTCGCTCCCTGAACTTGTGATTATTGCTTCGACATGATTTTTGTTCGCAATAATACCATTTATGCTTGTGTTCCAAGCCACTGCTTGAAAGCCAGCCAATTGACCTTCACTCGGCTCAAAAATCTTTTTCGGGGCAGCAACATTGGGTTGTGCAAAATGATAGGCTTCTGCCATGATTTTTTTGATTTTATTTAATGATTTTAAGCATATGATTCATTCCAAGGTTAAAATTATTTCCAGAAATATCTGTAACGAACACTTCTTTAAGTATGCTAATTGTTTCTGGAAGGTTTGATTTAAGTGCATTTAATCTTTTGAATTCTTCCGAAAATGCAGCAACATCATGCCCAATATCAATTGCATGGCGCATATTTTTTCTTATTTCATTGAGTTGATTGTCTATTTTTTCGTTTGCTAAAAAAAAGAAATTTGCGTCAAAGCATGAATTATCAATCTTTAACGGAATCCAACGTTTGTCGCCCAGCCGATTTAGAAGAGTAGAAATTGTAAACTCTTTATTTACCCAACCAGAAAGAAGGCTATTCTCTGAAATAATTGATATGATATATTTGTTATTCTTTATAGCGAGGTCGATAAAATCATTAATTTTTATTCCTGCTTGTAAGTCTTTTATATCGACAGTAACATCTATTTCGTTTTTCTCCAAAAAGGATTTTGTTTCCCGCATCACTTCGGCATCTTTGTGATTATATGAAATAAATACATTAGTCACAAGTTTTTGCGGCTTTTCATATGATTTTGGTTTTTCGTTGTTGTTAACGAAAAGATTCCAAGGAAAAGATTTGAGCATATGCGGAGACCCCATTCCGCCAGGCATCAGGAATAATGACGAAGGTCTTACATTGTATTGAATCCTATTTAAATTCATCTGATTTGTTTATTTTTTTCTTTTTGGTTGCAGCGAACGGTTGCACTGCTGACGTGGCCGCGTTTAGTCGGCCGTGAAAAGTAGTGCATTGTTCGCTGTATTACTTTTTGACAAGTTGTAAGTCATAAAAATTAAAATTTCCAACAATATTTAATGCTGCTAACTTTAAAAAATTAGTATCTCCTACAATAAACTCTACTCTCCCCTTTGCTTTTGT
>Ga0163154_10006394_pt1 | contig 14435 bp, 9 predicted proteins | sample OliLakLV19MP9P1_FD_148649 | JGI IMG/M metagenome (GOLD analysis project Ga0163154, IMG submission 148649) | Freshwater microbial mat bacterial communities from Lake Vanda, McMurdo Dry Valleys, Antarctica - Oligotrophic Lake LV.19.MP9.P1 | ecosystem: Environmental > Aquatic > Freshwater > Lake >... | reverse complement strand
GGCTTTTATCAGTTTGATGAAGCTAGTAAACAGTTTAGGCCTGCTGGTGATTTACTACAAACAGGTAAAAATTCATTACCCGGTTCAATTGCAATGGATAAGGCTGGTAATCTTTGGTTTGCTACCACTTCCGGCGTTAAAATGCTGGAGTATGCTACACGGAAATTATTTGATAGAAATAATAATCCGAATCAATTAGCTATCCTGAACATGAAGAATGCCGTAAGCTCAATCGTGTTTGATGATAAGTATGTATGGATATCCTGCGGTTACGACAGTAAACTTTATCGGTACATCGTAGCAACAAATGAATTGAAATTGTATGTTTTTACCAGGATAAAAGACTTCCGGCAGCCAAACCTATTGATGCAAAATGAAATAATTGGCGCTCCTTTTATTTGTAGCAATGGCAACCTGTTGGTTCCTTTACTTTCCAGAGGTTTAGCTGTCTATAATTACAAGCAAGACAGTTTTGCAATTATAAATTTGGCAAATAATTCGTTAAACGGCTTGCATCTGGAGCGAAATACTTACAGCGGTATTACATTAAATGAAGATAGAGAAAAAAACATCTGGGTCTCCTCAGATGCTGGCATCAATATTTTTAATCTTGAAAAACATCATTTTATTACCTATGGTTATCCTGAAAGTAACTCAGCCAACATTTTGCCGGAATCGGAAGTATCGGGTCTGTTGCAGACTTCCAATGGAGATATATTTATAAGTAATTATTCTAGCAATGGAGGTATTTCTCAACTAGATAAAAATCTCAATTTTAAAAAACGATATGTATATTATAATAAGCATGCAATTGATCCGGCAGCTAACGAGTTATGGAATTTATTTCAGGATGCCGACGGCATTATTTGGGCGCCAAACCAGGCAGGCGACATATTGCAGCTAAACCCACGAACCAATCAGGTTAGTATTTTGAAAGATAGTTTATTGAACGGCCCTATCAACCAGATTCAGCAAGACAACGAAAAGAATATCTGGGTGGCACACTATCGCAAGGGCTTGATAAAAATTGAAGCCGGTACAAAGCAGGTGAAAGCTTACAGTGATTTTTTAAAGCCAGCATTAAGCAAAGGCAAGAAAGTGATGTGTTTTTTATTTGATAAAGATAAAATATGGGTGGGTACAACATTACATGGGTTGCAGCTATTTGACAGAAAGTTGGGCGTATTTACAACTGCATATGTGATGGACGAAAAAAATATTAATTCTATCAGTAACAATAATGTAATGGGTATTTTGCAATTAAACCCCGATACATTAATTATAGCAACACAGGGAGGAATTAATATTTTTGACAAAAATAAAAAAACCTTCACTGTTATTTCCAGTAAAGATGGGTTGCCCAATAATCTTGTACAGGCGATGGTTTTAGATGATTACAGCAACCTGTGGGCAGCTTTTGCAGGAGGGTTAAGTAAAATCAACTTGTTAAATAACAGTATTACCAATTATTATGAGAATGATGGTGTTATTGACAAAAGGTTTAACCACCATTTTTTAAAATTGAAAGATGGCCGTTTGGCAATTGGCGCATCAAAAAGCTTTTTGGTTTTTGATCCTGCAAAAATAGGCTCGGTCAAATTACCTGATGATGTAGCTATTACTGGTTTTAAAGTTTTCGGAAAACCTTTGCTGATTGACTCCCTGATTAATACACCCAATCCAGTTGTTCTTTCCTACCTGGACAATAGTTTTCATGTGGAGTTTTCCGCCTTGCAATTCAACTCGTCGAATAAGCTAAAATATTTTTATCAGTTGGAAGGGATCGACAAAACTTTTATCCTTTCTGGAGATGAGTTGAATGCACATTACAATCAATTGCCTGCTGGCAAATATATTTTTAAAGTAAAGTGCGCCAACAGAGAAGGTGTTTTTTGCAAAAACATTACCACACTGGCAATATACATTGTACCCCCTTTTTGGGAAACATGGTGGTTTATAGCAATAATTGTGGCGCTGCTTCTTTTAAGTATTTATATGATTGTAAAATGGCGGGAAAAAAATATTCGCTTGCTGGAAACAGGTAAAACTAAACTGCAGCAACTTACTGCTGAAAAGTATAAGATGCAGTTTGAAAACGAACAGATCAGCAGGTATTTTACAACATCTTTGCTTAATAAAAATGATGTGGATGATGTGTTGTGGGATGTTGCAAAAAACCTCATCAGTAAACTTGGTTTTATAGACTGCATCATTTATGTATGGAATGCAGATAAAACGAAGCTTGTGCAAAAAGCTGGCTATGGTTCCAAAGGTTCCATAGAAGAGTTAACCAACAACCGTTTTGAAGTGGCGCCTGGCAGTGGCATTGTAGGAACGGTTGCTCAAACCGGCAATGCGCTTGTTGTACCAGACACGAGGCTGGATGAACGATACATTATTGACGATGAAGAACGCCTGAGTGAAATTTGTGTGCCCATAAAATACAATGAAGAACTGCTGGGCGTAATTGATAGCGAACATTTTCAAAAAAACTTTTTTACCAGTCAACATCTACATGCCCTTACTACCATTGCCACGTTGGTGGCCAGTAAAATAAAATCGATTGAGGCAGAACAGCGCCTGCGACACCAAAAGGGAGAACTGGCAGATATAAACCAGCAACTGGCTGAAGTGCAACTGGCAGCATTGCGTAGCCAAATGAATCCTCATTTTATTTTTAATGCATTAAATTCCATTAAAAAATTTGTGATAGCAAATGAACCTGCCAATGCGGAAAAATACCTGGGTAAATTTTCCAGGCTCATACGTACCATTCTGGATAATAGTCGCACAGGTATGGTAACCATTGAAAAAGAATTACAATTATTGAAATTGTATCTCGACCTGGAACAGTTGAGGTTTGGAACCAAATTAACCTACCGGATTGATGTAGATGAAAATATAAACCTGAGTGATACGCAGATACCATCAATGATTGTACAGCCATTTGTTGAGAACGCCATGCTACATGGTATCATGCACCGGGAGGATGGAGGCGAAGTGACCATTGCTTTTTTGCAGCACGTTGATTGGCTGGAAATAATGATTGAAGACAATGGCGTGGGAAGAGAAAAATCTGCGGAATATAAAAGTGAAAATACTGAGCCGCATCATTCAATTGGTATTGAGGTAGCAACCAAAAGATTGAAGGCACTTAAAAAGAACAATGATACACCTGCTGGGATAACTATTATTGATTTAACAGATGATAGCGGGGAAGGCTGCGGCACAAAAGTGGTGATTGCCATACCGGTTTATTAAATGCCTTTACCATTAAATTGAATAGTAAATGAAATTATAAATAAAATGAACGAATTGCAAAATTTAAAACACCTTCCCAATGACCTCCTGCTTACAAAGGAATTAGTGTACGACAAATGTGCATTCGATTGTAGAAATGTCATCATTGAACCAGAAAGTGCTGATTATGGAGCCTGTACATTTACGCTAAATGGAATGTCAATAAAATACAGGGTGGCCAAAATTACGCCTGCAAAAGCAGGGCAGTTTGTTACCACCTGGAAAAGAAAAAATAATGGGCCCATTGAGCCATTTGATTGGAAGGACAATCTGGATATTGTAGTAATCAGCACAAGAAAGAATGAATATTTTGGACAGTTTATTTTTCCAAAGGCAGTTTTGTTTGAACATGGAATTGTAGCAGGAAAAAATAAAGCGGGTAAACGAGGCTTCAGGGTTTATCCGCCGTGGGGTATTACCACTAGCCAGCAAGCAAAAAAAACGCAACAATGGCAATTGCAGTATTTTCTGGAAATTTCAGGTGGGGCAGAAACCTGCTTAGCGAAAGCAAGTCAATTATATTCATCAACATCACTCAAAATATCTACAGAAATATTTGTACAAAAAAGTAATTGAAATACAGGTTTTTAAATTAATAAAAAAACAACCAAATATGATACGCACCATTATTATTGAAGATGAACCCGTAAGCAGGGAAATGCTTACACTCATGCTACAACGGTATAAAGATGATATTGAAATCATCGATACCTGTAGTAATCCTACAGATGGCATTGAGAGTATTGCAAAGCACGAGCCCGACCTTATTTTTCTGGATATACAAATGCCAAAGATGAATGGTTTCGATATGCTCAAGAAAATTCCTTCCATCAACTTTGAAGTAATATTCACCACTGCCTTTGACCAGTATGCCATCAATGCCATTCGCATCAGCGCCCTCGATTATTTATTAAAGCCCGTAGATGATGAAGACCTGGCTGTTGCCATTGACAAATGCAAGGAAAGATTACAATCAAAAAAGCCTGGCAAGCAATTTGAAAATTTATTTAATAATCTCATTAATAAAAACCCATTGGATAAAACGCTCGCCCTTGCAGCTTCGGATGGTATCAGCTTTGTAAAAATGTGTGATATACTGCGGGTAGAAGCCAATGGTCGCTACGCAAAGTTTTTTCTGCTAAATAAAGAAACCATTCTTATAAGTAAAACGCTGGGAGATTTTGAAGAAATATTATCTGCCAACCAGTTTTTTCGTATCCATGATTCCAGTATCATTAATTTGAATCATGTTAAAAAATACATTCGTGGCGATGGCGGCACAGTGATACTTTCAGACAATACAGAATTGGACGTGGCCAGAAGACGTAAAGAAGACTTTATAAAACTGATACCCAAACTATAAACTATTAAGCCGGTGGCACGCCAGTAAATAACGGAATGCGTCCGCATAAAACATGGTTGCGCCCTATCAATACTACGTTAAAAATGTTGCAGGAACTTTTAATAGCTTTCCGTTTTTATTATATAATCGTAGAAAGGTATGAATACAGTTGTTATAATTATACTGATAATTGTGGTGATCGTTTTAGCATGGCAACAGTTAAGATCAAGATGGCCGCTTGTAAATGAAGACACGCTTAATACTATTGTTGCAGAAAAAAATGCTGACAATGGTAAAGACAAATCCATCAATCTGCTGCAAGACGAATGGTGGAAAGCGCTGGATGATGTGGATCAGTTGCACCTTGCCTTGTCTTTAGCCAGAAAAGCTTTGCCAGTGTGGGAAAGATTTACCCAAACACAGGAAATTGTTTATCGCAATTCATCAACCGGGCCGTTTAATAAAATTGAAAGCCAGTTATTGTATGTTGCCATTGAAGAGATGCAGCTTCGTTCCCTGCTTCAGTATCCATCCAGCGATCAAAAAAAAATAAATCAATGCTATTATAATTTTGTAGGGCCCGTATTGGCATTGCAGGATGGTGCATGGACAGCGCCATATCCGGTGAAGAGAATATTTTTATCCGTGTATAATATTTTAAAAAGCATTATGGAGAAAAACAGTGTACCAGGTTTTCAAAATTACCTGGCTGCAGCAATCAATCAGTCGATTGATTGTTTGGATGTTTCTAAATTGTATAGCCGCAACGAAATTGCTGTTTTTTTAGCAGCCTATAAAAGCAGGTTATGAGTAGTGGCTGCCAATATTTTAGCCAGCCGTTTTCTCCGCTTAATACAAGATTGCCTCCATAGAATCATTATTTTTAGCCTGTTGATACAGTGGCTTTCTTTCAGCAAATACTACCTGTAATTTTGGTATTTAAAAACAGGGATATACAAACCCTCAATTTACAAATGAATATTTTCCATGTCACTGTCTTTTTACTGATAGATAAATTCGCTAAAGTATTCTGCAGGTTGATTTTTCAGCATCGCCAATTGTATATTATTTAATTGGTATTTTAAAAAGGTGTGGGTGAGTGTTCTTATTAGTTGGCATATCCAAGGTTTGTAAATTCTTTATTGAGCGTGGCATCGTGAGCGGTTCAAACGTCACTGGGTAATCTAAAAAAATAGTAGTGTTTAAGCAAACTTTTACCCGAAATAAAAATACCACACTTCCACTAAATTTTTACCAATGAATAAGATAATATTTATTTGCTTCGTCTTTATGTGTTCCCGACAACTGTCGGCTCAAAATGTAGGTATTGGCACTAGCAAGCCAGTTTCGTTATTGCATGTAAAAGATGGAAGTGTTTTATTCTCAGGCCTCGATTATTTTTCCGGAACCCCTGCCAAGCCGCCAATAACAGGAAAAGGTACACGTACTTTCTGGTATGCAGCAAAAGCAGCCTTCAGAACGGGGGGTGTATATAATTCCAATCTCTTTGGTTTTCCTGACGATGATACCACAAATTTTCACAATTGGGATAGAGATAGCATCGGTGTATTTTCATTTGCCGCAGGGTTTAATACCAAGGCCAAGGGCGACTTTTCATTTGCGATGGGCAATGGCGCCTTTGCAGATGGTATTACAGCAGCAGCTTTTGGAAATAATACCAAAGCCAAAGGCAAGTTCTCTTTCGCCAGCGGAAATGGTTGTTTGGCAAAAGGGGATGGAGCAGTTGCATTTGGCGACTACTCACAGGCATTGGGTAGTCGGTCTTTTGCTGCGGGAGATAATGCATCCAGTACGGGGACTGGCTCCGTCGCAATGGGGAGTGGAACAGCATCGGGCAAATTTTCAACGGCCTTTGGAAACCAAACAATAGCCAGTGGCGAGACTGCCTTCAGTGTCGGTGATCATACTGTTGCCAGTGGCGACTTTTCTACTGCCATGGGTGATTATACAATTGCCTCCGGCGATTATTCAACCGCTATCGGAAAAAGTAGTAAAGCTATTGGTTACGGTGCTTTCGCAGCTGGTAGCAATGCCATTGCCAGTGGTGCTACTTCTTTTGCTTTGGGTACCAATGCCAATACCAACAATCATACAAATTCATTTTGCATTGCAGGTGCTCCCGGTGATCTTGCTGCGACAAATACCTCCGATAACCAAATGATGATGCGGTTTAATAATTATACTTTTTGGATTTCGGGTTCCAATTATGCATACCTGATACCTGCCAGTAATGGCTGGGCTTACACCTCCGATAAAAACAAAAAAGAAAATTTTCTTGAATTAAACGGAGCAGCTGTTTTAAAGAAGTTATCAGCGATTCCTTTTTACTCCTGGAATTTTAAAGCCAATGATACCCGGCAATATCGGCACTATGGTATTATGGCGCAGGATTTCTATAATGCATTTGGTAAAGATGATTATGGAGTAATTGGTAATGATACTACCGTGAGTCCGTTGGATTTACTTGGCGTAGCATATAGTGCCATAAAGGAGTTGGAAAAAAGAACCGCCGGTCTGCAACAGCAAAATGCACAATTGACCAACGAAATTGAATCTTTTAGAATGATGAAAGGTGAAATGGAAAAGCTGAAGGAGGTAATGGAAGCAATTAAAATAAAAGAGCATCTCTAAAAACTTACCTTTTCCTCTCTTTTGGAGTGTACTATAATTGCGGTGATGTTTCGCTGAATCGAACTGGAAAATGCAAAGCTTATTTTATATAAGCGTTAAAGAAAAATGAGACTTCCAGGCGAATAAGAAAAAGCGTTGAGGTAGCTGTGTCAAGCTTCCCTCTGCCCTTGGAGAGAGGTTGGCGGTGAGGTCAAATGATTTGTATGGATTCCAGTTTTATAGTAGATGAATTAAAGATGAAGTCAAATAAAAAAATGAGTTTTTAGAGATGCCCTAAAGTAAAATAGGTTGAATTTTTTATCAGGTAAATAAAGTATTATGAATATGCAATGCAGATTTTTATTAATGGTTCTGGTCTTGTTTTTTACTTCGGTTTCTGAGGCCCAAATGAAGTCAACCAATTACATGCAAGGGATTAAAAAAAATGACCTTAGCAAATGCTGGTGTACGGATAAGAGTGCTGCAAACAATTCAGATTTGCAAACGATGTTGCCCGAACCGATTGGTTTTATTGGTGAACAGTATCAACGCTTTTTTATTCATTACATCACCATCACAAAATCTGTTACCAATCCTTACCAATACAATGTTACAGGTAAAACAAAAGTGAAAGAAAATATCTGTGACTTTAGCGGCATCATCACCATTGTAAAGGCAGGGATTTATACCAAGCAATTGGATAATCGCTATAAGCAAGGCTTTGTGGAATGTGAAGTAGATTTTAAAGAAGATGGCAAACAGGTTGCAACAGGATTTATAAAATGTAAATTGACCACTAAGTTTTACCTGGATGAAAAAAGAAGCGCTCAATATGATGATTTACTTTTTGGTGCCGATCTGTATTTTAATAACCAGTGTGCAGCAAGCTGGACAAGTTACAGCACAAATAAAAGCAGGAAAGTAAATTGGGGCGATTACAGAATTCCGGGTAATACCGGGTTTGATATTGGCGATGGCGAGTTTGTGATTGCAGATAAATATGTAAACAATGGTTGGCAAAATTACAAACTTGCAACCAGTGGTGATCCTGAAGATGAAGCTACAAAAACGGCTCTAATATCAGAAGCGTTGGAGTGGTGGAAATAGCAGTCAAACTACAGTTCATTAAAAAATAAAAATCATGGGTTACACCATTTCATTAACAACCGGCATTATTTTGTTATTCCTTTCTCTATGGTTTTTAAGGCAATCTATTTCTTTCATTAAGAAAAATGAACGGGCAGTGGCAACAGTGCTAGCCTTGAAAGAAGTACGGGATAGCGATGGTACAACATATAAGCCTGTCTTTAAATTTTTAACAGCCGATAAAAAGGAGATCCATTTTCGTCACGTTGCTTCCAGCTCGCCACCTGCCTTTAATGTGGGTGAAGAGGTAGGCGTTAGCTATGATGTCAGTGATCCTTCAAAAGCAAAAATTCTTTCTTATTTTGGTGCATTTGGCTGGTCGATTATTTTAATGGCATTGTCTATGCCCTTGCTGGTGATCGGTGGTGGTTATTATCTTTCAAAAAGTATTTTAAGTTGAATGGAAGCTTAATTGCCACAGATTATTTTTCTCTCCAAATAAATTAATGCGGCTGCTTTTTAATAAGTGGGGTAATCCGATGCTATTATATAATTTGTTCAATTTCCTGGTGAAGGTTACAATGCCCAGGTATTAAATTATATAATCAGAAAACAAAACGAAAAACAATGAAGAAACAATCGGCAAAAATGCAGGAAGTGATTGAAGTGCTTCAAAAAAAATAATAACATCAATCGTGCCTTATTTATAAAAAAGCCTCCTGTTTTTTGGGAGGTTTTTTATGGCCTGTAATGCAATAAGCGCCCAACCCCGAAAATGATTTTTTTAAAATAAAAGCTGCAAATTTTTTATACTCAAATAGTATAAACTATTTTTTGTTCCGCTTTCTAATGGCGCAAGTTAGCAATGGGATAGTTTTACTATCCTTTTTTAACTCGCTTGTATCCGCCGTCAAATACACCTGTTCCACCACACAACTATTGCTATCTGCCAAACACTACCGCTCTGTAAATTGCACAAATGTTACCAGTAGTTTTGATGCAACAAAAAAACAATTCAAACTATCACACATGAAAAAAATTATTATTTCCATTGCCATTTTGGTTTCGATAGTTAATACTACGGTAGCCCAATCTGTTGGCATCGGCACCACCACACCCAATGCCAGTGCAAGGCTTGATATTACTGCAACCAACAAAGGGTTGTTGATTCCAAGAGTTGCTCTTACAGGTAGTACAGATATTACAACCATTCCATCTGCAGCAACTTCTTTGTTGGTCTATAATACGGCCTCTGCCGGCGCTGCTGCCACTGCGGTAACACCTGGTTTTTATTATTGGAATGCCAATAGCTGGTTGCGTTTGTCGTCTGGTGGTAGCGGCTCATCAGGTGGTTGGTCATTAAGTGGAAACAGTGGTACCGATGCCACTAATTTTATTGGCACAACCGACATTACACCAGTAAGGTTCAGGATAAATAATTCACCTGCCGGTTACATGGATTTAGGCGGCGGTACTTTTTTTGGATTAGCTGCTGGCATGAATAACAGTGGTGCTGCAAATGCAGGTTTTGGCGGTAATGCATTGGCCAACAACAGCACTGGTAAAAGCAATACAGGGGTTGGTAATACAGCATTGGCAAACAATATTACCGGTAACAATAACACGGCTGTTGGTTTTCATTCATCCTTTTTTAATACTGTTGGGTTTAGTAACGTAGCAATTGGCAGCGATGCCTTGTACAAAAATACCAATCGCTCAAACTTAGTAGCAGTAGGTGATTCAGCCTTATTTAATAATGGTACGGGAGCAGCCGCAGCCAATGAAGCAGCAGATAATACTGCAGTTGGATCTAAAGTTTTATTTGCCAATACAACTGGCTTTTTTAATACGGGTGTAGGATCCAACGCATTACATTCCAATACTACCGGCTCTCAAAATACAGGCATAGGTGCGTATGCTTTGGGCAACAATACCACTGGTAAATACAATCTGGCCTTTGGCACTTCCGCTTTGGAAAGTAATACAACAGGCAATGGTAATGCTGCCATTGGCGATAATGCATTGGCCAGCAACACTACCGGTAAAAACAATATTGCGAATGGGTATTTTGCTATGTTCAATAACAGTACCGGTTACAGTAACATCGCCATTGGTGCACAGGCGCTAATTAGCAATACTACCAATCATAATATTATCGCCATTGGTGATTCTGCTTTGTTCTTTAATGGAAGTGGTGCTACACAAAATTACCAGGCTTCAGATAATATAGCTGTTGGCTCCAAAGCTTTGTACAATAACGCTATCGGTTATGCTAATACTGCTGTTGGTACTAAATCTATATTTTCTAATACCGAAGGAATTAATAATACTGCATTGGGATGGCAAACCTTATACACTAATAAGACTGGTAGTTTCAACACAGCAATTGGCCACCGTTCATTATTCTCAAATATTTCAGGCCTCTCCAATACTTCCGTTGGTACGTCATCTCTTTACAGTAATACAACCGGAAGAAACAATACTGCACTAGGTTCTGAGGCACTTTATTCAGATACGAGTGGTAAATTTAATACAGCCACTGGCAGTGAGTCGCTTCGTAATAATACAACCGGGAGTTACAATGCTGCATACGGTGCATCAGCTTTGTTGTCTAATACAACGGGCAGTAATAATACAGCCGTAGGGTATGATGCACTTTTAAATAATACCAATGGGGTCAACAATACTGCTACGGGTTATCAATCTATGTATTATAATAGTATGGGAACTTACAATGCTGCCTACGGTTATCAGTCGCTGTACAGCAACAGTACAGGACAGTTTAATACAGCCAATGGTTATGTATCACTCTATAATAATTACAACGGGAATTATAATACCGCTTCCGGTTACCAATCTTTATATAACAATGCATCAGGAAATAATAATACTGCTACAGGCAGTTATGCATTGGGCAGCAACACTACCGGTAACAATAATACAGCTACTGGAAACCTGGCGCTGGGCGCCAACAATGCTGGTAGTCAAAACACTGCTATCGGCGATCATTCACTTTACAATAATACACAGGGAGGAAATAATACCGCTATTGGTTTTGAATCCTTAAACCTAAACAGCCTGGGAAATTACAACATTGCAGGTGGCATGCAATCATTGTACAGTAACACCACCGGTAACCGGAACGTTGGCCTGGGTACTTACTCCCTAAATACCAATTCAACAGGTTCACTTAATACAACTATAGGTGACAATGCAGATGTAGCAACCGGTAATTTAAGTAATGCCACAGCCCTTGGAGCCAATGCACAGGTTGCCTGCAATAATTGTATGGTACTGGGTTCTGTAAATGGTATCAATAACAGCAACGCTGCTATTAATGTAGGTATTGGATTGACTAATCCACAGGCAGTATTTCATATAAAACAACTTGGTGAGACGTACCCTGTAAACGGTGGTGGAATAAGGATGGAGAGAAAAACCAATACCAATCACTGGGACCTCGGTATTGATCAAGGTGATGATTTTGATTTTACTTATAACGGTGCAGCAAAAGCTTATATCCGTGATACCGATGGTAGCTATGCACAGGTATCCGACTTACGTATGAAAAAAGATATCCTTTTAATGAACAGGGTACTTCCCACGCTGATGCAGTTGCAACCTAAAACTTATCATTACAAAGACAACGAAACCAACGCACCACTTTCTTATGGCTTTATTGCACAGGAAGTAGAACAATTATTTCCCGAGTTTGTGCAAACCCTGGGCCCGGAGGCTATTAAAGCAGTATCCTATCAATATTTCGGTGTGCTTGCCATTAAGGCAATACAGGAGCAGCAGGTAGAAATTGAACAATTAAAAACACAACAAAAAGAACTTCTAACCAATCAGCAGTTGATTAACGAAGCACAAAATATTAAAATGGCAAAGCTGGAAAAACAACTGGAACAACTTTTAAAAAAATAAAAATCATTTCAAAAAAAAATTTAAAAAGAAAAAATCATGAAAAGTATTGTAAGTATTGCGGTAGCCATTTTATTATTGGCATCTTGTAAAAAAACAGATGTAGTGCAGGTAACAGAAATTGTACCTAAAATAAAAACATTCAAAATAAGCAATGGCACTACAGTGTTAAATTCAGTTGCGTATGAATATGATAATTATGGAAGGGTTGCTACATTAACTTATGCCAATGGCAATAGCATAAAATATGGCTATAGTACAAATGTGGTAACAACAGAATCTTTTACTTCGGCAGGTGTTTCGGATGGTAAAACAACTTTTAACTTAAATGCAGATGGACTAGCCATAAAGTATTTTAATAATGCCGCCCCTGCAACTGTAACGCATTTTATTTACAACACAGCAAAACAATTGCTTACAGAAATTACAGAGAATGGTGTTGAAAACACCTACCAATTGTATCATACCTACAACGCAGATGGTAACCGCATTGCTGATAGTATTGTAAACGGGCAAATTTCAACTACAAAAAAGTTTACTTATTACACAGATAAAATTTCCACAGTAGAAAATCCCAATTACGGCTTTAGCATGTATGGATTACCCAACAAAAACTGCCCCAAACAAACTTCCCTTAAAGTAAGCACCAGTAACTATAAAAACACCGATTACAACATGCCCGAAACAGATGCACAGGGAAGAATAACCAAGCAAACTTACACCAGCCAGGGTGTTACTTACACTAATTTATATACTTACTATTAAGCAAAAGCAATAAATGGTTTGCAACCTTTTGTATTAGCTAATAAAAATTATTTTACAAGCCATTTTAAAAAAATCATGAAAAGAATCATCCTTTTATTTACAGTCATCGTTATTGCACATTATAGCAATGCCCAAAACGTAGGCATCGGTACTACCACACCAAACGCAAGTGCGGCACTGGAAATTAAAGCTGCCAACAAAGGCTTTTTGCCACCAAGAGTAGCACTTACAGGTAGTCATGATGTAACCACCATTCCTGCACCCGCTACCTCATTATTAGTGTACAACACTGCTACAGCAGGGGGAAGATTTACTTTGGTTACACCTGGTTATTATTTTTATAACGGCTCTAGTTGGACAACACTAAAAGGTGCAGACGGCCCACAAGGGCCAAGTACAGGCCGTATAGTTTCTGTAAACACTGTAAATGCTTTCTGCCCAACTGTTCCTGGATCAAAAACGTTGTATGTTTTTGCAGGGGCTACAGCTACAATTACTACCACAGCTACTCAAAGAATTATTGTTACGGGTTCCATAGTTTTAGGTAGAGCATCAAATATTCCTGCTAATAGTGTTCCATTTATTATTGGTGCTGGTTATCAACCTTTAGCCGGGGGTGTTATTAGTAATATGGCGAACGTTTGGTTCACTCAAATTAATGTAACTGACATCCGTACAGCACAGGCCATAGCAGGTTCTATAGTTCCCGGTGCAGGTACTTGGAAAATTGGTGCCGTGATAAAAAATCAATCACCTGTAGCATTAAATGCTAATGACTACATGAATTTGGTAATTATGGTAGTGGAGGAATAAATTTTAAACGGTTTCATTGTTTTATCACAGGGAATTCGCTTTTTAGAAAATTTGGGCGTGTCCCAAGGGGGTCGGGCTATTCGTTGCAATCTTTTTTTGCCTCAAAGGCAGGCAAAAAAAGGATTTACACTACTATCCCTCACGCAAAAGACAGTTTGCATTAAAATATACTTCCTGGTAGTATCGAATTTTAAATTGCAAATAAGGTTTACATTTTTTAAAAGCGATTTCCCTGTGTTTTATCATACTAAACACAAACAACTAAAAATAAAGAATCAATCATGACAGCAGAACAGGAACCAAAAATTTTGCAGTATGGATGTTGTGTATAAACATTGTATTTGGACAAAAACAAATTTATACTTACAACTATAGTAACGATGTTGGCAGAAATTTTAGACGCACACTTACAATCATAATTAAACTTAAAATAAAATGAAACTACAAAAAGTAATTTTAATTATTTTGATATTGTCCTGTACAATCTTGACTTACGGTCAAAAATTTCATAATGGTTTTCCCGTCATAAAGGCAAATAATGCAAAAATCAAGTTTTATGTAAATAATGTCGAAG
>Ga0163154_10006393_pt1 | contig 14437 bp, 16 predicted proteins | sample OliLakLV19MP9P1_FD_148649 | JGI IMG/M metagenome (GOLD analysis project Ga0163154, IMG submission 148649) | Freshwater microbial mat bacterial communities from Lake Vanda, McMurdo Dry Valleys, Antarctica - Oligotrophic Lake LV.19.MP9.P1 | ecosystem: Environmental > Aquatic > Freshwater > Lake >... | reverse complement strand
TCATGGGGGAGCGGGAACCGTACATCATCGACCGTTGGCGGCGCTCCGCCATGCTTTTCTGTGGTGCGGCGGCTCCTGCGGTCCCCGGCCAGGACGGCCTGTCGCGATCCGAGCCAGTCATCCCCTCCCGCCAGCGGGGGGCCGCTATCGGATCCGGCGGTCGGGCCGTTCGTAGCGCCATCCGCCGCGGGCGCTTAGGGTGGGCCCCATGAAGCTGAATCAGCGCCTCCTCGTCGCCGCCCTGGCCCTCGTGGCCGTGCCCGCGTCCTTTGCCCAGGGCTTCGACCAGTGTGGCACGGTCGAGGCCGGGGTGACCTGTCCGCGCCTCTTCCGCGCCGACGACCAGAGCCTGTGGCTGCTCGACGTCTCGCTGACGTCCTACCAGCTCGGGGATCGCCTGCGCGTCCAGGGCGCGGCCGACCCGTTCTGCTTCAACCTCTGCCAGCAGGGCAATGGCTGCATCAACGGCTCGACGTTGCTCGCGTGCGGCCTGATGCCGTCCGTGATCTGCGCCCCGGGCGCGCTCAACTCGACCGGCCAGGCCGGCACGATCGCCGCTTCGGGCAGCGTGCAGGTGATCGACGACGACCTGACCCTCGAGGCGCGCCAGCTCCCGCCGGGCAGCTTCGCGTACTTCATCACCTCGCGCACGCTGACCCCGCCCGTGCCGATGCCCGGCGGCTCGCGGGGCTTCCTGTGCCTCGGCGGCTCGGTCGGTCGTTTCCAGCAGCAGGTCGGCGCGGTCAACGCGGCGGGTGTCTACCGGATCTCCACCGACCCGGGCGCGGGGCCGCAGCGCTTCTCGCTGACCGCATTCCCGCAACCCAACGGGACGGTGCCGGTGATGGCCGGCGAGACCTGGGGCTTCCAGTGCTGGCACCGCGACAACGTTGGCGGGGCGGCGACGTCGAACTTCAGCGAGGGCGTGTCGCTGACGTTCAGCTGAGATTGGCGATACGGAGCCCGCGCAATCTCCACCACTTAGGGCGCGCGCAAGAATAAACTGCACAATCTCAGTGCGGGGAAATCGTGTAGTTCCACTCTCCGTGGAACTTGTGCGGGACTATTCGTACTCGAGCAAGTTCCTCATCGCTCACCTTGATTCCCATCTCATACTGGTGCGTGTCTAGGGCAGCTCTTACAACCAGTCCTGCTTGGGTCGTAGTAGCGGCGATCAGGTTAACGACGGTCTGCCGCGTAACAAGGGGGCGGCCTCGCCAGTTCTGCGTGACAAAGCTGAAGAGGCGATGCTCGATCTTGTTCCACTTGCTGGTCCCAGGTGGGAAGTGGCAAATAACCAATCGAAGTCCGATCTTATCTGCGAGGACCTGTAGGGAGGTCTTCCAGAGTCTGGAGCGAGAGCTGTTACTGCCACCTCCATCAGCGGTGATCAACAGCTTCTTCGCGTTTGGGAATCGGCGCCGGCCCATTTTCTTCCACCACTGGAGGATCGAATTGGTGGCAAACTGCGCAGTGTCGTGATCAATTCCGACGCTCACCCATCCTTGGCTGTTAAGAATGTCGTAGACGCCATAAAGCACCACTTTTCCAAGCGCATCATCTTGGAAGTCGTGGACACGGACTTCCACGGGCTGCCCACGGAGGTGCCACTCTTCACCGGCATTCTTGAAATCGCCAACCAACTCCTTCTTCTTCGTGTCCACCGAGATCGCAGGTTCTCGTCGCTTCAAGAATCCATCCACCTCGGCATTGATATGCTCGAACTGTGCATTGCGATCAGGATGATTTGTACCCTCCCGCGTTTTGCGGTTGGCTTGAAGGCTATACCCTGCACTGTGTAGGAGCGACGCGACCGTGCGTGGAGAAACAGCGTGTCGCTGGCGGGTCAACTCGGTCGCAAGCCGTTGCGTGCTCTTGCACGTCCAGCGCAATGTCGATTCAGGATCGCCTCGTGTTGCCGGCTCGATTAGCTGTTCAAGCGAAGCCAGTAGCCCCGGGTCGGATTCGACAAGGGAGCGGCGGCCGCCACCTGGCCGGCGCACCCGGGTCGACTCCTCCATTCGCTGCTCTGGCGGTAGCGCAAGCTCCTTGAGCCCTGCTGTAATCGTTGTGCGGGATAGTCCGGTTGCACGGGCAACCGCGGTCACGCCACCTCTACCCAAATCCCGCGCCTCCGCTGCCGCCCACTGGCGCCGATTGCGCTCGTCCATTTCGGGTAGCAGAGCGAGGAACTTGCGTCGAATGCGATCGACATTAGGGGTTTCATCCACATCCTTTTCATCGGCACGACAGGCAAAGAGGCGGACACCAATCGTCGAGGTTATTTTTGCGCGGGCCCTTAGCAGGCTGTCGCCGTCGACGGACGCCTGCGGCGTTGTAGCACTGATCGAAGCCTCCCGACGAGGTCTTCATGATCCGACTCTCTTCGTCCGTGAAGTTGATCTGGTCGGTCGGCGCCGGCTTCGACTCCGGCGCCGAGGGGTCGTCGCCTCGCTGCTCTGCTTCGGCCTGCTTGCGCTCCTCGAGGCGGGCCTTTGCCGCACGGATCTTCGCGAGGCGCTCTTCGCGGCGCTGCAACTCAGCGGGGAGCTCGTCTCCCCTGAAATTCGGACCGAACTCGCCATCCTCAAGGGCGTCCTTCTCCGCAGCCGCCTTGATGATCGCGGCAATCTCGGCCTTCAGGCGCGTCTCCTCCTCCGCCATCTGCCCGTAGCTCATGGCCTTGTGCTTGCTCGCGTTCGCCTTGACCTTGGTTCCATCGATCGCGACCGTCCCCAACGCCGTCAAACCAGTTTCGCCGGCGAGCTGCACCACCTGTAGGAAGACCGCCCCGAACCGCTCGATGTGATCCTGCCGGAAACGTGCGATGGTCCGATGAGAGGGGCGATGACCCGCGGCGAGCACGCGGAAGGCAATGTTCTCATCGATGTGGGTCGCGATCCGCCGCGACGAGAACACACCTGTTGCGTACCCGTAGACCAGCAACTTGAGCATCAAGCGAGGGTTGTAGGCGACGTTGCCGCTTCCCTCCGCGCGGTATGCGCGCTCGAAATCCCGTACGTCGAGGTTGTCTACTGCGTCCGAGACAAAGTGCACCAGGTGACCCTCGGGCAACCAGTCCTGGAGGGCCGGCGGGAGAAGGAGGAGCTGGTGCGGGTCGTACGGCGCGAACATGTCAGTACATACGAGTGTCCGCTGCCGAGTGTGGGCGCGAATCAGCGAATTGCCTGCACCAACGGTTCTGTGGCGCAGGCTCCTAGAGGAACGGGCAGTGAAGATCGATGAGTTGCGAGAAGACGTGCGGCCTCAGGAATGATGGTTCAGCTCCCTCCCGTCTGGTCACTTGCGGGCTCACGTGTACCCGCAGCTTTGTCATAACCAACCGTTCGTAAAGCCCGCGCGTCGCAGTCCCGTGACCACATAGCGGCACCCGCGCATCAGGCGCCAGGGCAAACCCGATCGGTGGTTCTCGCACATCAGCACCACCGGACCAAGGTTGATCCCGAAGTGGTAGGGCGACGTCCAGCCGGCGTCGGCCTCGTTCGGAAAGCTGAGATTGAAGCTGCACCGGAAGCAGTACTCGCCGGTGATTCGCGGATACACGTCCTGAAAATTGCGGACGGTCGGCAGCACGATCTCCGGCGCGAACGGCAGCGACGCCACCACGGCCCACGGCGCGACCGTCCCGTCATCGGGACCATACGGTGCCCCGCGCGCGACATAGTCGAAGAACAGTCGTTCGACACCGTGGAGTCTGCGCGTCGTCCAGCCGGGGCCATCGCTCGCGGTCAATCCCCAGAAGTGCTCCCCGTAGCCTGCGAATTCGAGCGGGTTTCGGATCGCGTACTCTTGCTGGATATAGGTCGCGCGGCGGCTGTTCTCGAAATAGTCGATACCCTTATTGCGCACGAATGCATCCTGGATCCCGCGGAAGTCCACCCAGACATGTGAGTACTGATGGACGAAGAGCGGACCGCCGTAGATGAATTCGTGGCCGTATATCGACTTCCATTGGTAGGTGGATGCCCAGGCCGCGTAGCTCTCCGGCGGTAAGGGGTGTGTCGGTGAGCCAAGCGCGAGGACGTACAGGAGCACCGCCTCGTCGTAGCCTTCCCAGCGGTAGGGCAGAAAGCCGCTCTCCGGGGTCCAGCCGTGGGTGAGCGTGGCGCCGCCATTGCACGCCCACGGCCAATCAGCGCGCCTGTAGAGCGCGTCCGCCAACGTCCGGATCTCGCGCTCCTCTTCACCGTCTTGATCGAAGAACATCGCGGCGGCGAGCATGCCAGCGAACAGGAAACCGGTATCGACAGTGGACAACTCGCAAAAGCCGGCGCGCCGTCCCGTGGTCATGTCGAGAAAGTGGTAGTAGAAGCCGCGGTGCCCGGTTGCGTCTGCCGCCGAGCCCTGCGTGCTGGTCGAGAAGAACCGCAACACCGCCAGCGTGCGTGCGATCGCGTCCGTGCGCGTCATCCAGGCGCGCGCGACGCCGACCGGGTAGGCCGCCAGTGCGAAGCCCACGGCCGCGCAACTGGCCGAAGCGCCCGGCAGCGACTTGTCCGCGACAAGACCATTCGAGGGGTTGGTCTCGCGCAGGAAATACTCAAAGGCGTGATGCTGCAACACATCCAGGCTCGCCTCGCTAAAGCCCGCTAGGTGAGCATGTTCCGGCCGATGCTCGGCATTGACTCTCATGTCGCACCTCGACCAAAGTGAGTCATTCCCCAGGCTCCTCCGCGTCCGCGAAGCCAGTTTTTCCGGTGGTCCGGAGCCTTGATCATCGGAGGAAAACGGTGTTGAGCACTCGGTTGGCAGTTGGGCGTTGAGCTTCCGCCTCCGCGCACTCGGGGGCTGCTGTAAGTGACAGCGCGCTCGCTGCTTTGCGCTGGACAAGCAGACTGTGGCAACACAATATCCTCCTGCCTCGGATTTCCACGAGGCCACGTGCGGTTGCTATTTGCATCGAGAAACGTCAAGTTTTCTCTTTGTCCAGGGAGCCGCAAGGACCCCGTAAGCCTCCACGCAAGGTGTATTGCAGCACCCTGCGTAGGGTGCCGAATATCCAGGTCTCGTTCTTCGTGAGCATTGAAGGGCTCTTGACGAGAATCGCAACACACTAGCGATGCTCGCGTAGCCGCTCCACCGTGGTCTCGAGGGAGTTCTTCAACTTGTCTGCCGCACCGGCGACAGCCTGGGCCAGGGTCGCCGCCTCGCAAGTCACCGCGGTGGGCTGACGCCCCTCGAGGCGGGCTTCCATTATGCACCGCTTGTCGTTCTGGCCATTCTTGTCGCCGTTTTCGTCGCTCACATGAACTTCCACGCGCGTGATGTGACTGCTGAAGTGGCTTAACGCTTTAGTGACAGTAGCCTCTATTTGGGCCACGAGTGCCGCGTGTCCTTCAATGTTTTTGTCGGTGTTAACTTGAATTTGCATGAGTCTTGCTTCCTTGTTGCTTTGGGTCAGTATCGAAATATTGCGGCTGACCCTTTGCGCGTGGGCATGCTCGCCGCTGGAATGACGAAGACCTCGCCACCCAGCTTGCCAACCAACTCGCCCAAGTCATCGAGCATGTCATCGACTCGCGGGTTGTCCAGCGCGCCGCCGACGACCTTCCCGGTCCGTTCATCGAGGTGACCAGCGATCGGACGATCAGCCTCGATGAATAGCGTGGCGACGCGCCCTGAGGCGGCAGCTTCGGCGATCTCCCGCAGGTTGTCGCTGCCGCGCCCGGCTGCTCTGGCTTGCTCGAAGTCCATCTTCAGCTTGGCGAGCCGCGCTTGGTAATGCGGCTGGACAACCTGCCAAGCGAGCGTGCGCAGGGCATCGTTCGTCACGGCATCAGGATTGACCTTGATCCCCTCGTTCAGCAGAAATGGGTTCTGACTGACGCTGCGGAAACGATGGTGATGTTCCGGGAGCGCCGCCAAGATCAGAGGCAGTCCCGTGGGACGCGAGTGGTGCTCCAGCACTGCGCGATCAATCGAGCGGAAGAACCCATCCGCGTCGCTGTCCACTTGGTCGGCCTTTCCGCCGTGGCCGTGGTGCATCGCGTTGCTCGCCCCACCCACTCCCCCGTAGGATGCGACTGTCTGGTGCGGCTCGGTAAGCTCCGAGCCGAGCGCGTCGGTGATCGTGCGAGGCACCCCGGCCGCCAGCTCTACCTCTTCCAGGGCGTCGCGATCGCCTTCGAACAGTTGAATCTTGTCGAAACTCAATTCGAGTACTTGATAGCGGTCGATCGACTGGAGGAATTGCCACAACGGCTTAATGTGAAGGCTGTCCGCCACGACAACCAATTCGCTGACCGGACGCGGCAGACGGAACACTCGAAAGAGGCCCGCCGCGCCCAGTACCGCGAGTCCGTCTAGCGTGTGGTTCCAGAAGTCGAGGTCGTTCGCGAGAGCGTCGAATGGCTTCAGAAGCAATTGAGTCTCGCCCGCAGGATAGGCCTGGAGGAGAGATGCTTCTAGCTCCGTCACGAGGTTTCGAAACCGGATAGGGTCCTGCTGGTTCCCTGGATGCCGTCGATGTGTCGGCTGGTACAGTGACAGACACGGTGCCGGGTGAGGGCCCACGAGCTCCGTCAGGGATTCTTTCGTGAGAGAGGTCATCGCTTCTCCTTTGGTAATCGTACTTGTCGGGTCATTCGGGCATCCTGGCTCCGGCCGATCGACAGCCCAGTTCTCCAGCGATGCATCCCCCGCGTCCGTCGCCGCAGCCTATCCACAGCAGCTTCCGGGCTTGCCTTGCGGCTTGGTCCCGACTGGCGCGGAGACAAACTTGTCTCGGCACTGGTCACTGCAAAAGTAGAAGTGCGCTCCGTCGCGTTCGACGTGCAGGGAGTTTTTGGGGTCCACGGTCATTCCGCAGATCGGGTCCTTGGTCGTGGATGTCGAGGCATTCATGGTCTGTGTCTTTTCTAGGTTGTCGTGGTTGCTGGTTTAGGTATTCGTGTTGTGTGCGAAGCGCGCGACGATTCTTGTCGCTGGACCTCCGCGCCTGGCGATGTCTCGAGCCTCAGAAGTCGGGCGTTGACGGCGACGATGACCGTGCTCGCCGACATCAGCACCGCGCCCAAGGCGGGAGTCAGCAGCACGCCCCAAGCGTAGAGCGCTCCGGCGGCTAGCGGGATCGCTACGACATTGTAGCCGGTGGCCCAGACGAGGTTCTGAATCATCTTCCGATACGTGGCTCGAGAGAGCTTCAGAATGGCGACGACATCCAGTGGATTGCTTCGCACCAGAATTACGTGGGCGGTTTCGACAGCCACATCGGACCCGGCCCCGATAGCGATGCCCAAATCAGCCTGCGCGAGCGCCGGTGCATCGTTCACGCCGTCGCCGGTCATCGCGACGAGCACGCCGCGCGCTTGGACCTCTTTGACTTTCGCTGCCTTGTCCTGAGGGAGAACTTCGGCGAAGTACTCGTCCAGGCCGACTTGGTCGGAGACCCACTTGGCCGTCGCTTTGTTGTCGCCGGTGAGCATCAGACAGCGGATATCGAGCGCCTTGAGCGCATCGATTGCCATCTTGGCTTCGGGTCGAATGATGTCGGCCAGCGCAATCGCTCCCTTCAACTCGCCGTCCACGAGAACGAACACGACCGTCTTACCCTGGGCCTGCAGGGGCTCCACGCGAATATCTGTGAGCACAATGTTCTGGTCGCGCAGGTAGCCAGGGCTCACAACCTTCACGTCCTTGCCGTCGACCCGCCCCTCGGCACCCTTGCCCGTGATGCTCTTGAAGCCTTCGACGGGCAGTTTGTCCTCCGAGGCCGCGGCGATGGCCTTGGCGATGGGGTGTTCGGAGTTGGCATCCACGGATGCGGCGTACGTGCGCAGCGTTTCTTCGGTGATGTCTTCGCCCAGCACCAGGGTTTCGGTTACCCCGAATCGGCCCTCCGTGAGCGTGCCGGTCTTGTCGAAGATGATGGCGCGCAGCTTTCGGGCGCCCTCGAAAGCGACGCGGCTGCGAATGAGCAGGCCGTTCTTCGCGGCCAAGGCTGTGGAGACAGCCACCACCAGGGGTACAGCGAGCCCCAGCGCATGCGGGCAGGCGATCACCATCACGGTCACGGTACGTTCGATGGCAAACGCGAACTCCTTGCCCACGAGAAGTTTCCAGATCAAGAAGGTGACGACACCTCCTCCAAGAGCAACGACGGTGAGCCACATCGCTGCGGAGTTGGCGAGGTCCTGGGTCTTGGATTTGCTCTGCTGCGCCTCTTTGACTAGATCGACGACCTGAGACAGAAACGAATCCTTGCCGGTGCCCTTGACCTCGATGGTGAGCGAGCCTTCCCCGTTGATGGCGCCCCCAATCACCTTGCCGCCCGTCTTCTTGGCGACCGGGGTTGATTCGCCGGTCAGCATGGCTTCATCGACGGAGCTCTCGCCACCGACGACCACACCGTCGGCCGGGATCTTCTCACCGGGCTTGATCAGGACCTTGTCATCGACCGAAAGCTCGCTGAGCGGCACGTCCGTCACAGTGCCATCGGGCATGAGCTTGTGCGCGTCGGAGGGCATGAGTTTGGCCAGCGCCTCTAACGCCCGCGAGGCGCCCATCACAGACTTCATTTCGATCCAATGCCCGAGCAGCATGATGTCGATGAGGGAAGCGAGTTCCCAGAAGAACATCTTGCCGGCCAGGCCGAACACGACAGCGCTGCTGTAGATATATGCCGTCGCGATGGCGACAGAGATGAGCACCCGCATCCCGGGCTGGCGCGCCTTGATCTCCTCGACGAATCCCTCGAGAAACGGCCAGCCGCCATACCAGAAGACCGCGGAGGCAAGGGCGAACAGCACATAGATATCGCCAGGGAAACCGATGGCTTCGCGGAGCCCCACCAGCGATTGAAGCATCGGCGACAGCGCGAGAATCGACAACGTCACGACCAGCGAGATCCAGAACCGCTTCCGGAAATCCGCCGCCATGTGGGCATGATGGTCGGGTATGGCGGGAGGCAGTTGCCCTTCGGCCTCGATGGCCTTGGTGTCGGCGACGGGGTGCTCGTGCTTCTTCATTGGGGACCTCATTGCGCAAGCTGGCCGTTGCAGGCCTCGTAGGCGAAGACGATGCTCCGATCGGGCTGGACCAGGCTGTCATCTTTATCCGCGTAGTGAAGGCGCCCAAGAATATCTTTGATCACATTGATGCGCGCCAAGCGTTTGTCGTCCGCGCGCACCAGCGTCCACGGCGCGACGGGGTTGTGGGTGCGCGCCAGCATCTCGTTGCGAGCTGCGCTGTACGCATCCCAGTACGCAACAGCCTGATCGTCGATGGGACTGCGTTTCCACTGCTTGAGCGGATCCGATTTGCGATCATCCAGGCGTTGTTCCTGCTCAGATTTACTTATGTCGAGGTAGTACTTGAAAAGCTTGATACCTGAGCGAACCAGCATGTTCTCGAAGTCTGGTACCGAACCTATGAATTCTTCATACTCGGCGTCGGTACAGAACCCCATTACTCGCTCGACACCAGCGCGGTTGTACCAACTGCGGTTGAAGAGCACGAGCTCCTGGGCCGCAGGCAGGTGCGATACATAGCGCTGGAAGTACCACGACGTTCGATCACGATCGGAGGGCTTGCCGAGGGCGACGACGCGGGTTTCGCGCGGACTCAAATGCTGGACAATGCGCTTGATCGTGCCATCCTTGCCCGCGGCGTCCCGGCCTTCCATGATGATCAGGATCTTATCATCGCATTTGATGAAGTGCCGTTGCAGCTTGACGAGCTCGACCTGAAGCTTGTGCAGGGCCTTCTTGTAGGTCTTTTTCGAAAGCGAGGCCGCGCGCTTTTTCGAGCCATTCGCGCAAGGTTGGTTGGTCATGGTGCCCTCTCCATGCCGCGGATGCCCGGGGTAGCCGCGCTGTAGGCGATGATCAGCTGAGGTACGAGCCGTTGAGCACCGCCATGAGGCAGCAAGGCATCCGCCACCTCGCAGGTCAGCCTGGTGCCGAAACATAAGCACCTGTTGCACCCAAAAGCTAGCCCATCGAGTTGACGCGGCACCTCATGGAGGGGACCGATCATCTCCCAGAGCGCTTCCTGAGCAGGGCGACCAAGAGCCCGCCCAGCGCTAGACCTACCACGAGCCAGATCCATATGCCGCCGCCCATCCATCCATCGAAGTGATTCATAGCTGGCTCCTCTTGCCCGCCGTGACCGACCCACCTACGAGAATTGTCCGCCAGCGGCCGTGAAGTTTTGCCGCCATCCGTCTCTCGGCGGTTTACGGACAACTCGCTATGTTGGGCGTGAGATGATGAGTCATGCGTGAAGCGGATATGAAATTGAGGTCACCGCACCGGATCTTACGGAATCGGTGCGCGCTGGCCCGCCGATGCACTCTTGTTTAGCGGCGCAGGGTCACCAGCACACAAGGCCAAGAAGGGCGCGGGTGTGAAACATTTGCAGCAACTCGTGGGCGGAAAACCTGGAAGCCAGGGGACTGCTCGCGTCAGGACGCACCCTCGGGCTGACGTACACCGCAGCCATCACAGGCTCTGTTGATCGCGGTCTGGTTTCGCGGCACACCCACTTCTAGGTATTCGTGCGGGGGATTTGTAGGTCTCGTACACGACCACCGGGTGACGTCCGTGTGAATCCGACAAAGATTGCAACGTTCTCGCTTGGTCCAGGGCTGCTTAGAGCGGGACCATCCGCTGCAGAATGTCGATGCAGCACTTGCCCGCCTCAAACCATTCGAACGAGCCCCTCTGCCTGGCCTTCAACGCGGCGCAGGAGGCTCAAAAGCTCTTCTTTCCGTCTCTGGGCATCACGGAATCTGCATTGGGTTCGGCACGCAGTGCACTACATAGGCAGCCACGAGGAATTTGCGAGATGAGTCTAATGACGCAAAGAATATGCCCCGCCCTGGCTACGGCGGCCCTCACGGGCGCGCTCGTGCTCACGGGCTGCGTCAGTGATTTCCAGTTCGATCTCCCGGAGCACCATCCGGCTCAGCGCAGCTCTCCCTCTTCTGGGCCGTTGGAGGTGCCGAACCCTTTCGAGGTGAAGCCGCCGACTGAAGCTTCCACAGAGGAGGAAGGCGGCATGCACATGAGACACGGTGAGGACGGGATGCCGAGCCAGGAACCAACCCCCGAGCCAATGCACGAACACGGAGAGCATGGGGGAGGGGCCCGATGAAGGGCGTGGTGCAGGGAATGTCGAGCATCGCCTTGGCCGCGTTGCTGAGTGGATGTGCTGTGCTCCTGCCGGGTGCGGGCAGAAGCGACGTGCAGCAGGAGGTCGATGCGCGGCTCCGTGCCACAACCCCGCTTCGTCTCGAGGGCGACCACCAAGACGCGCTGCAAATGGTTCTCGAAGACGGCGTGCTGAACGCGGACGATGCCGTGCGACTTGCCGTCGCAAACAACCAGAAGCTCCAGTCGATCCTCGAGGATCTGGACATCGCCCAGGCGGAGATCTGGAAGACTTCCCTGCCTCCGAACCCAATAGTCGACGCGGAGGTGCAGTTCTTAGAGTCCGGTGGTGGAGAGCTGCTGGAGCTCACTGTGGCGCAGAGCATAATCGACATCTTGCTGATTCCCCGGCGAAGGCAGGTGGCCACAGAGCGTTTCGAACAGGTCAAGGCAGAAGTCACCGCGGCCGTTCTCGACCTGGCAACCGAGGTGCGTGCGGCCTACCGCAGCCTTCAGGCGCAGACGGAACTTGTCGCGCTGTTCCGCTCAGCGACAGACGCGACCTACTTCTCGTACGACGCTGCGAGGCGTCTGCGAGAAGCCGGGAACATCATCGAGCTCGAGGTGTTGCAGGAGCAAGCGCTCTACGAAGATGCGAAGATTGCGCTCGTCGATGCCCAGACGATGGTGCGCAAGCATCGCGAAAACCTGAATGTGCTCCTCGGAATCTGGGGGCCGGAGGGCGAAACGTGGGCGGTGGAGCCCAGGCTACCTGTCCCGGCCAAGCTGGGCGTGACCGCTGCAGAGTTAGAGGGGCGCGTGCTCGAGGCGAGCTTGGATCTGCGCGCGATGCACCACAGCATCATGGCACTCGGACATGAGGTGGGGCTCGAGCGCCTCGAGGTCATGTTCCCGAAAGGGAACCTCGGCGCTCAAGCAGACCGTGAGCCAGACGGAACCTGGAGCGTGGGGCCCCTGACCTCGTTCTCACTCCCCGTGTTCAACTTCGGCCAGGCTGCCAGCGCAGAAGCGCGTGCGCGGCTCAGGCAGGCCTACGAGCGCTACACCGACCTCGCTGTGAGGATCCGGCGCTCGGCGCGCAGCGCATACGTCGAGAGCGAAGCGTCCGGCAACAACAGCCGGTATCTACGGGAAGTGATTATACCACTTCGTTCGAGCATCACCGAACAAACACAGCGCCAGTTCAACGCGATGCAGCTTGGCGTCTTCCAGCTACTCGAGGCACGGCGTCACGAACTCGATGCGGGGCGTCGCTACGTCGAGACTCTGAGAGACCACTGGATCGCGCGGACACATGTCGAGGCCCTTCTTCTCGGCCGCCTTACCGAAGCACGCTTCGGAATCTCGAGCCTGGATTCGGGCTCGACGTCGGCCATGGCGAGCAATGGAAACTCCGGAGGACACTGATGACGAGCCGTCGTAACTTTCTCATCTCGGGCACAGCCGTGGGCGTGGCCGCAGCTCTCTCGCAACGCAGCGCCTTCGCCCAGGAGCCGAGCGGGGGACAAGGACAAGAACGGCGCGAGCCTCTCGCGCCCGGTCGCCCTAATCAAGACTACCTACCCGTCATCGTGCCCAGCGGCAGCAAGGTAGCCTTTAGGGTTGTGGGCGGGATAAAAGTGTTCCACCTCATCGCTCACGAGTTCGAGCACGATTTCGCGCCGAATCTGAAGGCGCTCTGTTGGGGCTACAACGGCATGGTCAATGGTCAGGTGATCGAGGCCGTCGAAGGCGACCGCGTTCGCATCTACGTCACCAACAAGCTTGCTGCACCGACGACAACCCATTGGCACGGATTCATCTTGCCCAACGGCATGGACGGCGTGAGCGGTCTCACGCAGCCGCCGATCCCACCTGGAGAGACTTGGGTCTACGAGTTCGATCTCGTGCAGCGTGGAACCTTCATGTTCCACAGCCACCACGACACGATGACGCAAGAGGGGATGGGGCTGACTGGCATGTTTGTGATCCACCCGCGCGAGCCAGTCGGGCCGAAGGTCGACCGGGACTTCGCACTAATGCTGCACGAATGGCGGATCGACGCTGGAGCGCGCCGTCCGAACCCGAACGAGATGAGCGACTTCAACGTACTTACGATAAACGGCCGGGTCTTCCCGTTCTTCGAGCCACTCGTCGCTCGAACCGGGCAGCGTGTTCGTATGCGCTTCGGAAACCTATCAGCGATGGATCACCATCCGATTCATTTACACGGTTACGAGTTCCTGGAGACCGCCGTCGATGGACAGCGCATTCCCGAGGCGCAACAGCGCAAGCGCGTGACCACCTTGGTCGGTGTCGGTGAGACGCGGGACATCGAGTTCGACGCCGTCTATCCTGGCGACTGGGCCTTCCACTGCCACATGACCCACCACGTCATGAACCAGATGGGGCACGAATTTCCGAACATGATTGGGTTCGACGCAAAGGGCTTCGATCGCCGCGTGCGCTCGGTGCTCCCCGACTACATGACGATGGGGCAGAGCGGGATGAAGGACATGACCGACATGGAGATGGCGATCCCGGAGAACAGCATCCCGATGCTCAAAGGCAAGGGCGGATTCAACGCTCAGATCAGCCTTGGGGGAATGGCGGGAGTGCTCAAGGTGCGCGACGGGCTGACCGACGCGTCGCTGGAGAAAAACGAAGACCCGGGGTGGTACGAGCATCCGGAGGGCACGCTCGCAGCGCAAGCGTCGCAAGAGCAACTCGAGCGCGACGGGATTGATTTATTATAGAGCATCTTGGCAGGACCTGGTAATGACATCGAAGCTTCGGAAGCTTGCACTCACCGCTCGCATCATTTGTTCCTTCGACGGGCTCGTTGCACTGGCGGCTTACTTAGCTCGCGCCGTGTCTGGATTGATTCGAACGGAGGGCGAAAGGATATGGGCCGCGTCCCCCTCTATGGATTTGAGCGGCGGTCCTTAATTATTCCATATAGCGTCGCGACGGTGTACGCGTTCACATTGTTGGTGCCGCCATTGTCGCACAGCGAAGGGATTGGGTCGACCGCGCGCTGAATCTGGAGCAGCATGAAGGCGGTCTCCCGCCAGCGCGACCGAACGCCGTTACGGGAATGGGTAGCCTCAGGGGGAAAGCGACTCCGTCGTGTGCACAAGAGTCTCGTTCAGGAGCGCCACGAAGAGCTTGCCGTGATGCCAGGCTCGGGCACTGCAAGGGGTTCGTTTAAAAACAAGTCATCAAGCGGCGCCCCTCTGCCGATGGTATCGGCATGGATACAGAGAAGGTGCTCCGCGAGAAGTTCGAATTGCTGCGTGATACACTGAGCGAACGTGCTCGTCGCG